>FWWM01001376.1_pt1 | contig 73420 bp, 81 predicted proteins | sample 2228351 | NCBI WGS metagenome assembly FWWM01 (sample SAMEA103939774, study PRJEB20133) | metagenome | reverse complement strand
TTCTGTCTATAGGTCTTGGCTACAACACCCAGAAATGGGACGATGGCAAAGGTAACTCTGCAACCGCAAAGGCTTGGACCGTAGATGCTATGTGGGAGCAAAAGTTTGGAGACATAGTCCCCAACTTGCAACTTGGATACCAAGACAGAAAGGACATGCCTGCGAAAACACTTCCTGGTAAAGTAAAAGACAGAGCTTACTATGTGCAAGGTCAACTGCTCTTTGACCAGGTGGTTGGCTTAGGAAAGCCTGCCCTTGCCATAAGGTATGAAAAGCTTGATGACAGGACAGCTGACAACAAGGACACCAACAGAACGGGTGTATTCCTCAACTACTACATAAAGGGTCAAAATGCCAAGATCCAGCTCGGTGCTGATGTTGTGAGTCTCAAAAATAAAGATCCAGAGGAGAAGAATTACACCGACTGGACACTTGCCCTTCAAATCCAGTTCTAAACTCTCATAAAAGTTCAGCCCCGCCCTGTGCGGGGTTTTTTATTACAATCTTTATAGATGCAAGCCCTACCAAGATAGAAGCAAAGGTTTAATTCCTACAAAAAAGCTCTAAATCAGCTAAACAGTGCAATATTGCTTTCTAAGGAAAGGGAATTATCCCTTTTGGAAAAGCAAGGTTTAATTCAGGCTTTTGAATTTATCCATGAGCTTGCATGGAACCTACTCAAAGATTATTTAGAATACCAAGGTTATCAAAATATTAAAGGCTCAAGGGATGCCATAAGGGAAGCTTTTAGGGTTGGGCTTATTGAGGATGGTGAGGCTTGGATGGATACAATAAAGGCACGAAACATTACATTACATGTTTATGATGAAAGCATGGTGGAAGAGATATTTGAGGTAATTGTGTAAAAATATGCAGACCTTTTTAACAAGCTTAAGGAAACCTTTGAAAAGATTGAAAGGGAAGAGGACCCATAAATGGACATACCAGAGCATATTTTGAAAAAGATACTGGATGTTTTAAAAGAGGAGGGAAACATAGAAAAGGTTATTATCTTTGGCTCAAGGGTAAAGGGCACTTCTAAGGCGAGTTCCGATATAGATATAGCCCTTGTGGGAGAAAACATAAACCTAAGACAGATACTAAGGATAGGCTCAAAGATAGAGGACCTTGACCTACCCTATAAGGTGGATTTGATAAGCTACAAAGATATAAAGGACAAAAATTTAAAAGAGGAGATTGATAAGTTTGGCGTAGAGATAGAATTAAAAAATTAATTTATAAAAGTCCTGCCCTTTTTAATGCCTCTTCTATTTCTGGATTTCTTTTTGCTAAATCTTTTAAAACTTTTTCTATCTTATCGCTTTTGTCTTCCAATTCTTTTGTCTTCTTGGCTACGGGAGATAGGGCAGTTCTTCTGTCCCATAGTATAAATCCAATTAGAGCGATTATTCCTACTATAACCGTAAATAAAGCTCCCAAAACAATGCTCATATAATTCCTAAAATCGCTCCTCAACTCATCAACCTGTTTTTGAAGGAGATCCATGCGCTTTTCCAAGGCGTCTACTTTTACCTCAAGCCTTTCAACCTTTATTTCTATGCTTCTTAACCTATCTCTATCCTCTTGTGTAAAAGGCACTTCCTTAGAGAAGGCAAGGCCAAGGAAGCTTAAAAACACAAAGACCAATAAAAACTTTCTCATGCTTTAAATGTTAAACTTTTAAAGGTCCATTGTCAATTCAAGGTTTAAAGCAATCCCGCCCGTTTTAAGGCTTGCTCTATCTTTGGGTCTTCTTTGGCCAATTCCTTTAAAACTTTCTCCACCCTATCGCTTTTATCTTCCAACTCCCTTGTCTTTTTTACCACAGGCGATATGGCGGTCCTTCTGTCCCACATTACCAAGCCTATTAAAATTCCCATACCACTAAACAATACACCAAAGCCCCAGAGGATTAAGGTTCTCAGATCATCACTCTGTTTTTGAGTAGACTCCTTTAAGTCGTCAATCCTTTTATTAACATCATCAATTCTTTGATTGACCGCTTTAAAACCCTCTTCAACCTTCACCTCAAGCCTTGTTATCCTATCCCTATCCTCCTGTGTAAAAGGCACCTCTTTAGCTAAGGCAAGGTTAAAAAAGCTTAGGAAAAGAAGCGCTAATAAAAACTTTCTCATAACTAAAATGTTAAGCTTTGAAAGGCTTACTGTCAATTTTTAAAAATATTTGAAGCACACCTATCTTTTTTCCTGTATATTCCCCACACATACAAAATCATGGCTCCAAAGCTTGATAGAAAAATAGCCTGCTTTAAGCCTAAAGGAATCCCCACATCCAAGTCAAAATGGGAAAGGACTTTAACAGAAAAAAGTATTAACTTACCCATCACTTCCATTGGAAAAGCGGGAAGGCTAAAGAATGTGATGATTTCCAAAATACCATAAACTGTAAAGGGCAAAAACATAAAGCCAACCAAAGGGCTAAAGATTATACTACCCGCACTGCTGGTGGTAAAGCTCCAAAGCAAGGGAGACACACCCAAAAAGGCAAAGAAGGAAATTAGAAAGGAGTTTAAAACCTTCCACTTTAGGCTGTTTTCTTCCCTTCTAACTATTCTCAAGCCCAAAAGTATGTAAAGGGTGGCAAAGAAGGAAAGCCAAAAGGAGTAAGATTTTACAAAGCTTGGTTCAAAGAGTAGTAGAAGACTGCAAGAAAAAAGTAGGATGTTTAAAGAGTTTGGCACACCTTGAGAGAGCTTTACCAAAACCCAAAGCAAAAACATAAGCCAAGCCCTCAAAGCTGGTGGATCCTGTGGTGTCAAAAAGATCACATAAAGGCTTGTGCCAATGGTGGCAAGCAATACCCCATAAGGATAGGGTAGGGCATATTTTAGTATGAAAAAGAACATGGCTACATGAAAGCCAGATATGACAAGTATATGAACCAAGCCAGTCTTCCTAAAGTGATAAAAAATATCCTGTGGTAGAAGCTCTTGAGACTCTCCAAAGAGATAGCTAAGGGTCAAAGCTCTCACTTGTGGGTCTTTTATCTTTTCTTCCACCCTTTCCATATACCCCTCCCTCAGGCTCCTCTGCCTCAAGGATGGCCCCTCCACATCTTTCCAGCTGGCGCTTACAAAGACTTTATCCCCCTCTGCCCTCACCTTACCGTATAGCCAAAAGGCCCTTGAGGGAATATCCTCCGCACCATAAAGTATGATGCTTACCTTTTTACCATACAGCTCTGGAAAGTCTCCGCTTAGGACCTTTGCCCTTAGCCTTAATCTTCCACCCTCTTCCACCGCAGGGCCTTCTACAAGCACCTCCAAAAGACCCTCATCCTCAAAGTGCAAAAAGGCTTCTTCCCTTTCTACCCTCCAAAGGGAAAAGATTAAAAGTACAAAAAATAAAAAAAGCTGTAATACCTCAGCCTTTTTTGGCAAGGATAATATAGACCAATCCCAAAAGCCTCCTTTGGACCTCCACCACATAAAAGCCCTCCTCCTCAAGCTCCCTTTTTACCTCCTCTATGCTAAGGGAGTTTTCAAGGGAGTGTATAAAAAAGGCCCATTTATCGCTACCAAATAGAAGAAGGCCAAGAGGCTTTAGAGGGTATTTCATCAAAAATATCAAAAGTGGGGTTATAAAGAACTTGTTTATATCCAAAAGGGCCATATGGCCATTATCTTTTAAAACTCTCTTTGCCTCTTTGAGAAAAGCCTTCCTATTTAGAAAATGCCTATAAACCAAGGAAAGGCTTATGGAAGAAAAAGAACGGTCTTTAAAAGGCATATTTTCCGCATCTGCCACCAAAAATTTACAAGCCTTGCACTTTGACCTTGCTATCTTTAGCATCTCCAAAGATAGGTCTATGCCCACCCTTAGGCCCTTGTTTTGAGACTTCAAAAGCACCTCGCCAGTACCAGTTCCCACATCAAGCCTGTTGCCCTCATAAGGTAGCATATCAAGAAGGTCCCTTTGCCATTGGCTTATACTTCCTAAGGTTATAAGGTTTAGAAAAAAGTCATATTTTTTGCTTACAGCAGAAAAAATTTCTTGCACTTGCTTTTTTGTTATCATGCTAATATTCTATAACAATTGGACAAAGAACGAATTTCTCACCCGGAGTGTTAGTATGTTATTATTATAAACAGGCGGAGTGAGTTATGTGGGAGGTTTATATAGCCCTTGGCATTGCCATATTTATGCTAAGTGTAGGTTATGCTGTAAAGGATCTCTTTTTTAGAAGGCTTGCTCTTTTGTATGCTGTAGCCTTTCTGCTTTTGTCCGCTGGCTACTATGCAAGCTACGTGGTTAATTTGAGAATTTACTTTAGCTTTATGAACGTGTTTTCTTACCTTATCTTTTCCTATACCTTTTTCCTTAGCTACAAGCTTGTAAAAACACAAAGGAAAGAGATGGAAAAGAAGTACTTAGACACTATAACGGGAGTTTTTAATAGGCTATACTTTGAAGAAGTCTTACCACAAAGAATAAAAGCTATTTTGAGCCTTGGGTTGAACTACTTGGTTGCCTTCTTAGATTTGGACAACTTAAAACAGGTAAACGATACTTACGGCCATTTGAAGGGTGATGAACTTATAAAAAACCTTGCAAAGGTTATAAAGCAATCTATTAGAAGTCATGAAGATGTGGTTATAAGGTATGGAGGAGATGAGTTTTTAGTTGTAGCTCCCATAAGGGCTTGTGGAGATAGTTTAATCCTTTTGGAAAGGATAGAAAGAAACATAGAGGAGATGAACCGATCCCTTGAAATCCCTATATCCTTATCCATTGGCTTTGCCTGTTATCCCGATGATGAGAAGGATTTTGAGAAGCTTTTGGAAATTGCGGACAAAAGGATGTATCAAGTAAAGCTTTCAAGAAAAGGCCTTATTTCCACATAGGTCAAAAGCCTTTCTTGTGTTCTGTTTCTTCTGTAGGATGGTAGGCTATGGTGGCAAATGGTGCAAACTTTGTATACAAAAAGGTGTTTTATTCCGCTCTTTTTTAACCTCAATATAGCCTCCTCCTGCGTATCCATATAAAAGCTTTTGTTCTTAAAGTGAAGACATGAAAAGTGATCTTTAAACTCTTCTCCCACCTCATAACAGCAAGCCTTGGCAGAAGGACCAACGAAGGCTAAAAAGCTATCCAAAGGCTCCAGTTTGGAAAGTTTTTCCACAGTACTTTCCACTATACCATCCCTTAGCCCTCTCCAGCCTGCATGCACCACCGCCACCGTTTTCTCTCCAAGGAAGGCCAAAGGTACGCAGTCTGCAGACCTCACACCTATCTTCAAACCTCTCTTTTGCGTAATTATGGCATCGCCCTCAAGGCCATCTGTAAAGCTATTTAAAACATAAACCTTGGAAGAATGCACCTGTTTGAGGGTCAAAACATCTTTGTCCTCTTCCCACCTTTTGAGAACAAGCCTTGCACTGCCTTTTTCTAAGGAAAATATCATAACAGCCTTTTGGCCTTCTCTGAGGTCCTTTGGATACACTCCATTACTATGCCAGTAAAACCACGCTCTTCAAGCACCTTTATACCTTCTATGGTGGTCCCGCCGGGAGAGGCCACCTTGCTTATCCAATCTTCCGGATGTCCTCCCATTACCTTCAAAAGCTCACAAGAACCCAAAAGCATATCTATGGCTATGGACTTGGCAAGCTGGTAAGAAAAGCCCTCTCTTACTCCCGCCAGAGCCAAGGCATGCACGAACTTAAAGGCAAAAGCAGGGCCAGAACCAGCAAGGGCAGTAAAGGCATCAAAAAGACTCTCTTCTATCTCATACAGGCTTCCAGCCTTAGAAAAGACCTTTTTAAAGCTTTCCTTTTCCTCTTCCTTTACTCCCCCACCAAAGGCGCAGGCTATGGTAGCCTTCCCCACAAGGGCATTAATATTAGGCATAAGCCTTATTATCTTTGATGTTTTACTCATCTCCTCCATCTTTGAAAGGCTAAGGCCTGCCACCACGCTTATCAAAAGCTTATCCCCCATCTTGTCCCTTATCTCCCTTAGCACACCTTCCACATCCTTTGGCTTTACCGCAAGCAAAAGCCAGTCTGATACTTCCAGTAAAAACTCCAAACTACTTGCCACTCCAAAGCCTTCCGAAAGGGCCTTCTGCCTTTTATCCTCGCTTACATCGTAAACCACTATCTCCACATGTTCCTTTATAGCTTTTGAAAAGCTTTCTCCCATATTGCCATATCCAATAACTCCCACTTTCATGTTTATCTCCTTAGCTTTGATAGTAATTTTTGCCAAAAGCTCATGGGTTGTGGCTTTATATCCAAGGGTAGCTTTGATAGGGCTATGGTAAGGTCTCTTGTGAAGTTTTCATCAAAAGGGTTTTGATTTACTATATTCCTTATCATCTTTGGGTTAAACCTTATACTTCCCAAATACCTTACTTCTGCAGAAGTGAACTTTTCACATACTACCCTTATACTCTCAAAGACCTTTATACCTTCTTCATAATTTTGTACCTTGTTCACAATTAGATAAAATTCTTTTACCTTTTCCTCTTGGTTTAGCACCTTTATAAGCCCGTAGGCGTCCGCTATGGCCGTAGGCTCTGGTGTGGTTACTACAATTGGTATATTACTTGAAGATACCAAAGCTGTGGTATCGGAATGAATACCCGGTGGCGTATCAAAGATGACCCATTGGTAGTTCTTTTCTGCATACTCCTGAAGTCTATATATCAAGCTTTTCAATTGTGCTGGTGGTAGGTTTACCAACTCCCTCACACCACTACCGCTGGATATAAAGGCAAGGTTTTCTTCCAAAGGAACTACTATTTCCTCAATAGAGGCCTCGCCAGTAAAGAAATGGTATAAGTTTTTTGAAGAGGTTATACCGAGCATTATATGCACATTACTGAGTCCAAGGTCTCCATCTATTACAAGCACCTTTTTACCATGCCTGCTTACGATCTTGCCTATATTTATAGTAATAAGTGTCTTCCCAACTCCACCCTTACCGCTGGCAACGGATATATAGCCAGTTTTCTCCTCTTTACCCTCCGCTACTAATAGGTGCAAAGCTTGCTCCCCCATCATGCTGCTCCTAAAAATATCCTGGCTAAATACTCATAGCTTGCCATGACCAGGTCCTCTGGAACCCTTTGCCCTGTGGTAAAACAAAGTATAGGTAGCTGGGTTCTATAAGCTACATTTATGACAGTTCCAAAATAGTTTGTTTCATCCAGTTTGGTAAATATTAATCCAGCAGGCTCTATAATGCTAAAGCTTTCTATAACCTCATACTGCACCCTTTCTTCCGTGTTTGCTCCAATTGTTATATAGGCCCTTAGGGCTGGAAGCTTGGCAAAAAAGGGAGAAAGTTCTTTTATTCTTATCTCATCATATTGGCTCCTACCGCCCGTATCTACAAATACCAGGTCAAGGGAAGAAAGTTCTCCTATACACTCTCTTAACTTGTAGGGTGTGTCTGCAATCCTAAAGGGAAGCTCCATTATGTTGGCGTAGGTCCTGAGCTGTTCCACCGCTCCAACCCTGTAGCTATCTATGGTTATAAGTCCCACCTTTTTACCTCTATTTTTTAACATATATGCCAGTTTAGCTATGGTGGTGGTTTTACCCACGCCAGTGGGACCAAGGAGTGTTATTACGCTAAAGCCTTCCTCGGGGAAGTTATCCACAAGCTTTATTTTTTTGCTAAAACCCTCTATAAGAGACTCCATATTCTCACCCTTTAGGTCAAGTCTATTAAGTTCAAAATCATAACCACAGGCAGACTCCACTATCTTTTGAGCCACATCCCTTGAAACTCCTCTGTTTATAAGCTTATTCATAAGGTGTAAGGCCCTTATAGAATATTCGGATTCTAAGTCATCTTTTTTAGGTTCTTCCTTTTCCAGCTTTTGCCTCTTTACAAGCTCCATAACCTCCTTAAGGTTTTCTTTTAGCCTGTTTATCTCTTGGTATAAACTCTCTTCCTTTTTTAGCTCTGTGGCAAAGTCTTCCTTGTCTGGTATGCCAACGGTTATTTCCAGCTTTGACCTCTTTGGAAAGGGTAAAAAAGGTATAAGTCTTTGTTTTATCATCCTTGTGGACAAGATAACCGCCTCTGAGCCATATAAAGCCCTTACTTCCTCCACTGCTTCCTGAATGGAATCCACAATAAGCTTTTTAATCTTCATCTATAACACCTATAACCTTTAAGTTTAGCTGTCTATCAAGTTCATTATAAGACAGCACCGTAAGGTTTGGCATGTAATTTTCAAGCACCTTCCTTATGTGTCTCCTTATGCTTCCAGAGGTGATTATAAGAGGCATAGCTTGGTATTGGTTAAACCTAACTACCTCCTGTGATAGTTTGGGATATACCTTATTGACCAAAAGGTCCAGAAATTCATCCTCTTTGCCTTCCTGAACATATGCAGTTAGCTTGGCTTCAAGCTTGGGAGATAAGATCATGGCATACAAAGTTCCGTTGGTGCTATAAAGCCTTGTTATCCTTTTGGAAAGCCTCTGCCTTACAAACTCTGTAAGCAGGTCTGGGTCCTTTGTCTGTTCTATGTAGTCTGCAAGGGTTTCCAGTATGGTAAGAAGGTCGTTTATGGGTATGCCTTCTCTTAAAAGGTTTTGAAGCACTCTATGTAGTATGGAGATAGGCACCACATCCGGCACAAGGCCCTGCACCGCCTTTGGATATTTCTTAGATAGGTTCTCCACAAGCTCCATAACCTCCGCCCTTCCCAGTATCTCATAGAGGTTTCTCTTTATGGTCTCACTAAGGTGGGTTATTATCACAGTAGATATATCCACCACCATATAGCCAAGCCTTTGAGCCTTATCCTTTAGCTCTTCCCTTATCCAATAGGCTTTTAACTTGAAAGAGGGGTCCTTTGTCTCTATTCCTTGAAGGGGTTCTCTTGCATTGCCAAGGTCTATGGCAAGCCAATGTCCTGGGAAGACCTCATATGAATCTACCTCTATGCCTCTTATGAGTATTCTGTATTGGTGAGGCTTTAGCCTAAGGTTGTCCCTTATATGCACAAGTGGGATGATCACACCGTATTCATTTGCCAGCTGTCTCCTTATGGACTTTATCCTCTCTGGAATGTCTCCGCCTTGCGATTCATCCACATAGGGTATAAGACCATAACCTATCTCAAGGGCTATGGCCTCCGGCTGTGTAAAAAACTCTTCTTCTTTCTTTTCCAAAGCGGGCTTTTTCTGTTCTTTCAATACCTCTTCAAGCTTTCTAAGTTCCTCTTGCTTTAGGGCTTTGTTTAGTGTGTAATAGAGGCCTCCAAGGAGACCAGCCAACAGGAAAAAGGGCAACTTGGGAAAGCCCGGTATAAGGCCTATAAAGAGTAAAAGGCCAGAGGAAAATAGGAATACTCTTGGCTCCTTTGAAAACTCTTCTAAAAGGGCCCTTCCAAGCCTATCCTTTGAAGAAGACTTTGTCACGACCACGCCAGCGGCCGTGGAAAGCATCAAAGCAGGTATCTGGCTGGCAAGCCCCTCCCCTACTGTGAGCAAAGAATAGGTTCTTATGGCATCAAGAAAGCCCATACCCTTGAAGACCAATCCCACCACAAGGCCACCCACAAGGCTCAAAAAGAGTATGATGAGGGCTGCGATGGCATCACCCCTTATAAACTTACTGGCACCGTCCATGGCTCCATAAAAGCTTGCCTCCTGTTCAAGCTGTGCCCTCCTTCTTTTGGCTTCTTCCTCCGTTATAAGGCCTGCGTTTAGGTCTGCGTCTATGCTCATCTGCTTTCCTGGCATGGCATCCAAGGTAAAGCGTGCCGCCACTTCTGAGACCCTCTCCGCACCCCTTGTTATCACTATGAAGTTTATAACTATAAAGATTAGAAAGACTATAAGACCCACCACAACGTCTCCACCTACCACAAAAGTGCCAAAGCCTTCTATTATATGTCCCGCCGCATCCGTTCCCTCATGCCCATGGAGAAGGATCCTTCTGGCGGCGGCAATATTAAGGGAAAGCCTCAAAAGGGTCCCCAAAAGCAATATGCTTGGAAATACAGAAAGCTCAAGTGGTTCCTTTATGAAGGTGGTAAGCACAAGCACAGTCAAAGAAAAGGTAATGCTAAGAGCCAATAAAAGGTCCAAAAGAAAGGCTGGAATAGGAAGGATTATGGCGCTTAGTATGACTATAAAGGCTATGATTATCCACCCTTCCCTCAGCATAGACTATAATATACTCTATTAACTTAGGCTATTTCAAAGAGCTAAATGATATAATGGAATAAATGCGTTGGAGTAAGTATTTTTGGTATACATCTAAGGAAGACCCTGCCGATGCAGAAGCTCCTTCTCACAAGCTTCTTATAAAAGGTGGCTTTATAAAGCAGGTTTCTGCTGGCATATACGAGCTTACTCCTCCCGGTGTAAGGGTCCTAAGGAAGATAGAAAACATAGTGCGTAAAGAGATGGACAGAAGTGGCGCCCAAGAGGTCTTGCTTACCGTTTTGAACCCAGCAGAACTTTGGAGAGAAACGGGAAGATGGGACCTGTATGGAAGGGAGCTTTTTACTCTAAAAGACAGGAACGGAAGGGAATACTGCCTTGGACCTACCCACGAGGAGGAGATAACAGACCTTGTAAGAAGCTACGTAAACTCCTACAGACAGCTTCCTTTAATCCTTTATCAAATACAGGTAAAGTTTAGGGATGAAAAAAGGCCACGCTTTGGCCTTATAAGGGGAAGGGAGTTTATTATGAAGGATGCTTATTCTTTTGATGCGGACGAGATGTCCGCCATGATCTCTTACGAGAGCATGAAGTTTGCCTACCATAGGATCTTTAAAAAGCTAAGACTGGACACCCTTATGGTGGAGGCAAGCGTAGGCACCATAGGTGGTATAAGCTCCCATGAGTTTGTGGTGCTTACCGATTATGGGGAGGCAAGGGTAGCTTACTGCGAAAACTGTGGCTATGCGGCCAATGCGGAGATAGTAAAGCTTCCAAAGCCGGAAGAGGAAAGAGAGGAAGAAAGGCCCTTGCAAGAAGTGGCCACACCCGGCACAGATACCATAGAAAAGCTCTCTTCCTACCTTGGTGTGCCTGCAAGAAAGATCATAAAGGCTGTGCTTTACGTGGTGGATGGAAAAGATTTTGTAATGTTTATGATAAGGGGAGACAGAAATGTGGATGAGAACAAGGTGGAGGCCGTTTTGGGAACGGAAAACTTCAGGCTTGCAGAGGATAAGGAGGTTTGGGACCTTTTGAAAACAAAGAAGGGCTTTATAGGACCTTTTAACCTTCCACCTTCCATAAGGGTCTATTGGGACAACTCCACCTACGGCATAAAGAACGCAGTCATAGCCTTCAACAAGCCAGACTATCACTACATAAACGCAAACCCCGGAAGGGACTTTTCTTATGGTGATTTTGTGGATGTGTGCCAGGTGGAAGAAGGAGACCCATGCCCTAAATGTGGGTCTTCTTTGAAGGTAAGAAGAGGCTTGGAGCTTGGACATATATTCCTTTTAGGCACAAGGTATTCGGAGCCTATGAAGGCATACTATAAGGACCCACAGGGTCAAGAGAGGCCCATAATTATGGGCTGTTATGGCATTGGTATATCAAGGTGCATATCTGCCATAGTGGAGCAGTACCACGATGAGAAGGGTATAAAGTGGCCCACGCCAGTGGCACCCTTTGAGCTAAATATCATATGTGTAAACCCTTCAGACCCAGAACAAAGAGATGTGGCAGAAAGGCTATATATGCTTGCCCAAGAGTATGGCATAGAGACCATTTACGATGATAGAGACGAAAGCCCGGGCTTTAAGTTTGCGGACGCAGACCTTTGTGGATTTCCCTATAGGATAGTGGTAGGCAAAAAGGTAAAAGAGGGTAAGGTGGAGCTTCAAAGTAGGCACACGGGCGAAAGGTGGGATGTGGATATAGATAAGGCGGTAGAAGAGGTAAAAAGGCTAATAGAGGAAGATAAAAAGTAAGTTTGTCTAAGTTTATTTTTATCCATGTGTTCTGCAATTATTCAGGGAGTTCTCACTTTGCCTTTGTATATGTTAAGATAATTTAAATGCTCCTTCTTGATAGTCTAAAGGGAGAAAGGATACCGCGCTTCCCCGTTTGGCTTATGCGCCAGGCTGGCAGATACATGCCACAGTATAGGGAACTAAGGGAAAAGGAAAGGGACTTTTTAAGCTTTTGCAAAAAGGTGGACCTTGCGGTAAGGGCAAGCCTACTTCCCTTGGAACTCCTTGGCGTGGATGCTATCATCATCTTTTCAGACATCCTTGTGCCTCTTGAACCTATGGGTGTAGAGGTAAGGTTTGAGGAGGGAGAAGGGCCAGTGCTTTCTTGGGATGGCAATGTTTCTTCTTTAAAAAGGATAAGCTTTTCTCAGGTGGAGTTTGTGGGTGAGATAATAAGGGGAGTAAAAGGGCAAGTCAAAGGGGTGCCAGTTATAGGCTTTTGTGGCGCTCCCTTTACTCTGATGGCCTACATGATGGAAGGCGGGTCCAACAGAGACTTTAGAAAGACAAAGCTTTTTATGTGGACAAAGAGGGAAGAATACAAAAGGCTTATGAACTTACTTGTGGAGAACCTTTTGGAATATTTGAAGGGGCAGATTAAAGCTGGTGCGGACCTGCTTCAGGTCTTTGACAGCTGGGCCATGTATATGCCCTATGAGGACTTTGAAGAGTACGCTCAGAGCTACTTGAAGGCGCTTTTTGAAGAGTTAAAAAAGCATTCAGACACGCCCATCATATACTTCTATAGAGGCTCTGGCTCCTTTTTGAAAGCCCTTGAAGGCCTCCCAGTGGATGCCGTCTCTGTAGACTGGACTGTGGATATGATTGATGCCATGAGGAATAGCTCTAAGGCCTTTCAGGGGAACTTGGACCCTACGGTGCTTTATGCAGATGAGGAGACTATAGTAAGGAAGGCGTTGGAGCTTTTGAGATGTATTCCAAGGAGGTCTAAGTATATATTCAACTTGGGCCATGGGCTTATGCCCGATATGGACCTAAATAAAGTAAGGCTTTTGGTGGATACGGTAAAGGGCTACAGGCTCACATGATAAGGGAAGGGAAGGTGCTTTTGGACCTTGAGCTTCCAGAGGTAGTATCTTCTCAGATGGAAGTCTTTTACAACCCCCATATGAGGGAAAACAGAGATATAAGCCTTTTGATGCTTTTGAGCCTACCATACCAAGATATGAGGATTTGCGACCCCATGGGAGCAAGCGGTGTAAGGCTTCTTAGGATGCTTTTGGAGACAAACAAGGTAAAGCTGGCAGTTTATAACGATATAAGCCCAAAGGCTGTGGAGTTCTTTAAAGGGCTTATAAAAAGCCATGGCCTTGAAGAAGATAAGGTGGAGATATACCAAGAGGATGCCTGTTTGCTTTTAAGAAAGTTAAGAAATTTTCACTATGTGGATATTGACCCCTTTGGCTCTCCTGTGCCTTTTTTGGAAAGCGGTATACTACCAGTGGCAAGGCGTGGTATCCTGGCCATAACGGCCACAGACACCTCAGTCCTTTCTGGCACCTACCCCAGCACATGCATAAGGAGGTATGCTTCCAAGCCTTTGCTTTCCGCCGAGTTCTACCATGAGGTAGGCATAAGGATACTCATAAAGAAGGTTGTAGAAGAGGGAGCAAAGCTTGACTATGCCCTGAGGCCCATATTCTCTTACTCTTATAGGCACTATTTTAGAGTCTTTTTCCAAAAGGACATAGGGCCAAAAAGGGCAGACGAGCTTTTAAAAAGCGTAGGCTATCTTCTTTACTGTGATAGTTGCCTATACAGAGAAGGTGTGAGCCTTGAATCTTTAAGGGATAGCTGTCCACATTGTGGTAATAGGCTCCTTTGGGCTGGCCCTCTCTGGCTTGGAAAACTCTGGGACAAGGACCTTGTGGAAAGCCTGTGGCAGATAAGGGGAATGGTGGAGATATCCAAGGAAACAAACAAACTTCTTAAGCTGATAAGGGAGGAGTCAAAAATAAATAGCCTTGGCTTTTATACCATATCATCCATGGCAAGGGCCTTTAAAATTGGCCAACCACCACCCATAGGGAAGTTCCTAAAAGTTTTTGAAGGCGTGAGGACCCATTACACGGGAGAGGGCTTTAGGACAGAGCTCTCCCATGAGGAAGTTCTAAGGAGAGTCCATGAGCTACTACAGAGAGCTTAAGGATTTTATCTTGGAGATAAAGGGAGATTTTTTCCTTTCACCAAGGGATGCATGGTTTTTGAAGTTTTTGGAGGAAGAAGGCTATCCATTGCCGGTGGTAAAGGAGGGAATAAAAAGGTTTTTCCTTTATTATCCTCCAGAAAAGAGGACAAAGCTTCCCCTTTTCATGAGCTTTGAAGAGATAAAAAAGAAAAGGCAAAGGGCCGTAAAAAAAACTGCGCCAGACTGGAAAGAAAAATTCTACCAGAGGCTTGAGGTAGCCAAAAGGTTTTTGGGAGAAGAATTGACCTATCCAGAACCAAAGGACCAAGCGCAGGCTGAGGAAATACTCATAAGCTTGGAAAATGAGATAGCTCAAAGGCTTTATGATGCTTTAAGTAAGGAAGAAAAGATAAGCCTTATGAAAAAGTTTTCAGTTTTTAAAGAAAACAAAGAGCTTTTAAAGGCTATGGTAAAGAGAGAATTATTTAAAAGGGTGGGTCTAAAGGGCCTCTCCCTATTCTTGGACTAATTCCGCCATGCTTATGGCCTTCATGAGGGCCTTTGCCTTGTTTACCGTCTCCCACCACTCTTTTTCTGGGTCCGAGTCAGCCACAATGCCAGCTCCAGCTTGCACAAAGACTTCATTTCCAAGGACCAGTGCAGTCCTTATGGCTATGGCCATGTCCATATTTCCATCAAAGGATATGTAGCCCACCGCACCCGCATATATGCCCCTTCTTTGATTTTCAAGTTCCTCTATTATCTGCATGGCTCTTACCTTTGGAGCTCCAGAGACGGTGCCAGCAGGGAAAAGAGCCTTTAGCACATCCACAGCAGAAAGCCCCTCCTTTAGCTCACCCACCACATCGCTCACTATATGCATTACATGGGAGTACCTTTCCACCCTCATAAAGCCCTCCACCTTTACGCTCCCGGGCTTGCTAACCCTTCCCACATCGTTCCTTGCAAGGTCCACAAGCATAAGATGCTCCGCTCTTTCTTTTTCATCCTTTAATAGGTCCCTTTCAAGCTCCAAATCTTCTTCTTCTGTGAGACCCCTCTTCCTTGTGCCAGCTATAGGCCTTGTCTCAATCCTTTTTTCTTCAAGCCTTACAAGCACCTCCGGAGAAGAGCCTATCACCTTTATGTCTCCAAGGTCCATGTAATACATGTAAGGTGAAGGGTTTAAATACCTCAAGGACCTGTATATACCCTCTGGCTTTCCAAAAAAGTCCTTTTTAAAGCTTTGGGATAGCACTACCTGCACCACATCACCTTGGGCTATGTATTCCTTTGCCCTTTTGACTATGTTTAAAAATTCTTCCTTTGTAAAGTTGGACCTCCACTCCCTTAAATCTGGGTCTCTGTGTGGGAAGTGTATGGGATAAACACAGCTTTTGAATATTTTCTCTTTTATACCTTCCATTATTCTCCTTGCCCTTTCATACTCTTCTCTTATGTTCCTCTCCGTATTAAGTGGCACTATTATGCGTAGGCTACCGCTCAAGTTGTCATGCACCACCACTATATCGCTCATAAGCATAAAAAGGTCAAAGACCTTCAAAGGGTCTGGATTTTTGTCCTCTATAGGCTCATAATACTTAATTATGTCGTAACCCACATAGCCCACCATACCACCCCAGAACCTTGGAAGTCTTGGATCCTTGTATGGTTTAAAGGCTTTTAGGATATCTTCAATGGGTTTCAAAGGGTTTTTCTCTTCAAAAAGCTTTACCCTTCCCCTGTCGTATATGCAACCTATGCCCTTTTTCCATGCATAATAGAAGCCAGAGGAAAGCACTATAAAGGAATACCTTCCCCACTTTATACCCCCCTCTGCACTCTCAAGGAGAAGGCTATACTTCCATCCACCCTTTAACTTAAGGTAGAGGGATAGGGGAGTTTCTGTGTCTGCCATAAACTCTGCAAAGACTGGTATGAGGTTGTAATCCTTTGAAAGGGCTTCTACTTCTTCTATGCTAAGGCTCATCTGCATGCTATATTATGTTAGCACAGTGAAGTTAAAAAGGGCGGGCTTTGCCCGCCGAGTTTTTTTATACCCCTTGACAAATGAAAAAAATTTTCATATAATATATATAACCAAAAACCTAAAAGGAGGTGGCAACCATGAGCAAGAGCTTACAAGGAACCAAGACCCTTGAGAACCTTATGCATGCCTTTGCTGGCGAGTCCCAAGCCAACAGAAGGTATCTCTACTTTGCCAGAAAGGCAGACATTGAGGGCTATCCAGACATAGCCAACATATTCAGGGAAACGGCAGAAGGCGAGACTGGACACGCCTTTGGACACTTGGAATTCCTTGAGAAGTATGGCGGTGGAGACCCTGCCACCAAGATGCCCATAGGAACCATGGAACAGAACCTTGAAGCTGCCATAGCTGGTGAAACCTACGAGTACACCGAAATGTACCCAGGTTTTGCAAGGGTAGCAAGGGAAGAAGGTTTTGATGACATAGCCGAGTGGTTTGAGACCCTTGCCAGGGCAGAAAAGTCCCACGCTGGAAGGTTCCAAAAGGCTTTGGAATCTCTTAAGAACGGCTAATTTAATATCCTTGGGGGCCTTGCCCCCACCCTTAATTAAAAAAAGGAGGGAATTATGAACGAACTTGCTATCGGTGGTGTGAAAGATTTTGAATTTAATATAAAGGATCCCAATTTTTTAAACGAACAAGCCCTATGGGAAGAGGCAAAGAGGGTATTTTCCAAATGCAAAGACTGTAGGATGTGCGTTACCTACTGTCCTTCTTTCCCAGCCCTCTTTGATGCAGTAGACAGACATAATGATGATATTGAAAAGCTTTCAAAGGAAGAGCTTGCCCTTCCCTTAGAGCTATGCTTTCATTGCAAACAGTGCTATTTTAAATGCCCTTACACACCACCCCATGAGTGGAAGATAGACTTTCCCCACCTTTCTCTGAGGTATAAAGTGTGGAAATTCAAAAACAAAGGAGCAAAAATAACGGATAAATTTATGCTAAATACAGACTTGGTAGGCAAACTCTCCGTTCCCTTTGCTCCCATTGTGAATAAGCTAAACAATACACCCACCTTCCGGGTGATTATGGAAAACTTTATGGGTATTGACAGAAGGGCAAAGCTCCCACCCATTAACTCGGAGACCTTTGCAAGTTGGTTTAGAAAGAACAGAAAGCCGGTAAAGGGTGAGAATGGTAAGGTGGCCCTCTTTTACACATGCCTTCTAAATTACAACTACCTTGAGAGGGGAAAGGCCCTCTTGAAGGTCTTTGAGAAGAATGACATATACATAGAGCTTCCAGAACAGCAGTGCTGTGGCATACCTTCTTTTGATATAGGAGATATAGATACGGCCATAGAGAAGGCAAAGTATAACGTGGAAAGGCTAAAGGAGTATGTAAAGGCAGGCTTTGATATTGTGGTGCCAGTACCTACCTGCGCCCTTCAGATAAAGTATGAATATCCCCTTTTATTACCCGATGACCCAGACGTTAAACTTGTCTCCGAAAAGGTTTACGATGTGCATGAGTACCTTTTCAAACTTCATCAGGAGAAGAGATTTAACAAGGACTTTAAGCGTTCCCTTGGAAGCATAGCCTACCATATACCTTGCCACCTTAAATCCCTAAACGTAGGCTATAGGGCTGTGGCACTTATGAGGTTAATACCAAACACAAAAATTCAAATAATAGAAAGATGCTCTGGACATGATGGCACCTTTGGAGTACGAAAGGAAACCTTTGATATGTCTATAAAAGTAGGCTCAAAGCTTTTTGAAGATATGAAAAACTCCAACGCAGACCTCTTTGTGTCCGACTGTCCCCTCTCGGGCAACCATATAGAGCTTGCAACGGGTAAAAGGGTCTATCATCCACTTGAAGTGCTGGCCATGGCTTATGGAGAGGATTGAGGGTATTATTCAATAGCCTCCGCCACATTAATTATCGGGCGGGCTTGTACCCGCCCTTACATGAATTGTCTAATTTATTTTTAGCAAAACGCCAAGCGAGAAATTAAAGCCCGTAGGCTTCCTATCTTTTTAAATGTAGTGGTACGCTAACAGGTGCACTCAAAAAATCCAAAATGTAGGGGCTGGTTAAAAACCCACCCACAAGTCCTTGATCTACCTAAATTTTGATAAGGGCACGATGCATTACAAAAGATGGATTTCTCATCCAACGCATAGTTTCAAATAATCATGAAAAAATCGCAGACTGGAATACCAAACTGCCTTTAAATTATTTCTTATGAAATACTTTCCCTTGGGTGTGGCTGGGCATGTGGACCACGGAAAGACAAGCCTTGTAAAGGCCCTAACCTCCATAGACACAGATAGGCTTCCAGAAGAGAAAAGGAGGAGCATGAGCATAGACATAGGCTTTGCCTTTCTGGACTTCCCAGAGGAGAGCCTGAGGGTGGAGATAATAGATATCCCTGGGCATGAGAGGTTTATAAAGAATGCCATATGTGGCCTTGCTCCCGTGTGGGGGCTTATGCTGGTGGTGGACGCAGGAGAAGGCGTTATGCCCCAGACAGTGGAACATTTAAGGATAGCTAAAAGCTTTGGCATCAAAAAAGTTCTCCTTGTTCTTACAAAGATAGACAGGGTGGACCAATCTACTGTGGAGCTTGCTTCAGAGGAGGCCTCAGACCTTATAAAAAAAGAAGGCCTTGACCTCTTTGGTGTTTACGGTGTCTCTTCTATCACAGGAGAGGGCATGGAAGGCCTAAGGCTTGGCATAAAGGAGTATGCCAAGGAGAATATAAGGGACAGAGAAAATTGGCTCTTTAGGTTTTACATTGACTCGGCCTTTAGCGTAAAGGGCTATGGAACGGTGGTGAGGGGTAGCTGTGTGTTTGGCAAAGTAGAAGAGGGGGACCTTCTTACCCTTGAGCCTTTGGGCCTTTTTTGCAGAGTAAAAAGGCTTCAGAATCATGGAAGGTTTGTAAAGGAAGGAAAGGCGGGAGAGAGGCTTGCCCTAAACATTCCAGAGCTTGAACCAGATAAAGTAGAAAGGGGCTACTTTTTGGTGAAGGGTATCAAAAGCTCCAAAAGGCTTATAGTGAGGCTTGAGGGCCAAAGGCCAAAGGGCGTAGGCTATGCCTTCTTTGGAATGAGGGAGGTGTCCTTTTCCTCTCAGCACATCTTAGAAGACTACTACCTTCTTAAACTTTCCGAGCCTGTGCCTTGTATAAGGTGGGACAAGGGTCCCATACTTGACTCCTCCGGAAGGCTTATGGGCCACTATGAGGTTCTCCATCCTATTCCCACAAGAGCTTCAAAAAGGTTTTTAAGGGAAAACCTCGGCCTTTTGAAGGAAGACCCTCTTCAATACCTCCTTCTTGAAAGGGGCCTTATGGGCCTTAGCCTCTCAGACCTTTTCTCCTTTTACGGACATGCCATCAACCCACCCAACCTCCCAAGGCTAAAAGATACCCTTTACCATCCCAAAAGCCTTGAGGAGCTTGCAAAGAGAGTAAAAGATATTCTTTCCACAAAGGAAGGCATAGTTTCTTTGCCCGAGCTTCTGTCAAGGCTTGGTGTTTCGGAGGATGTTTTAAAATTAGCCCTAAGTGGCTTGAAGGATGTAAAGGTGGTAGAGGGCTACCTGCTTGATGCCAAGAGGGCAAGGCTTGAGGACCTAAAAGGTTATAGAGAGCTTATGGGCCTTCTCTCTCAAGGCATAAGGGAAGAGAGGGAGCTTGAGGCTTACAAGGAATACCTCTCTATGGCTGTCAGAAAAGGGCAGGTTTACAGCCTTGGGGACTACCTTTATATTTCAAAGAAGCTTTTTGAGAGCTACGTGGAGAGGCTAAAAGCCATAGGGAAAGAGTTTAGCATCGGAGAGGCAAAGGAGGTTCTTGGCCTCACAAGAAAGTATTTAATACCCTTGCTTGAACACATGGACAGGCTTGGCATCACAAGAAGAGAAGGAGAAAGGAGGGTGTTTTTGAGATGAATCTTTTGAGGCAGATACCGTCCGTTTCAAGGCTTCTTGAGGAGTTCAAGGGCTATCCGCAGGAGATTGCCAAGAGGGCCATAAGGGAGGTGCTAAGCAGGGTAAGGGAGGAGATAAAAGAAGGCAAAAGGCAGGACCTCAAGGACCTACACAGGCTTATTGAATACAAGATTAGAGAGCTTTCTGGCACAAACCTAAAAAGGGTTATAAACGCCACCGGTGTGATAATAAACACGAACCTTGGAAGGGCTCCCATCGCAAAGGAGGTGGCCCAGTTTATAAAGGAGATAGCCCAAAGCTACTCCAACCTTGAGTATGACCTTGGGGAAGGGAAAAGGGGGACAAGGCTTAGCCATGTGGAGGGCTTGCTAAAGGACCTCACAAAAGCGGAGGCTGTGCATGTGGTAAACAACAATGCGGCGGCTGTCTATCTTGTGCTAAACACACTTGCCTTTGGAAAGGAGGTGATAGTCTCAAGGGGTGAGCTGGTAGAGATAGGTGGAAGCTTTAGGATACCGGACATAATGAAGGCCTCTGGAGCAAGGCTTGTGGAGGTTGGGACCACCAATAGAACAAGGCTATCCGATTATGAGAAGGCCATATCGGAAGAGACAGCCCTTTTGATGAAGGTGCATAGAAGCAACTTCTACATGGAGGGCTTTGTGGAAGAGACAAAGATAGAAGAGCTTTTGAAATTGGGACTTCCCGTCTATTACGATATAGGCAGTGGTGTGCTTATAGACCTTAGGGAGCTTGGTATAAACACGGAGGAGCCAAGCTTTACCGAATGTATAAAAAAGGGTGTGCATATAGTCTCTGGCAGTGGAGACAAGCTTTTGGGTGGCCCTCAGGCGGGCATAATCCTTGGCAGGGCAGAGTACATCCAAAGGATGAAGAAGAACCCCATGAGCAGAGCTTTAAGGGTTGACAAGCTTACCCTTGCGGGCCTTGAAGGCACACTAAGGCTTTACATGAAAGGTGAGTATGAGAATATACCGGTGCTTTCCATGCTTTTACAGAGGCCAGAAGAGCTAAAGAGGAAGGCAAAAAGGCTTTCAAAAAGGCTAAGGAGTATAAAGGACTTAGAGGTTCATATACTTAGGGAGTTTTCGGCCTGCGGTGGTGGTGCCATGCCAGAGCTACTTTTGGAAACCTACTGCGTTGGGATAAGGCACAAAAACCTTAGCACTTCAGAGCTTGAAAGAAGGCTAAGGAATTTGGAGCCACCCATAGTGGCAAGGGTGAAGGAGGACATGCTTTTGCTGGATGTGAGGACATTAAGCCATGAGGATATGGAGGATATAGCAAAGGTTATAAGCCAGCTTGCTTTATAATCTTTCTGTGTGGGTTTTAGGTCAGCACGACGAGGCTTACAGAAAGATAAGGAATTCCATACTAAACCTTGTGGGCAACACGCCCTTGGTAAGGCTTAGAAAGGTCATACCACCTTACATATCACCCAAAGTGGAAATATACGCCAAGCTTGAGAGCTTTAACCCTGGAGGTTCTGTAAAGGACAGGCCAGCCTTGAGTATGTTCCTTGATGCCATAGAAAGGGGGCTTATAAAGGAGGGCAAGGTGGTTATTGATGCCACATCGGGCAACACGGGCATAGCCCTTGCCATGGTGGGTGCCTGCCTTGGTGTGCCTGTGGAGCTTGCCATGCCAGCCAACGTAAGCGAGGAGAGAAAGAGGATAATAAAGGCCTACGGCGCCAAAGTATACTTTACAGACCCCCTTGAAGGCACCGATGGAGCCATACTCTTTGTGAGGGAAAAGGTGAGCAAAGAGCCGGAAAAGTATGTTTATCTTGACCAGTATAATAACCCGGCCAACTGGAGGGCACATTTTTACTCAACGGGCATAGAGATATGGAACCAAACGGGTGGAAAGATAACCCATCTTGTGGCTGGCATAGGGACCGGTGGGACCATAATGGGAACGGGCAGAAGGCTAAAGGTATACAACCCAGATATACAGATAATAGGTGTACAGCCAGCCTATCCCTTTCATGGTATAGAAGGTCTAAAGCACATAGAAAGCTCCATAAAGCCCGGCATCTTTGATGAGACCTTTTTGGATAGGACCATCTTTGTGGAAACGGAGCCGGCCTACGAGATGACAAAAAGACTGGCAAGGGAGGAAGGAATTTTGGCAGGCCAATCCAGCGGTGCAGCTTTGCATGCTGCCCTTGAACTGGCAAAGGAACTGGAGGAAGGTGTTATAGTAGTCATATTCCCCGATGGGGGTGAAAAGTACCTTACCACCTCACCCTACAAGGACCTATAAGCATGTTAAAATATATCTATGAAAGTTCCCTTCTCCTGGCTCTCCGAGTTTATAGACATACAAGACCTTGACCCCTACAAAGTAGCAGAGGAGCTTACCCTAAAAAGCGTAGAAACTTCGGTAAGCAAATGGGACCTTGACCTTGACGGCGTTGTGTATGCAAAGGTGGTGGAAAAGAAAAAGCATCCCACAAGGGACCTATCTGTCTATAAAGTAAAAGCAGGTGAAGACCTTTACCTTCAGGTAGTATCAGCGGACAAGAGCCTTGAAGAAGGTAAAGGTGTGCTTTTGGCCTTGCCCAACTCAAGGGTAGGAAGCATGTGCATAAGCGCCAGAGATTTTGATGGCATCACTTCTCAAGGCATGCTCCTTTCCGCAAAAGAGCTTGGCCTGGAGGACCAATCTGAAGGGGTTTTGGCCTTTGATGAAGATATAAAGCCTGGCACCTCCGCCTACGACCTTTTGGGCTTTGGTGAATACATCCTTGAGATAGAACCCACACCCAACAGGGGAGACCTCCTCTCTGTAAAGGGCCTTGCAAGGGAAATAGGTGCCCTCTTTGGCCTAAGGAAGAAAGAAAGAAAATATCCAGAGTATGAGGACTTTGGAGAGCTGGATATAAGGATTGAGTCCAAGGACTGCAAAAGGTATAGGGGAGCCATAATAGAAGGCATAAAGGTAAAACCCTCTCCCCTCTGGCTAAGAAGGAGGCTCTGGCAGTGTGGCATAAGGGCCATAAACAACGTGGTGGATATAACCAATTACATAATGCTTTTGGAGGGCCAGCCTCTCCATGCCTTTGACCTAAAAACTATAAGCTTTCCAGTTTTTGTAAGGGATGCCTATGAGGGAGAGAAGATAAGGACCCTAATGGGAACGGAGAAGGACCTAAGACCCATAAACCTCCTTATAGCGGACAGGGAAAAGCCCTTGGCCCTTGCGGGAGTGGTGGGAGGCCTTGAAAGCTCGGTAAAAGAGGATACAAATTCCATACTCCTTGAATCGGCATACTTTGACCCCTATAGGATAAGAAAGTCTGCCAGGTCCCTTGGACTACAAACAGACAGCTCTTATAGATTTGAGAGGAATGTGGATATAGAAGGTGTTAAAAGGGCGCAGGACCTTGCCATAGGCCTTTTGCTTGACATAGCCGGCGGAGAGCTTAAGGCTATAAAGGATGTATACCCAGAACCTTATGAGCCAAAAAAGGTCTTTTTGAGCCTTGAAAAGTACAGAAGATATTCGGGAAGGGACTTTGATAGGGAGGAGATATCAAGGATTTTAAGCTCTCTTGACATACCCCATCAGACCCTAAGGTGCGGTGTGGAGGTGTATATACCACCCCATAGAAGCTTTGATATGCAAAGGGATGTGGATGTGATTGAGGAGGTGCTAAGGGTAATAGGCTATGCGGACATAAAGGCTGAACCTTTGAGGATTCCCTCCAGGCCATCAAAGATAGAAAGCCTTGAAGAAAGGATAAGGGATTTTATGGTATGCAGAGGCTTTTCCGAAGTTATAACCTTCTCCTTTGAAGAAAAGGACCTATACGAGCTTCTTTCTCTCCCAGAGCCACAGCTGGAGATTTTAAACCCCCTAAACAGGTCCCAAAGGTTTTTGAGGACTTCCCTAATCCCATCCCTTTTAAGGGTTTGCATTGAAAACACAAGAAACTACAACTACAATATGGCCATCTTTGAGCTGGGCAAGGTTTTCACAGAGGAAGGCGAGGAAACAAGGCTTGCCTTTCTTATGACTGGAACAAAAAGGCTATTCCCAGAAGAGGAGTATTCGCCCTATGATGCTATAGGCCTTGTGCAGGACCTTCTAAACCTATACTCGGAAGGTTATACCTCTCAAGCCTCCAGATTTCCCTTTTTCCATCCCAACCTTCAAAGGCTTTATTTGGTAAAGGACGAGCCCATAGCTTATGTGGGCGTATTGAACCCAATCCTTCAAGAGAAGTTAGAACTCAAACATAAAGTCATACTGGGTGAGTTAAAGGTAAAAGGCTTAAAGGAAGTAAAAAGGGCTTACAAGCCTCTATCCACCTTCCCACCCGCAATCAGGGACATAACCCTCCTTATGGACAAAGAGGTGGATGTGGATAAATTAATATTCCATATCAGGAGTACGGAACTGGTAGAAGAGGTTAAGATGTTTAGCCTATATACAGACCCAAGGCTTGGGGAAGGCAAGAAAAGCGTTAGCCTTAGATTGGTTTTTAGGAGTAAGGTAGGAACCCTCTCTGACCAAGAGGTGAATGAAATAGTTAATAAGCTTTTGGTGGATTTGGAAGAAAAGTTTGGGGCAAAGCTGAGATAGGGCCTGCCCTGTGCGTGGTGAAGGGACTTATATTGGGGTCCACATGGTGAGCCAATAGGGAGCCCGGCCTCCGGAGGAGCCCAAAGGGACTTCCGGGAGGGCACCCACCTAGTTCTTTTGGGGCCCACCGAAGGTTCCTTCTTCCACGGCATGGGCGGGTTAATTCTTGCCTTCCCCTCCTGGAAAAGGAGGCGGAAGATGAAGTTGCTTACAAAAAAAGAGCTTAGAAAACAATACATAGAAGAAAGGGAAAGATTACCCAAAGAAGAAAGGGAAAAGCTATCTTCCAAGATAGTAAGCAAGATATTAAACCTACCAAGTATTAAAAAGGCTAAAAATATTCTCCTTTTTTGCCCTCATAGAGGAGAACCGGACATAACACCACTTTTCTCTTGGGTTTTTAAAGAAGGTAAAACCTTGGTACTTCCTAAGGTGGAAGGAGAACACCTAAAACTTATAAGAATTAAAGAGGATACAAACCTAAGTCCTGGAGCCTTTTGCATACTTGAGCCGAGGGATGGGGAGGAAGTAAAGCCGGAGGAGATTGATTTCTCTTTGATTCCCGGCGTGCTTTTTGATAAGAGGGGCTACCGTATAGGCTATGGTAAGGGATATTACGATAGGATACTTGCCAAGCTGGGAGGGATAAAGGTGGGAGTATGCTATCAATTCCAGGTATTGGAGGAGTTGCCAAGGGATAGCTGGGACAAGCCCGTTGACCTTGTGGTCACGGAGGAAAAAATCTACGAAGGAGGTAAGGAAAGATGAGCGTGGAGTTGGTTTTATTGGTTGGTTTTGTTGCCTTAGTTGTTGGTGCTTCTGTAGGCTTTCTTTTGAAAGGTAAAAAGGCGCCTTCGGCGCCTGAACCAATCCCAGACCTTGAAGAAAAGAAGAAAGAGGCTGAGGAAATCATACTAAAGGCCAGGCAGGAGGCTCAAGAGATATTGAGAAAGGCCCAAGAGGAGGCAAGGGAGATAAAGCTTGTGGCAGAAAGGGATGCTGAAAAAATAGTAAAATTGGCCCAAGAGGAAGCGGACAGGCTTAGAAGCACTATAAAGGAAGAGACGGAGAAGATAAGGAAGGATGTGGAAGAGTATATTTCAGAGAAAAAGCAAGAGCTAAATAAGCTTGAACAAGCTCTACATCAAAAGGAGTTAAACCTTGAAAGGAGGGTGCAAGCCCTTGAAAGAAGGGAAGAAGAGCTATACAAAAGGGAAAAAGAAATAAGGGAGATGGAAAAGGAGATAGATAAGGCACAAAGGGATATTCAAACAAGGCTTAAGGAATTAGAAGAAAAGGAAAAGGAGATAGAAGCTCTTAAACACAGGGAGATGCTTGAGCTTCAAAGAATTGCCAGCATGACCTTGGAAGAAGCAAGAAGCGAGCTTTTCAAAAGGGTTGAGGAGGAAGCAAAGATAGAAGCCATAAGGATTATGAAGCGCATAGAAGAGGAGGCAAAGGATAGGGCAGAGTTTGAAGCAAAAAAGGTCATAACCACCGCAGTCCAAAGGCTGGCTTCCGAGATAGCCATAAACTACACCACTACCACCGTAGAGCTTCCAAGCAACGAGTTTAAGGGAAGGATAATAGGAAGGGAGGGAAGGAATATAAGGACTTTTGAGCTTTTAACAGGTGTGGATCTCATCATTGACGACACACCAGACATAGTAACCATATCCTCCTTTGACCCCATGAGAAGGGAGCTTGCAAAGGAAGCCCTTGAAAGGCTAATTCAAGATGGAAGGATACACCCCGCACGCATAGAGGAGGTTGTATTGGAAGTAAAGAAGGAAATGGATGAGAAGATAAGAAAAATGGGAGAGGAAACCTGCATGGAGCTTGGCCTATACGATATAAACCCTGGCCTTTATTACTACATTGGTAAGCTTTACTACAGGACAAGCTACTCTCAAAACGTGCTTTTGCACTCTAAGGAAGTGGCTTACATTGCAGGAATGATGGCTGAAGAGCTTGGGCTTGATGCCAAGATAGCAAGAAGGGCTGGACTATTGCACGATATAGGAAAGGCCGTATCTCATGAGCTTGGAGGGTCCCACACCGACATAGGCATAGAATTGTGCAAACGATATGGTGAGCCAGACCCAGTGTTAAACGCCATAAAGGCCCATCATGAGGAAGAACCTGTGAGATATCCAGAAGTGGCCCTTGTTTGCGCAGCCGATGCCCTATCTGCCGCAAGGCCTGGTGCCAGAAGGGAAAGCCTTGAGGCTTATCTCAAAAGGCTTGAAAAACTTGAGGAAATAGTAAAATCATTCAGTGGAGTTCAGAATGCCTATGCTGTGCAGGCAGGAAGAGAGGTAAGGGTAATAGTAAACCCAGAGGAGATAAGCGATGAAGAAGCTTACATGCTTTCTAAAAACATAGCAAGGAAGATAGAGGAGGAGATGCAGTTCCCAGGCCAGATAAAGGTGGTGGTAATAAGAGAGGTAAGGCATGTAGAATATGCAAAATAGTTTTATAATATATATTATCTGGCGGCGTAGCTCAGCTGGTTAGAGCGGAGATCTCATAAGTCTCAGGTCGGAGGTTCGAGTCCTCCCGCCGCCATTACTCTACAGACACTCTCTTTTGAAGTTCATACAGTCTTATGATCTCTTCTACAGTCGTGGCATCCTCTGGGTTTTTGTCCTCCCTTATAAAGCTTACAGCCCTTGGAAAGCGTAGAGCATAGCCTGGGCTATCTATGGTCCTTCCAGCTGTGTGCAAAGGAGACCTTGTTATCTCATCAGCATTTACCGTTATCACATACTTTGGCTCCACCCAAACATCGGCAGAAAGGAGGCTATCCACCCTTGCATGCTTGTGTTCAATCCTTATCTCATCAAGCATCTTCTTAAGCCTTATCCACTCATCTTCTGTAAAGCCAGAACCAACCTTGCTAACCGTTTTGAAGGTGTCTGTGGATGGGTCATAGACCCCCACAAGCACACCACCTATGCCGAGCTTTGCCCTTGCCCCCTTGCCGTAGTAATAACCCAGAATCACCACATCTATGGTGTCTGCCAAAGCACCCCTGTAGCTCCTTTTGAGCTTTATCCAGTTAAAATTCCTTGATCCTGCCGTGTAAGGAGCGTCAAGCCTCTTTGCCATTATGCCCTCAAGGCCTCTGGTTATGGCCTCTTCAAAAAACTCTTCCACCTCCTTGGCATTATCTGTGATTATCATCTCGGAGACTCTGAGGGTGTTTGTTTTTGTGAGGAGTCCTTCAAGGGTCTTTCTTCTTTCAATGAAGGGCTTTACAGTGTAGTCCCCCCCTTCCAGATATAGGAGGTCAAAGCAGAAGAGCTTTAGGGGGTATTCTTTTGAATACTCATGAATACCATACTTTCTCTTCCTTTGTATGGTTATCTGAAAGGGATAGAATTCTCCCGTCTCCTCGTTTATGGCTATGGCCTCACCCTCCAATATTACTTCCTTGGCAGGGAGGTCTTCCAAGATGGCTTTCACTATATCTGGGAACATCTCCGTCATGCGCTCCAGGTTCCTTGAGTATATTTCAACCTTTTGACTATCCTTATGGACTTGCAACCTAAAGCCATCGTACTTGGCTTCCACCGCACACCTTCCAAGCCTGCTTATTATCTCTTGGGCGCTTGATACTCTTTCTGCCAAGGCCATCCTTATGGGATAGCCAACCTGTATCTTGAAATCCTTTAGGGCATTTATCCCTTCTTCCTTTAGCTTTCTGGCTACAAGGCCAAGATCAGAACAGAGGTTATAGGCCCTCTCTATAAGGGGCTTTAGTTCCCTGCTTTTTGCCATAAGAGCCAGGGCATCTATTATGGTGGCATCGCCCACACCGAGCCTTAGCCTTCCTATCACCACTCTTACCGCATACTTGGCCTCAAAGCCAGAAAGGCCTTTTAGGAGGTTTATAAGTCTCATGACCTTGTCCAGAGTGCCCCTTGTCCTTGCAATATCAAATAATTCTTGATAGACCTTAACTAAGCTAAGGCCCCTTCCCTGCCAACTTATAAGCTCTTGCGCCACCTCTCCCAAGTCTCCCCTCTCTTTGTATAGGCTCTCCACCTGCTTTACCTTAACACCGCAAGCCTTGGAGATGGCCTCCATCATAAGCTTTTCTGATACACCAAACTCTAAGCCTCTGAAGGCTGGCACAAGCTCGCCAAGGGTCAGATAGACCACCTTGTCTATCTCTTCCACATCGGCCTTTTCCAAAAGGTCTCTTAGTATGTCTGCCATCTCAAGCCTGCTTGTGGTCTGCTCTATCCTTTGGAAGAACTCTGAAAGCTCTCTGAAGGTCATAAGAAAGATTTTAAGTGAGTTTTAAAAAACCTTCCAGATTTTTTACAAACTGGCTGGCGCTCCTTCCAGAAAAGCCGTTGCTCATGGACCACTGGAGGGCAAGCCTTTCAAGCTCCTCTTCTTCTATATTTAGGCCCCTTTGGGCCACTATGTGCCTCACTATGGAAAGGTACTCCTCTTTTCCAAAGGCGAAAAAGCCAAGCCTTATGCCAAAGCGTTCCACAAGGGAGACCCTCTCCCAATAGCTTTCTTCTGGGAACTTTTCTTCCCCGTTCCTTTCTGGCATAAGGTGCCTCCTGTTTGAGGTGGCGTATATGACCACATTGGCAGGCCTCTCCTCAATGTCTCCATCCATCAAAGACTTCAAGACCCTTATGCTCTCATCCCCCGGTTCAAAGGAAAGGTCGTCAAAGAAGAGGATAAACTTTTCTTCCCTTTCTCTGAAGAGATCATAGAGGTCTGAAAGATGCCAGAGGTCCATCTTGTATATTTGCACAATTCTTAGGCCTTCCTTGGCAAAAAGTCCAAGCATGGACTTGACTAAGGAGGACTTCCCCGTGCCTCTGTCTCCCCAAAGCAGAGCGTCGTTGGCAGGCAAGCCCTTTACAAGTTGCAGTGTGTTCCTTCTTAGAATCTCTTTTTGGTGGTCTATGTGCAAAAGGCTATCAAAGTCTGGTATGTGGGGATGTTTTATGGGCTGTAGCTGGCCATCTTTGAAGCGGAAGGCTATGTAGCTTTCAAATAAAGAACTTAGCCCCATCTTAGCTTCTCCCTTAGTATTCCAAAAAAGCTCCTCTTTGGGTTTGGATACATAAGGCAGTAATGCTTTGACCTCCTTACTATTATAATGTCTTCTTTGTTTAAGCTTCTGCCCTCCTGGCCGTCAAGTGTTAGGTAGGCCATGCCATCCTGGGAGAGGTTTTTTAGCTTTATCTCAAAGTCTGGTGGGAGGACAAGGGGCCTGTTGGAGAGGGTATGAGGGCATATGGGAACAAAGAGGAGGGCCTCCGAAAGGGGGTATATGATGGGGCCTCCTGCGGAGAGGGCATAGGCGGTAGAACCGGTAGGAGAAGAGACTATCACACCATCTCCATAGACCCTCAGGACAGACTCTTCTCCCACAAATACTTCCACCTCCACCATCCTGGCAAGGCTTTCCTTTGATATGACCACATCGTTTAGATAATCTCCCATATAGACCTCTTCCGATCCTCTTTTCAAATAGGCGGAGAGCATCATCCTTTTTTGTGGCTTTATCTCTCCTTTTAAAACCTTTTCTATGACCTCTTCCATGTCCTCCCTTTCCACCTCTGTGAGAAAGCCAAACCTTCCCTCGTTTATGCCAAGGATGGGTATGGACCTTTGTGCCACCAGCCTGGCACCGGCCAAAAAGGTGCCATCCCCGCCTATCACTACAAGAAGGTCTATACCTTCCAAGCTTGGCCTTTTGGCTTCTCGTTTGTTTATAAATGTCTCCACGCGAACGCCAAAGGAATGCAAAAGCTCCCTGACCCTTTGGGATGTCTCAAAGGCAGACTTTGTATCCTTTACAAAAAGGAGGACCTTCATAAAAGCCTGTCAATTATCTCGCAAAGAACATGGCCAAGGGTTATATGGCACTCTTGAATCCTCGCCGTATCGTAGGATGGCACAACAAAGCTGTAGTAGGCAATGTCTACCACCTTTCCCCCGTTCCTTCCTGTAAAGGCCACCGTGGTGGCACCAAGGTCATGGGCTTTCATAAGACCCCTTATCACGTTGGGAGAGTTGCCAGAGGTGGAAATGCCTATGGCTATGTCTCCGGGCATGCAGAGGGCCTCTATCTGCCTTTCAAAGATGGTTTCAAAGCCATAATCGTTTCCAACGGCTGTAAGTATGGAGGTGTCTGTGGTGAGGGCTATGGCAGGAAGGGCCCTCCTTTCCTTTTTGAACCTCCCCACTATCTCCGCCGCTATGTGCTGGGCATCCGCCGCGCTTCCACCGTTGCCAAAAAGCAGTATTTTATTTCCACTTTTTATTGCCTCAGCCATTATTTGGCCTACTTCCAATATCCTTTCCGCATAAAGCTCTACAAAGGCAAGCTTTACATCGGCGCTCTCTCTGAAGGAGTTTATCACAAGGTCAAGCATCCTTCTTTTTTAGGTCTCCCACCGTAAGCCTGTTCATAAGCTTGAAAAACTCCATAAGCTTTTGCTTGTGATATTCTTCTTGGTTTTCAATAAAGGTAAAGAGCCTCTTTATGCTTGGGTCTTCCACCATTTTCATCTCTTTTCCATATTCCCCGCTTGTCTCTTGTTCATAGAGTATCTCCGCCTTTACCTGCTCTTGGAGGCTCCTTAGAGGCCTTGGAGAAAAGTCTATCCTTTCAATCTGTGGCATGCCTCCCATCTCACCTATCTTTTCCCCGAGCTTTCCCATATGCACCATGCTCTCTATGGCAAGGTCAAGCATTATGTCTTTGTAATTGCAGTCCTTTGTATGGAAAAACTGGTAAAGGTAGTTGATTATGGTTTGATATTCCTCCTTTAAAAACTTGTTTAGCACCTCTATAGTTTTTGGGTCAGCCTTTTGCTCTTCCGTTGGCATGCATACAAGCCCCTCTTTCACCTTTTCCATAAGCTCTGAAAACTCCAGTTTGTGGTCCTCCTCGTCCTTTATGACCCTCTCAAGGAGCCTCTTGACCGAATCATCCTTTACCATCTCAAGCTGTTGGCTGTATATCCTTATGGCTTCCTCCTCTGCCCAAACATCCTTTGATAGCATATCTGCCCAGTCTGGACCACCTATCATAATCATGTCTTCCAGCCTGTCAAGGACTACCTGCCCTCCCAGCTGAACCACCTTTTGGGCGAACCACTTTAGATGTCTCATCTCCTGGCGTGCAATTTCTTCTATCTCGGAGGTAATATTCCCATCCGTTATAAGGAATATGTGGTATAGGTACTGCACTATGGCGGAATGTTCAAGAGCTACATCGTAAAGCAGTAATTTTATGGTTTCTCTTTTATCCATAGCCTCACCTCAAGCCTATTTTATACACCTTACTAATATAGTCGCTTACCATCCTATGTGTGTTAAAGTAGGGACCTATGGTGGCTATGCTATTCTTCATGAGCCTTACCCATTCATCTTTGTGTTTATAATAAGTTGGTAGTATTATGTGGGCAAGCTTGCCATAAAGGTCTTCAAGGTCTTCTTCATCCAAAGACTCACTCATGTCCTGCCAGCTTGGCCTTGGGCCTATACCCCAACCGTTGACACCCTCTACTCCGCCCTCCAGCCACCAGCCATCCCATGTGGAGAAGTTTAAGACCCCATTCATACCAGCCTTCATACCGCTCGTCCCACAAGCTTCATAAGGCCTTTTAGGGTTATTCAACCACACATCACAGCCAGCTATCAAAAGCTTTGCCATATCTATGCCATAGTTTTCCAAAAAGGTCACCTTAACAGTCTTGGTCCTCTCCCTTATTATCCTCATAGCCTCAAAGATCCTTTTAATCATATCCTTACCCATGCCATCCTTTGGATGGGCCTTACCAGCAAAAACAATCTGAATCTCCCCTACCCTTTCACCAATGTGAATTAGCCTATCTATATCCCTTAAAATCAAGTCGTTCCTCTTATATGGAGTTACCCTTCTTGCTATACCTACGGTAAACACATCATCGGAAAAGCTTGCATCCGTTTGTTTATTTATAAGGTTTATAAGCTCACTCTTTATCTTGTTGTGGGTTTTAAGAAGAAGTTCTGAAGGAATGTCATAGACTCTTTGAAGCAGTATGGGGTTTTCATCCCAACCTGGTATGTATTCGTTAAAGACCTCTTGAAGCTCTGGATGTATCCATCTTTTGTGATATACACCGTTGGTTACATACTCTAGACTTCCTGTAAGTTCTGGAAATATACCCTGAGTAACGTACATATGCCTCTGGGATACAGCGTTTACCTTACCAGAATACCTTGAAGCAAGCACAGAAAGGTTTATATAGCCTTCTACAGCTTCCTTTTCCCAATCTATAATATCATAAGCCTTTAGTTCTTCCTTTACCATATCCACTGGAAACTTATCATGGCCAGCTGGCACGGGTGTATGCGTGGTAAAAACGCACCTTTTTCTTACTTCATCTGAACTCTTGAATTCTCTTAGTAGCTCTACCACAAGGAAGGCCGAATGGCTTTCGTTCATATGATAGACATGTATGGGATAGCCCAAGGCCTTCAGAACCCTGTAGCCACCTATACCCAAAAGGATCTCCTGCCTTAGCCTGTATATGCCATCATCAAAGTAGAGCTTACTGTTTAACTTCCTAATCTCTGGATCGTTGCCTTCCACATCCGCATCAAGGAAAAGTATCCTCACATCTGCCTTTGATCTAACCCAATACTCCCAACAGGCTACTTTTTGCTTTTTGTCTCCAAATAACACTTCCACCTCAACGTCAAGCTTCCTTAAATACTTCTTGTAATCCCAAAGGGCGTCAAAGTCCAACTGCATACCATGGGGAGTTATCTTCTGTAGGTTATACCCCCTCTTATATAGCAGTGTGACACAAACTGCAGGAATATCCATATCGGCATAGGAGTATAGGGTATCACCTGCAAGGGTTCCCAGCCCTCCACTGTATATTGGCATATTATCTTCTAGGCCAAGCTCCATAACAAAGTAAGCTATCATTGCTTTATATTTTATAGCACAATGAAACTCATAGAAACAGACCTCACCTGCAGGCTTGACAGTCTACCTTGGACATCCTTCCATACACGCTTTGTCTTTGCCCTAGGCATTACATGGGTTCTGGATGCCTTTGAGGTGGTAATAGTTAGCGCAGTTCTAAAGCCTATGGCAAAGAGCCTTGAATTTCTGCCCTGGCAGAGTTCTATGATGGTAAGCGGCTTTCTAATCGGAGCCATTTTGGGCTCTTTGATCTTTGGCTACCTTGCGGACAAGTATGGAAGGAAGAAGCTCTTTTTGATTACTCTCCTTTTGTATGCTGGTGGCACCTTTTTAACAGGTTTTGCTCAAAGCTTTGAGACGGCTCTTTTATTTAGAATATTGGCCGGTGCTGGTCTGGGTGGGGAGTTCGCAGCCATTCAGTCTGCCATAGACGAGTTTGTACCATCAAGACATAGGGGCAAGGTGGATGGCACCATTACAGCCCTTTGGAACCTGGGTAGTCTAATGGCTTCCTTAAGCGCCATTGGGCTTTTAAAGCTTTTGGACGAAGGCCTTGCCTGGCGTATAGCCTACTTCTTTGGAGGTCTTATAGCCTTGCTTGTGGTCTTTGTAAGGCTTTATGTGCCAGAGTCTCCAAGATGGCTCCTATCAAAGGGAAAGCTTGAAGAGGCCAAAAAGATAGTGGAAAGGGTGGAGTTGGAAGCTGGTGGAAAAAGGAGTGATAGCACATGCCATATACCTGTCTTTGAGGGCAGTATCCTTGACGCATCAAAGATACTTCTAAAAGAATACAGATGGCGCTTCCTCTTTAGCGCCAGCATGAGCTTTACCATCCTTACCACCTATTATGGCATGATAACCCTACTACCTCTAATCCTTTCCGAGGTCTACCACCTTCAGACAAAGGAAATCCCTCAAATACTCACCCTTGGAAGCTTGGGTGGCCTGTTGGGCGGCCTGTTGGTGGCTTATATGGTAGACAAAATAGGCAGAGTACCCTTGGGAATACTTATAAGCCTTCTTTCCTCTCTCCTTAGCCTTTCCTTTCTTCTTGGCTTTGACCTTAAGACCACCTTCTTTGTTTATTCTTTTGTGGCCTTCTCCTTTGCCTCCGTTGCCTACGTGATAGCCACTGAGATCTATCCCTCTTACATAAGGGCCTACGCCATAGGCTTACTTTCTATAATAGGTAGGCTCTCTGGCGCTTTTGCGCCACTCTTTCTTGTTAGCCTTGCTCAGATAGGCTTTACCTATGCCATGCTTGGTTTGGCTTGCCTTTGGCTTGTGGGCTTTTTTGCCTTTGTTCTGTGGGCCTTAAAGGGTATGGAAACAAAGGGCAAACCTTTGGAAGAAATTTCATAAAATAATAGCATGCTTTTAGGGTTCATCCTGCTTTATATGGTAGGTACCCTTCTTATAGGCCTTTTGGCAAGCACCTTTGTAAAAAACTCTAAGGACTTTATACTTGCGGGAAGGAGCCTTCCCTTGTATATGGCCACCTTTGTAACCTTCGCCACATGGTTTGGTGCAGAGACTGTCTTGGGCGCCTCTTCCACCATGGCAAAGGAAGGCCTTATAGGCGTTATAGAGGATCCCTTTGGCGCAGCCCTCTGCTTGATACTTATAGGCCTCTTCTTTGCCAAGCCCTTATACAGGATGAACCTTCTTACCATGGGAGATTTCTACAGGGTAGCATACGGAAGAAAAACAGAGATATTGGCGAGCCTTATGATGGTTTTTTCTTACTTTGGATGGATAGGAGCCCAAATGGTGGCCATAGGTGTCATCTTACACTTGGTGATAGGTGTGCCTCAAACTGTGGGCACCTTTATAGGCTTTGGTGTGGTACTTTTTTACACCTTTTTGGGTGGCATGTGGGCAGTCTCTTTGACAGATTTTATCCAAACCATAATGATCATAGTGGGCCTTTTGGCAGTATTGTATGAGGTGTCTTCTGGCTTTTCACAAATAGTTCCCGTTCTTGCTTCCCAACCTTTGGATTACTACAGGTTTTTGCCAGAGCCTAGCTTAAAGGACATCCTACTTTATATATCTGCTTGGATCACTATAGGCCTTGGGTCCATCCCTCAACAGGATGTTTTCCAAAGAGTTATGTCCTCAAGGAGCGAAAGGGTGGCCGTACTTTCCACCATAGGCGGTGGCCTTATGTACCTTACCGTTGCCCTTATTCCTCTCATACTGGCCGTCTTTGCAAGGGTTAAACATCCAGAACTTTTAAACGTTGACCCCCAGCTTATGCTTCCCACCATGATAATGGAGCATACAAGCCTGCTTACAAAGGTCTTCTTTTTTGGTGCTTTGCTTTCTGCCATTATGAGCACTGCAAGCGCAGCCGTCCTTGCTCCAGCCTCAGTTTTGAGTGAAAACCTTATAAGGCCTTACATAAAAAACCTCTCCGACAGGGGCTTTTTGTGGCTCACAAGGCTGTGCGTTGTCCTTGTAGCCCTCATCTCTTTGGGCTTTGCCCTCTCTGGAGAGAGCATATACCACCTTGTGGGAAGCTCTTCAGCCCTTAGTCTTGTATCTCTATTTGTTCCTCTTGTAGCAGGCCTATACTTCAAAGGTTCCAATTCTCTTTCTGCCATTCTTTCTATGCTCTCAGGTTTTTTCAGTTGGGCTGTGCTTGAGTATATCTTCCATAGCGAGTTTGCCCTTTTGGTAGGCCTTTCCTTTAGCATTATTTCTTACTTGATTTGCAACTTGATCCTTAAGGTAGGTAAGAGAACAAAGCCTTATTTTGAAAAAAGTTAAGACATCCAAACAACGTATAATTTAAGTTTATGCGTAAGATACAAGCAACCCTTATGGCCCTTTCAGAAATAGGCTTTGATGCACTATACATAGTAGATAATAGCTTGTCAGAGAGTAAAGCTCAAGAAGCTCCGGTAAAAGAAGCACCTAAGGAAGATAAGAAAAAGCTCCTTGAAGAGCTTTACAAAAAGATTGAGAAAGAAAAAACATGCGTTCTGTATGAGGGTGCCAGTGGATACGTTTTTGGAGAGGGAAATCCCTATTCACCCGTTGTCTTTGTGGGCGAAGCCCCGGGAGAAGAAGAGGACCAGCTAAAGCGTCCCTTTGTGGGAAGGGCTGGTAGGTACCTAAACCAAAAGCTTGAGGAGGTAGGTCTAAAGCGGGAAGAGGTTTATATTACAAACGTGGTAAAGTCAAGGCCACCAAACAACAGAAAACCTACACCAAAAGAGATGCAGAGCTGTCTACCCTACCTAAAAAAGGAGATAGAGATAATAAACCCAAAGCTTATAGTCTGTTTGGGTGCCACAGCCCTTGAGGGCATTTTGGGCAAAAGCCTGCCCATTACCAAACACAGGGGGCAAGTTTTTGATTATCCATACAACAGAAAGATTAAAGTTTTGCTTACCTACCACCCAGCTTATATACTGAGAAATCCCGGTGCAGAAAAGGAGTTTGTGGAAGACCTAAAAAAAATAAAGGAACTTCTTTCAAGCCTTTGAAAGGAAGATCTTTAAATATCCATCTTCTATCTTTGCACCTTTTGGCTCATAATCTCTTAATCTTCTTGGTAGAAGCACATGGCTCTTAAAGTTTTTCCACCTTACAATTATCTCTCCCTCGCTCTTTAGAACGGATAGGCCCTCCTTTGTAAGAAAGGGTGCTTTAAGCCTTATAATATAGCCTCCATTCTCTTCTATAAACTCATAGGGCTTCTCTTTGTAGAAAACCCTTATAGGGTCCGTATCTCCATAGATCAGGTGAGAAAGTATCTCCAGCCTTTCTTGCCCTACCACCTCATCTTCCATAAGTGGTACGGTAAATACTGGAACTGGGTAAAAGAGAGCGCTTATGTCCTCTATATGCCTTTTTTGGGTAAGAAGCCATTTGGAAAAGTGTTCACAGTTTTCCACGGAAGGTGGAAGCACCTTATTTACAATCACCGCATCCACATTCACACCAAAGAGGTTAAAGTATAAGAAAGCCCTTTGGCTTTCTTTTAGAACCATCTTCTCCGGGTTTGCCACTATCCTAACAGAGGTTATCTCCGGGTCTATAAGGACCTCATCTACACCTTTTAGCCTCTCATAAAAGTTCTCAAGAGCCTTAAAGTATTCCTCATCTGGCAGAGGAACATCGGTAAGCCTTCTTGCCACAGGCCTTGCTATCTTCATTATATTTCTTTCCACGTTGAATATCTTTCTCATATACCACTTTAGGACCGTTGGCATGGAAACAAACCTGAGGGATTCACCGGTAGGTGGAAGGTCAAGCACCAGCACGTCAAACTCACCCTCTCTGTAATACTTATTAACATAAAGAAGGCTTGTAACCTCTTCCATACCCGGAAGGATGGCAAGCTCTTCAGAAACCACCTGATCAAGGCCAGTGGTGTTAAAAAGAAGCTCCAAAAACCTATACACATCTCCCCAATACCTATCCACTTCCTCTTGGATGTCTATCTCTTGAACGTATAGCTTATCCGTAACCTTTATAGGCAGTCCCTTGGCCTTTATCTTTTCTTCTTCCAGAAGGTCAAAGGCATCCCCTAAGCTATGGGCTGGGTCAAGGGATACCACTATGGTTTTGTAGCCAAGACTGGCAAGTCTATAGGCTGTGGCTGCAGAGACGGTAGTTTTCCCAACGCCCCCTTTTCCAGAAAAGAGTATTATCCTCATGGCCTAATTATATCAATCTTCAAATAATCCCTTAACGCCTCCGGCACCACTACAGAACCATCCTCTTGCTGGTAGTTTTCCAAAATGGCAGCCAAGGTCCTTCCTATGGCCAATCCAGAGCCGTTTAGAGTATGGACAAAGTGGAGTTTTCCTTGTGCATCCCTATAACGCGTATTCATCCTCCTTGCCTGGAAGTCCTCACAGTTGGAGCAGGAAGAGATTTCCCTATACCTTCCTTGGGAAGGGAACCACACTTCTATATCGTAGGTTTTTGCACTGGCAAAGCCCATATCTCCAGTGCATAAAAGCACAACCCTATAAGGAAGCTCCAAAAGTCTTAACACATCCTCCGCGTCGGCCGTAAGCCTTTCAAGTTCTTCATAAGAGTGTTCTGGCTTCACAATCTTTACAAGCTCCACCTTATTAAACTGATGCTGGCGTATTATGCCCCTCACATCCTTCCCATAAGAGCCAGCCTCTCTTCTGTAGCAAGGCGTATAGGAGACCATGTATATGGGCAGGTCTTCTTCTGATAAGATTTCATCTCTATAAAGGTTGGTAAGAGGCACCTCTGCTGTGGGAATAAGGTAAAGGTTGTCCCTTTCGCATTTGTATAGCTCCTCTTCAAACTTTGGAAGCTGTCCTGTTCCTACAAGTATTTCTGGCCTTACAAGGTGCGGTGGCCAAACCTCCTTGTAGCCCTTTCTTGAATGTAAGTCCAGCATAAAGTTTATAAGCGCCCTTTCAAGCTTTGCACCCCAATCTTTTAGGATTACAAAGCGACTGCCAGAGATCTTCCCAGCCCTCTCAAAGTCAAATATACCAAGCCTTTCCCCTATCTCCCAATGAGGCCTTGGCTCAAAAGAAAAGTCCTTTGGCTTGCCCCACCTTCTAACTTCCACGTTTTCACTTTCATCCTTCCCAATAGGAACGCTCTTGTGCGGTAGGTTTGGTATTCTTAACATTAAGTCTCTTAATTTTTCTTCTACGGAAGCCAATTTTTCCTCGTAGGCTTCTATGCTTTCCTTTATTTTTTTCACCTCTTCCTCAAGGGAAGATGTATCTTCACCCTTTCTTTTGAGCATACCTATCTCCTTACTCTTTGCGTTCCTTTCTGCCCTAAGGCTTTCCAATTCCCTCAAAATAGACCTTCTCTCATGATCCAGCTCCATAACCTTGTCCACAAGTTCCTCAAAGCCTTATCCTCTTGTTTTTAGCCTTTCCTTTACAAACTCTGGATTTTTACGTATTAGCTCCAAGTCAAGCATAGAGAGATATTTTAATCCACACTTAAAAAAAGCCTAAGGCTTCCGATAAACACATATAAGAAAACCTAAAGGAGGTAAGGACCATGGCGTTAAGAGTAAACTTTAACTTTGAGGCGGCGGCCACACACACGGCCATTTTAAGAAACGAAAGGGACATGAACAAATCTTTGCTTAGACTGTCCACAGGTCTAAGAATACTTAACGCAGCCGACGACTCAGCAGGACTCTTTATTGCAGACCAGCTTATGATAGTAGGCTCTGGACTTGAGGAAGGAAACAGAAACATTCAAACAGGACTCTCCGCTTTGAGGATAGCAGAAAGCTCCGCAGGTCAGATATTTGATAGGCTAAATGAGATCTACAAAAGGACAGTACGTGCGGCCAACGATATAAACGATCCCAACGCAAGGACAAGCTTGCAGAGGGAGATAAACAACTTCGTTGACGCTATCCAAAAAATAGGCACAGATACGGAATACAACGGCATAAAGCTCCTTGATGGAACCTTTGCACAAAGATACATACACTACGGCGCAAGAGCAGAACAAACTGTGGAAGTAAACATAGGAGATGTAAGGGCGCAATCCCTTGGAGCTCACATAGTGGAAGGAACTGGAAGGGTAACATCGGCTACCGGCAATCTTCCGAACACCGGTCTATACATCTTAGAAAACGGTGAATATTTAAGAGTTGCTGGACAAGATGTTCTTTACAATGATAGCGCAAACAACTACTTAGTAGATGCAGCTACTGCAGCAAGGAACATAAACACCAATGCCATATTGCAACAAATGGGAATAGAGGCGCTTGCTAAAAATAGAAGTGTAGCAAATACTTTTACAAGTGTATATACAGGAGATGCAACAAGTGTAGACCTCGAATTCTATGTTGGACAACAAAATATTACAACACCAAACTTTACCATAACTGTAACTCAAAACACCACTTTGGCTGACCTGGTGAACATGATTAATAGCAAAGCTTCTGCCTACAGTGTTCCTATTACTGCAAGAGCAGAAAATGGAAGGCTTATCTTGGAAACTTCAAACGGAGAGACAATAGCAATTGAAGCTACAGCGAACGGAGGCACAAGCACAACTATCAACTTTGACCAACTACTTGAAGGTGCATTCCCTCAAACGGTTGGTACAAACGGTAGTGCTTATGCCATTAAAATTGGAACTTTGAAGATATTCGGAGTAGATAGCTTCCAAGTTCTTGAAAATGGCATAGATATAGTTGATACAAACACATCTGTCTTCAAAAACCTATACGCTATTGACGTTTCCACCAATCAAGGCGCAGAAACAGGTATGATCATAGTCAAAAAGGCTCTCCAACGTGTGGATACCATAAGGGCCCAGATAGGTGCGGTTATGAACAACCTCCAGTCCATATTTGATTCTCAAAAGGTGGCACAGGACAACACAAAGGAGGCGGAGAATGTTATAAGGAACACAGACTACGCAGAAGAGATGGCCAACTTCACTAAGTTGCAGATAAAGATGCAATCTTCTATAGCCATGCTTGCACAGGCAAACCAGCTACCTCAACTTGTGCTACAGCTCCTCAGATAATAAAAACCAAGGGGAGGCTCTGGCCTCCCTTTTATTATGAGGTTTGGCCATGAGAGTAGATATGAGGGGTTTTGAAATTGTTAACTATGATAATCAAGCAATGGTTCAAAAACAGGCACAGGAAGGTACACTTGAAAGGATGAAAAGGGAAAGGGAGGAGATTACCCAACAAAGCGAAATAGATAGGAAAACAAACTCCGAGGAACTGCAAAAGTTAATAGAGGAAATTAGGAAGAAGTTTGATATGCTAAGCAAATATCTGAAAATAGATATAGATACAGAGCTTGAAATTCCTGTGGCAAAGATAATTGAAAGGGATACAAACAGGGTAATAAGGCAGATCCCCCCCGAATATCTATTGGAGCTAATGAAGAAAATAGACCAGATGCTGGGTATACTTTTAAACAAGGAGGCTTGATGTGGCCGGAGAGATTTATTTTAATAATCTAAGTGGCAAGTTTGATTGGGGTTCCATAATAGACCAGATAATAAAGATAAAATCCCTTCCTATACAAAGGCTTTCTAAGGAAGCTCAACAGATTCAAGCAAAGCAATCAGCCACACAAAAGCTCCTTGACGCCGTAAAGGGCCTGTCCAAAGTTTTTGAAAACCTCACAGTAGATAATCTCTTTAAGGGAAAAAGGGCAGAATCTTCAGATAGCTCTGTGCTTACAGCCACAGCTTCAGAAAACACACCAAATGTAGCATTAAACGTGGATGTTCTAAAGCTTGCTCAGAAGGAAGCTTTGGCTACCACTTTTGGAGTAAACGATATTAACGATACTATAAGCTGGGACAGCTTCACCCTTGGCTATAATCTTGGCAACTACCAGTATGAATATTTTACCGTGGATGCAGGCAGTGGGAAATTGCAGGACCTTGTAAACGCTATAAATGAGAAGGCAGGGAGCAGAATAGTGGCAAGTATATTCTACGACGGAACCTCTTATAAGCTTATGCTCTCAGAAAAGGATGAGAAGACTTCAAGCTTTGAAACGACGACAGATGGTAGCACAGCTTATACAACCATATTTTATGCTACCCCGTTCGTTATAAATGGACAGCAAGCGGGTGCAATTGTTCTTCAAAATGCACAAAATGCCCAAATAAGGATAGGAAATACAACCATTACAAGCACGTCTAACACCTTTGAGAATCTCATAACAGGGCTTAATGTGGAGGTAAAGAAGGTAGGAAGCGCCACCATAAGAGTAAGCGATGACTATTCAAAGGTAGTGGACTTTTTCAACAACTTTGTAAAAAACTACAATGCGGTTATATCTCAAATAAACCAGCTTACAGCAAAGGATGCCATATTTCAAGGAGATTATTCTATAGTGGGCATAAAAACAGAGCTTTCAAGAATGCTGGATGACCTTTTTGCCTACGACCTTGTGAGTATAAAAGAAGATGGAACCCTTGAGGCAAACACTTCCAATATAAACTCCTTGGCAAGCTCAAACCCACAGAAGCTAAGGGAGATTATTTCAAGGCTAAAGGATACGATGGGGCCATATGTTCTTGGAACTTCCATAGCACTTCAGAACTTTACCAATGATTACCAGAGCAGGCTTGACCAAATAAATACGATGGCCCAAAAACTGGGGGAACAGTTGGTTAAGGAAGAGCAAAGGCTAAGACAAGAATACGCAAAGGTGGAGGCCTTTATAAACAGGTCTCAAGAAATCATGGCAAGGCTTCAAAGCTTTATAGTAAGCCTTTCAGAAATGCAAGGAGGTAAAAAATGATAAACGCATACCTTGAAAATATGGTGCTTACGGCAAACCCGGTTATGCAGGTTATCCTTCTTTATGAGAAGGCTATAGCATGCCTTGAAGAGGCAAGGGAGATAATGGAAAAAGGTTTACAAGACAGTGATAGTATAAAGTCAAAGTATGAATCCTTAGGTAGGGCTACAGAGATATTGACTGTTCTAAAGGCTACCCTCAACATGGAACAAGGTGGTGAGATAGCTAAAAACCTAAGCGAAATCTACCAAGCCCTCCTAAACGACCTTGTAAGGATAACAGTGGAAGGCGATGACCCAGAAACCATAAGGAAGATGGTAAAAGTGCTAAAGGAATTAAAAGAAAGCTGGGAAGAAGTAGAGAGGAAAGTCTATGGAAAACCTCAAGAAGCTACTCCTGCAGTGTGAAGTATACCTTCAGCAAGGAGATTGGGACAAGCTTATAGAGGTGCTAAACGGCGTTACGCAAGAGCATATTGAAAGTCTTGACTTGGAGACGGCACAGGAGTGCTATAGAATACTGGAACATCTTATAAAAGAAAGCCAGCAGATAAGGAACAAGATGGCGGAAAGCTTGATAAACTTCAAAAAGTTCAAAGAAGGCTACAGCTTCTAATACTCTCTATAAACAAGCCTAAGGATAAGGTCCTTAAGATTTTCAGACTCATCAAAAGATTTGATAAAGGCTAAGACTTTCTTTAATTCACCCTCTGCCTTTTCTTTTGTTTTTTCCACACCTCCAAGCTCAATGACCAACCTTCTTAGCCTTTCATGCTCGCCGTTGTAGAATAGGTTTTTCTGGTCTTCTGTTAAGCCATCAAGCACAGATATAAGAGGATAAGTACATTTACCCTCTGCCAAGTCTGAGCCTGTGGGCTTTCCAAGCTTTTCTTCCTTCCCATAATAGTCAAGGGCATCGTCTATGAGCTGAAAGGCTCTTCCTGCCAGCATTCCCATATGATAAAATTCCCAGTAATCCTCTCTACCAGCCATCAAGGCACCCACAGCCATACAGGCACCAAATAAGGCGCCCGTTTTGTAGTCTATAATCTTTATGTAAGTGTTCTCATCAATGATCTTTCCAAGACTTCTCAATTCCAAAAGCTGTCCTTGAGACATTTTCATAACAGCATCGCTCAAAACTTCTATGCTTTGTAGATTGCCATACTGAGAGTAAAGGGAAAGGGCCTTGGCGTACATATAATCCCCTGCAAGCACACAGGCTTGATTTCCAAAAACAAGGTTGGCACTTTTCTTCCCTCTCCTTGTCTGCGCTCCATCCACCACATCATCATGAAGCAAGGAAGCTATATGCACATACTCTATACCCACCGCCAAAGGGATCGCCCTTTCCGTATCACCACCAAGAGATTCACAAACCATAAGGGTAAGAAGGGGCCTTACCCCCTTCCCACCAGAAGATATAAGATAATAGCCTATATCAAAAACCTCCCTTACTTCAGGGTCAAGGTAGTGCAGTATTCTTTCCCTTATATCTTCAACGCTTATCATAGGCTCTAAATAGTATAACCTACTCCTACCATTGGGATGTAATTTTTGCCTTCTTGTTAAGATATTTGTCCACCGCAAGAGCAGCTTTTACACCATCCGCAGCGGCTATAACGGCCTGTTTTATATTGTTGCAAAGCACATCCCCAGCAGCAAAAACCCCCGGCACAGAGGTCATCATTTCCTCATTAACCACTATACAATGCCCGTCTGTCATTTCTACTTGGTTCATTAGGAAATCTACCGAAGGCTTATTACCGCCCAAGAATATAAAAACACCATCCACTTGAAGGAGCTTCTTTTCTTTTGTGGCGATATTTTGAACCCATAAACCTTCCACAAGGGAGCTTCCTACTATTTCCATAACTCTATGATGCAATAGAATTTCAACCTTTGGATTAAATTGGATTTCAGAAACCATTTCAGGTGGAGCTTTTATTTTGCTGGAAGGCACAACCAAATATATCTTACTGGCAAAACGTGCAATGAACTCTGTCTCTTCAAGGGCATAATCGTCCTCACCGATAACGGCCACAGGCCTATCTTTGAAAAAGGCTGCATCACACACTCCGCAGTAAGAAACACCCTTGCCCAAAAATTCTTCTTCACCTTTGTACTTATTAGTCCTCTCCATTGCACCGGAAGCTATTATTACAGCTCTTCCTTTAAATTCTCTTCCGTCTATGGTATAAACTTTCTTTATCTCTCCCAAAAGGTCTGTGGCTATTACTTTACCCCTTACAAACTCAGCCCCAAAAGCCTTGGCATGCTCCCTTATAAGTTTTAAAAGCTCATATCCGGATATGGGACCCCTTATGCCCGGATAGTTCTCTATCTGCTGTGTCACGCCCAAGGCACCATCGGCCTCCGCCCTGTATAGCACCAGTGTAGAAAGCCCAGCCCTTGCAGTGTATATGGCCGCAGAAGAACCAGCAGGACCAGCACCTATTATTATCACATCATAAACCTTATCCGTATGAAAATCCAAAGTTAGCTCCATCTTTTTACCTCCAACTTTAAAAAAATATAACCCCCCAGAGGGGGAAGTAATCAATCTTTTAGCGCCTCATAAACCCTACCTACCAACTCCTGAGAAGGCTTTAGCGTCTTTTCTCCTTCCTTCCACTTGGCAGGGCAAGCCTCGTCTGGATGGCTCATAAGATAGATATTTGCCTTCATCTTCCTAATAAGTTCCTCTGCATTCCTGCCCACATTGTAGAAGTTTATCTCCGAGCCAACAAGCACGCCATCGGGATTGATTATAAAAGTTCCTCTTAAAGCAAGGCCCGTATTCTCATCATAAACTCCAAAGAGCCTTGAAATCTTGCCGGTTGGGTCAGCGCCCATCAAGTATCTAACCTTTTCAAGAAGCTTTTCTGTCCTCTGCCATGCTAAGTGGGTGTATTTTGTATCGGTGGATACGGAGATCACTTCTACTCCCATGCTTTGAAGCTCCTCATAGTATTCTGCCAGGTCCGCCAGCTCTGTGGGGCATACAAAGGTAAAGTCCGCCGGGTAGAAGAAAAGCACAACCCATTTGCGTTCCCTGAGAAAATCCTCAAGGGAAATTTTACCAAAGCTTAGGGTCTTGGGATCATAAACCTCCATCTCAAAGTTTGGGACCCTTTGTCCTACCTTTACTTCCATGGTTAAACCTCCTTTCAAAGTTTTGTTATTGAATATTATAAGTAATTGAAAATAATTTGCAATATGATAGAAATCAATGTGATATACTTTTCTAACTTCTACCTTTTTACCAAGGAGGGGCCATGAAAAGGAATATGGTCATCAAGGTCCTGCTGGTTATAAGTTCAGCCTTCCTCGTTATCCTTTTTACAGCTCTTTACGCCTTTAGGTCCCAAGGGTTAGAAGAGGCAAAACAAAGGGCTTACATGATATCCGAGCTTGTAAGGGACACCCTTACCTCATACATGATAATGGGCGTGATGGATAGAAGGGATGAATTCCTTGGTAGGATAAAAGAGATAAAGGGTGTGGAAGAGATAAGGGTGGTAAGGGGCAGGGCGGTGGTTGAACAGTTTGGTGCTGGCTCAAAGTTTGAAATGCCAAGAGATGAGATAGAGAAGGCTGTGTTAGAAAGTGGAAAACCAATGGAAGTTTTGGATGAATCTTTAAGAAGTGTAAAATACAGGATAGTTATACCTTATAAGGCAGAGCCTATAAAAGGGATAAACTGCCTTGAATGCCATAAGGCTAAACCTGGGGAAACCCTTGGGGCTATTAGTCTTACCATGGACCTTTCTCATATAAAAGAAAAGTCATTACATATATTTTTATTGACTACTACAGTATTTTTACTTGCCTTTTTAGGCATTTTCTTTTTCTTTAACTCCTTTATTACAAAGGTAAGCAATTTTATTAAAGAAATTGAACTTACAATGAGGTCTGCAAGTGAAGGAAACTTTAAAACTGAAATAAAAACAGACCTGGGCTATGAAACACGTTCTTTGAAAGAAAGCATAGAACAATCCTTTTACAATCTCCAAAACACGCTTACATCTATAGAAGAAAAAGTTAGGACAATGATAGGATACGGTGTTATAAAAACTGGAAACGTACTTTCAGATACTTCAAAAATAGTAGATGAATTGCTCAATATATACAAATTTAAAAGAGTTATTGAAAAGGATAAAAGTAAAAAAGAAGTTTATGAAAGGTTAAGAGAAGTTCTTGAAGATTATATGAGTTTAGAAAACTTCTCCATATACGAAGTGGACCAGAACAAAAACAAAATATCCCCAGTTTATGTGAAAGGAGCCAAATATTGGTGCAATGAAGTTATTTTTGAAAATGCAGAAGAGTGTAGAGCGGAAAGGACTGGTATGGACGTAGATTCTAGAGAGTTTCCATGTGTATGTCCAAACTTTATAGACAACGATGTATGTAAACAGGGGAAGATGCACTATTATTGCATACCCGTTTATGTGGGCGGGATGGTAGGAAACGTGGTGCAGATAGTTTATGAACCGGAAATGGAGCCATTTATAAACCTTATAATCCCTTACATAAAGGGATACCTCAACGAGGCCTCGCCAGTCCTTGAAGCAAGGACTTACATGGATATGTTGAGGGAACAGTCCCTTAGGGACCAGCTTACAGGCCTGTATAACAGAAGGTTCCTTGATGAGACCATTGACAAGATAGCGGCCCAGATAAAAAGAAGGGGAACCACCCTTGGAATCCTTATGGTGGATATAGACTATTTTAAGGAGGTTAACGACACTTACGGGCATGATATGGGAGATAAGGTTTTAAAAGAAATAGCTAAGGTTTTGGTAAAATCTGTGAGAGAGGCCGATCTGGTTATAAGGTTTGGAGGGGAGGAGTTTTTGGTGCTTTTGATGGATGTGCAAAGCGGAAAGTCCGTAGAAATAGCGGAAAAGATAAGAAAAGCTGTAGAAAGCCACACCATAGAATCTTTTGGAGTTGTGCTTAGAAAAACTGTAAGCGTAGGTGTTTCCGAGTTCCCAGAAGATAGCGAAAAAATATGGCAATGCATAAAGTATGCAGACGTAGCACTTTATAAGGCTAAGGAGATGGGTAGAAATAGGGTGGTTCGCTTCAGGCCAGAGTTTTGGACAGAAGAAAGCTACTAATAGCTACTAAAATATTTTCTTAATGAGGGAAAGAGACCTTATAAAGCTTGAGTTCTTCCAAGTCCTGGAGAGGCTTAAGACATATACACATTCTAAGGCCACAGAAAGGTTTGTTGATCAGATAAGACCGCTTACCGATAGGCAGCTGTTGGAAGAAAATATAAGGCTTGTTGAGGATTTTGTACATGTGTACGAGGAAATAAGTCTTTATAAGTTTGATGACGTGGAAGATCTTATAAAGAAATCTTCCATAAAGGATTACATACTATCTGTGGAAGAAGCCCTAAGCCTTTTGAAAGTATTAAGATTAATCAAGGAAGTTAGAAAAGTAATAGGCGAAAAGGTGCAGACCTATAAAAACCTTGCTCATATTACAAAAAGCCTTTACCTGTTTAGCTATCTTGAGAACGCCATTGAATCGGTCATAGATCCAAGAGGCTTTGTAAAGGATTCCGCCAGCGAGGAACTAAGAGATATAAGGTATAAGATAAGGGAAACGGAAAAGGAAATTTTAAAAAGGCTTGAGTCTGTTTTTTCAAGGCCAGATGCAGACAGGGTTTTTTCTGATAAGTTTGTAGCTTATAAAAATGGTAGATATGTGCTTCCTGTAAAAACTACAGAGGTCAAAAAAATAGTGGGTGTGGTGCATGGAACCTCCTCTTCAGGCTTTACAACCTATGTGGAGCCTCAAAGCGTAATAGAGTTAAACAACAGGCTTACAGTCTTAAGGGATGAGGAAGATGAGGAGGTAAAAAGGATACTCAGAAGGCTTTCCTCTCTTATAGGAGAACAATCACAAAGGCTCCTTGAGGCTTTTAGGACCCTTGTAAAAGTGGACTATTTATATGCGGTTATTAAGTTTTCAAAGGAGTATGAGGGAAAGTTTCCAAGGATAGGTGAGTATGTGGAGCTATCCAACGTAAGGCATCCCCTTTTGGTATTTTTGAAGGAGGAAGTTGTGCCTGTAGATATTAGAATAAGGGATAAAAGGGGACTACTATTGACTGGCCCAAACACGGGCGGTAAAACGGTGGCACTAAAAACTTTGGGACTTTGTAGCCTTCTCTTTCAGTCTGGCATTCCCATACCAGTGGAGGATGGAGTTTTGCCGGTTTTTGAGAAGGTTTTTATTGACATAGGAGATGAACAGAGCATAGAACAGAGCCTTTCTACCTTTTCTTCTCATATGACCAACATAGCAGACTTTATACCCTCAGTTGATGAAAAAACCCTCGTGCTTCTTGATGAGCTTGGCGCAGGAACGGACCCTGTGGAGGGTTCAGCTCTTGGAATAGCATTGCTTGAATATCTAAAGGAAAAAAGGGCCTTTGTTTTTGCTACCACTCACCATACACCCATAAAGGTTTACGCCTTAAGTTCCGATTATTACATACCGGCAAGTGCACTTTTTGATAAGGAAAGCCTGAGGCCGCTTTATAAGATAATCTACGATGCTGTAGGTGAAAGTATGGCTTTGGCAGTAGCCCAAAGGTGTGGAATTCCGGAGGAAATATTGTTAAAGGCAAAAGAATTTCTTCCTGCAGGCTTTGAAGAATACTTCTCCGCAAGGGAAGCCCTTGAAGAATACATAAGGGAATACAGGGAAAGGTTAAAGGAGTTGGAAGAAGAGAAAAATAGGCTTGAAAGCCTTATAAAAGAACAAGAAAAGATGGCAGAAGAATTGGAAAGGAGGAAAAGGGAAGAGATAAATAGGGTTGTAAAAGAACTAAAGGACAAGTTTGAAGAGTTTCTTTTGGAAGCAGAAAAATATATAAGAAGTATAAAGGACAAGCAGAGGATAAAAGAACTTTTTAAAGAGAAGGTAGAAAACATATACAAAGAAGAGATAGAAGAAGCCTTACAGGTGGGTGATTGGGTTGAGTTTTTGGGTTCAAAGGGAAAGATACTTGAGATAAGGGATGACAGAGCCAATGTGCTTTTTGGTGGTGTTAAGGCATGGGTAAAAACCTCAGAGTTGAAAAAGATAGAGCCTCCACCGGAGGAATCTCCACCAGAAAAGGTCTTTGAATTCAAAAAGGCCACACCTTCAGAGATAAACCTTATAGGTTTTAGCGTAGAAGAAGCCCTTACCAAGTTGGAGCTTTTCCTACAAGAGGCTCATAGCATGGGTTTAAAGAGCATAAAAGTAATACATGGCCATGGAGTCCTAAAAAAGGCAGTTCAGGATTTTCTTTCCTCTTCTCCCCTTGTGGTTTTCCATAGAGAAGGTTATCCAAAGGAGGGAGGCCCCGGCACCTCCCTCGTGTATTTAACAAAAGATTAGCAAGGCGACCCAGGAGAACCAGAGCAATCGGAGCAGAGGTGTATGGCATGAACCTTCAAAAGGAACTCAAGCCCCTTCTCTTCAAACCATGGAGATACATCTCCACGCCTTATCTTCCACAAGAAGTACTTTTCAAAGGCAGACTTGAGGTAGTGCATCCAAACAGCCTTTTTGTATAGAACAGTTGACCTTGGTGGAAGCACAGGAGAGGCAAAGAAGCCCATAGCATCACCACCCATATCCGCTATACATATGGCAGACAGCTCGGGCGCATACCTATCTGGATTGTTCCTTACATCGTTAACTATGTTGTGGGCCACAGCCAAGGCCATCTGCTCTATCATCATACCCGTCTTTGGTGCGCCGGTGGGTATGGGTGTTTGTTCCACCGGTGGTATGGCGGTTACCACTCCAACGCCAAAGATGTTTTTATAGGTGGGGTTTTGGAAGCACCTGTTTACTATAACCATCTTATTGGCTGGGTTTGCCACCTTGTCTCCTGCGGAGGCTACCACCTCTGGACCCATAAACCTTGGCATAATCATGGAAAGCTTGCAAGGCGCTTCGTAGGTTTTGCCTTCCAAGTCTTCATATATTACCTTGTCTGGCTCCACCTTGGTTATCTTAACGTTGGCTACCCACTTTATACTTCTCTCTGCCATAATATCTTCCATAAGCCTTCTTGAAGGACCAACACCTCCAAGACCCAAATGTCCTACGTATGGCTCAGAGGTTATATAAGTTATAGGAACCTTATGCCTTAAGCCTCTTTTCTTTAGCTCATGGTGAAGCATAAAGGCAAACTCATAAGCTGGTCCAAAACAGCTCACGCCCGGTATGGCACCCACAACTACAGGACCTGGATTTCTGTAAAACTCTTCAAGCCTTTTGTTCAGCTCCATAGCGTGTTCTGCAGTACAAACGGAGGTGGAATTCTGCTCTTGACCCTCTGCACCGAATACAAGCTTGGGACCCGTAGCTATAACAAGGTAGTCATACTCTATTTCTTTACCGCCTTTTGTCTTTATTTTGTTTGCCTCTGGGTCAATGCTCTCCGCATCCTCGTTGATAAAGTCTATACCGTGCTTTGGGAGAAGGCCAGCCAAGGGTATGCTAATGTCCTCAAACCTTCTCCATCCAAGGGCAAGGTGAGGATAGGAAGGGGTAAAGCCAAAGTAGGGCCTTCCAGATACTACGGTGACCTTAAGGTCCTTATAAAGCTTTCTCAGGTTGTAGGCGGTAGCTATACCACCCACACCGCCACCTATTACCACCACATGCTTACTCATTACATCACCTCCTTAGGAAATTTATCACTTATAATTATATAAGCTATGACTTATAAACCAGGTTTTTGTTAGGGTGTATAATGGAAAATTTAGAACTTTATCAGGAGGTACTATTATGGAGACTTCCAGAAGGGACCTAATGGGTCTAGCCATAGGTGGTTTGGGTGCTGTTGGGGTCCTTGGAGTTCTTTACCCCATAGTTAAAACACTCGCTCCAAGTGCTGCATCACTTGCGGGTGCCACCGTAGAGGTGGATGTAAATTCCATTTCAGAAGGGCAGGTAAGGGTCGTATCTTGGAAAGGTAAGCCTGTGTTTGTTGTAAGGCTACCCCAAGGCTTTCAGTGGAATGGCAAAACAAAAGAAGATAGGAACAGGAAACTTTTACAAGGACAAGATGCCTACGCCATGGTTGCAGTATGCACACACCTTGGCTGTGTTCCTCTGTGGAAGCCTCAGGGAGAGGCAGAGTATAACTATCCTGTTTTCCACTGTCCATGCCATGGTGGTTTCTATTCACCATGGGGTGATAACATAGCCGGACCACCTCCTAGACCTCTTTACATACCACCACAAAAAAGAGAAGGAAACAAACTCGTTATAGGTGAACCTGGTTTTATAAAAGAACTAACATAAGGAGGTGATAAGATGCTAAGCAGGATAGGAAGATGGATAGACGAAAGGGCGCATCTTTCAGACCTTTGGCGCTCTCAAATGGTAGATTATAAAGTGCCTAAAAACCTTACCTTTCCTTATGTCTTTGGAGTTTTTGCCTTAGTTGCTTTTGCTATACAAATAATCTCGGGTATATTCCTCACTATGTATTATCAGCCCAACGTTCATACCGCCTTTGATAGTGCTAACTATACCATAATGAAAGAAGTTCCCTTTATGTGGCTTATAAGACACGTTCATGCTGCTGGCGCAAACTTCTTCTTAGCAGTAGTTTATTTACATATCTTTACTGGCATATACTACAACGCCTACAAAAAACCAAGAGAGCTTACATGGATAGTGGGATGGTTAATATACTTTGTGCTATTGGTTACAGCTCTTACTGGTTATCTACTTCCTTGGGGTCAGCTTTCCTACTGGGGTATGGTGGTAACGGCAGAAATACCCACCGCCATAGACTCTGCGCCTATAATAGGCAAGCTCAAAATAGGTGAGACAGTTTCCATATGGATGAAAGGTGGCTATGAAATAGGACAGATAACCCTCGGAAGGTTCTTTGGCCTACATATATGGCTCTTGCCTCTTATACTACTGGTGCTTGTTGGTATACACCTCTACCTTGTACGTGCAGCTGGCATATCAAACCCAGAGGGTAGAGAAATAGACAAAAAGAAGGAAGGTGTGCCTTTCCATCCCTATATGACCTTAAAGGAAGGTGCCTACGTAATGGGCTACTTGGCAGTGTTCTTCTTCTTTGTTTTCTTCTACATGCACCACTTTTTACCACCAGACAACTACGACCCTGCAGACCCATTCAAAACACCGGCTCACATAGCACCAGAATGGTATCTACTTGCATACTACACCATATTTAGGTCCATACCCGATAAGTTCCTCGGTTTTGTTGCCTTTAGCCTTACCCTTGTTTTCCTTCTAATACTGCCCTTCCTTGACTTTTCACCCATAAAGAGCGCCAGAAATAGGCCTCTATTCTTTGTTATGTTCATAGTGCTTGTAATATCTTCAATGGCCCTAACCATACTTGGCACCATGCCACCCACACCCACTAACGCCATGCTTGGACTTATATTTACCGCAGGCCTTTTTGCCTTCTTCCTATCGCTTCCAATCATATCCATAATAGAATGGGGTTGGTACAAGGCTAAAGGAGGTGAAAAGCAATGATTAAGGCCATCTTTTTCACAGTTATAACGGTAGTCTTTTTCTACATCATATGGATAAACAACATCTTTGCTCCCCATGAACATTATGAAATGCCCGCTCAGCATGCCAAGATAGCCGATGATGTCAAGAGCTATGCAAAAGAAGGGAAACAGCTCTTTGAGCAAAACTGTCAATCTTGCCACTCTGTAAGGTATGACGCCGTATACATAGCTTCTGTGCAAGCAAACCCAAAGCTTAAGACTCTTCAAGAAAAATATGGCAAGGTGCTTCCAAGAAATGTGTATGAATCTGTATTCCATGAGGACCTTATGTCTCTCAAAGAATCCTTTGGTAAAGTACCTCCAGACCTGTCTACCATCTACATAGTAAAAGGTAAAGAATACCTTTACAACTTTATACTTGACCCTCAAAAGGTCCTGCCCGGCACATCCATGCCAGCTGTTATGGCCGGAAGGCCAGAAGAGACTGCAAAGATCATAGCCTATCTTAAATCTGTAGCTGAACCAAGCCCAGAAGAAAAGGGCAAAAGGGTGCTTATGGGCGTAGGCACCATAGCCTACCTCATAGTTATGGGTGTGCTTCTTTGGATATATAGGGGTAGAATTCTCAAAAGGATGGGCTTACACTAAAGCAAAGCCTTTTTAAAGGGCACTCCCCGCAAAGGGGGGTGCTTCTACAATATCTCTTTGCATGTTCATCTATCAAGGCGTGAAATTCTTTATAAATTTCTATATCCTTAGGCAGGTTATCCTCAAAAAACTTTTTTAAGCTATCATAATTTCCATCTATATTCATAAACCTACGCATAAACCTTTGAGTATACTTATCTACGACAAAGCTTAACTTATCTCCGGCGTATAACAGTATGGCATCCGCCGTTTCTTTTCCAATACCGGGCACCTTTAAAAGCTCTTCCCTACTCACACTTTGTACCTTATCCGTTGGATCTAAAAAGCTGGCCACATCCTTTAGCCTTTTAGCCTTTTGGTTATAAAAACCGGAAGGTCTTATAAGTTCCTTTAGTTTATCCATATCCGTATATCTAACAAATCTTAAGGAAAGCTCACCATATCTTTTGAGATTTTCCAAAGCTCTTTCCACATTCTTCCAGCTTGTATTTTGGGTAAGTATGGCACCTATTATGATTTCTTCCCTTTTGTCCGTTCCCTTTTGTTTATGGTACTCTTCATCCACAGGCCACCAGCCCTGCGGGCCATAAAGGTCAAACAAGAGCTTGTATAAGTCTTCTAACCTCATGGTATACCTCTTCACCCTTTGAATACCTTATACCAAGTTCTTTAGCCTTTTGTAAAGGAAGAAAGCCCTCTTTTGCAAGCAGTTGTAAAAATTGACTAAGGTTATGCCTTTTCTTGGCTTGCATACTTCCCCTTTCAAAATCTATAAGATAAACCTCAAGGTCCTTACCTATAAGAGTATTTTTATCAAGCTTATGAAGTTCTTCCTTGTTTACACCAAGCCTATCCAAAAGCTCAATAAGCTCAAGCACTCTAAGATAAACAAAAGCCTTTTGACTTCTTGTTAAAGAAGCCTTTTCTATGGGAATACCGTCTATAAACTCATAAACTAAAAAGTCTTCTCCCGCTTCCAAAAGCTGTGGGAAACCTCTGTATCCTTTTAAAAGCTTTAATATCTCACCTTCCTTTCTTATGGCGTATTCCCTTTCACTATCCTTTGCCACCTTTATGGCTACATCAATACCTTTCCACTTAGCCCTGTATATATAACCTCTCCAACCCTTACTAAAAAGTTGTAAGTCTTTTAAAGATTCTTTGAACTCTTCAAACCTCACCTACTACTTTATAGCCCCATTCTTCTACGGCGGATTGTAGTAGGCTAAAAGGTATATCCTTTTCCATCCGTTATTTGGCAATTCCCTCTTCTAAGCTAACGTCCACATGGGATACTCCTTCCACGGAGTATAAGGCCTTCTTTACTGTTTCTACACAGTGCATACAGGTCATACCTTCAACCTTTAAAGTCTTCTCCACCATAGAGTTTTATTATAAGTCCTGCATCCTCCTTTGTGTTCATGTTTATAAAGGAAAATAAATCTGGGTCGTAGGGTAATACATCTCTTTCCTCTAAGGCTTTGTAAGGAAGGCTTAATACAAAATCCATAAGCCTTTCACCCCCAGCCTTTATGTAGTCTTCAAGAGGTTCCAAAAGCTCCCTATAATAAACCGCAAAAAGAGGGTAGTATTTCCCTCTTACCTTGTAGAGTGTGAGAGGTGGAGAAGAGTTAAGCCAAAGATGTTCCACCACTTCCTTCCTTATAAGAGGCATATCTCCACTTATAACAAGAGCCTTTTCGCCATGGAGATTTTTAAGGGCTGTGTAAAGCCCAGCTATGGCATATTGCTTTTTCAAAAGGTCCTTAATAAACTCCACACCTTCCAAAAAGGAAAACTTATCCACATCCTTTGTGATAACACAAAGCCTATCGCATACTTTTTTTAGAGTTTCTGTTATATGTTCTATGGCCCTTTTATCACCTATTTTATAGAGTAGTTTATCCTCACCAAAGCGCCTGCTTTGGCCACCTGCAAGCACAAAGCATTCAATCATTCTCTTATAATAAGCTTTGCCCCATTAGGCAACCTTTCAACTTTTTCTTTTTCTTTATTCCTTTCCTCCTTTGGCACATAAACAAAGGTGCCAGCGGGTATAACATCCTTCTTTATGTGCGGGTTAAGGTCCTTAAAAAGGCTTTCTTTGATGCCACTTTTTGCTATAAACTCCTCCGTAGGTGTATCCCTATCCATTGCCTTTTTTGCCACCGATATGCCCTCTACCCTTACAGAAAGTCCATATTTTTCTGGATTGTTTGCAAGCAATAAAACGGCAAAAAAGGCAGGCACGTAGTTCCTTGTTTCCTCTGGAAGCAGGGTTTGAGTTGTCCAAAAGTCCACGCCCCCTGTCCGCCTTGCCACACAGTTCTCACCACAGTTATAGCTTGCAAGGGCAAGCTCCCAGTTCCCAAACATAGAGTATAGGTCTTTAAGGTATCTCATGGCTGCATCGGTAGCCTTTACCACATCAAACCTTTCATCTACATACTGGTCCACACGAAGGCCATACCTTCTTGCTGTGGATGGTATAAACTGCCAAAGGCCGGCTGCGCCAGACCTTGAGACGGCAAAGTTGTTAAACCCACTTTCAATCACAGGAAGAAGGGCAAGCTCCTCTGGAAGGTTGTATTTCTGCACTATGGGCCTTATAATGGGCATGTAATAATTGGCCCTTTGCAAAGCCAATTCAAAGGAACGCTTGTTTGAAAGATAATAGTTTATAAACTTTCTTATTTCTTCTCTGTCTGGTATTGGTATTCCCAAAGCCTGTGCTTCCCTTTGTATAAACCTCTCTTCTTCCTCAGAGAAGTAAAAACTACCCTTTTGCACAAAATTTAGCTGATGGTCTGTTTTGGGTAAAATGGCCTGTCTAACCGCTGGAGTACAAGAGGTGAGAAGCATACACGAAAATACTGCTAACCACACTCCCCTTCTCATAGCTTCCCTCAAAAATCCATTATACTAAATTTTTAATTATGGAACTTCTAACATCCTACACATTAAAGGAGCTTAGAGCAAGGTTTGAAGAACTTGGCTTAGAAGCCTACAGAGCCAACCAAGTTATGAACTGGGTATACAAAAGGTTTGAAGATGACTTTCAAAAGATGACAGACCTATCCAAAGGGCATAGGGAGCTTCTGTCAAAGCATTTCAAAATCCACAGCCTTGAGCCAATTGATAAAGTTGTTGCAAAGGATTCCATAAAATACCTCTTTAAGACCTTTGATGGCCACATCATAGAAACAGTCCTAATATTTGAAAGGGACCATCTTACTCTGTGCCTTTCCTCCCAGATAGGATGCGCCGTAGGGTGCAAGTTCTGCGCCACAGCAAAAGATGGACTTTTGAGAAACCTAAGCACGGCTGAGATAATAGACCAGTTTTTATGGGTACAAAAGGATGCAAGCCAAAAGATAAGGAATGTGGTCTTTATGGGTATGGGTGAGCCCCTTGCCAACTATGAAGCTGTGAGAAAGGCCGTTGAAATATTGATAAGCCCTTGGGGTATAGACCTCTCCAAAAGAAGGGTTAGCGTATCCACCAGTGGTCTAATATCTCAGATAAGGAAGATGGCACAAGACCCTATGATGAGGGAGATAAACCTTGCAGTCTCCATAAATGCACCAAACCAACGGATAAGAGAGGAACTAATGCCCATAAGCAAAACTAACACTCTTGAAGACCTTATAAAAACCCTTGCAGAGTTTCCATATCCACCAGATAGAAGGATAATGCTTGAGTATGTGATCATAAAGGATGTGAATGACTCTACGGAAGATGCCCACAGGCTTGCCAAAATGCTTAGTCCATACAGGAGAAAGTTTAAGATAAACCTTATACCCTACAATCCAGACCCTTCCTTGCCTTTTGAAAGACCACCTCTTGAAAAGGTTTATGCTTTTCAGGAAGTTTTAAGAAGGTATAACCTTTCTGTTTTTGTAAGGCTTAGCAAGGGTGTTGATGTTTTTGGTGCCTGCGGACAACTTAGGAGCAAAAGGATACAGCTTATGGTAAAATAAGAAGGGTGAAAGAAATACCCAAGTGGTTTAAAGAACTTGTCATAGTTATAATTGTAGTGCTTTTTATTAGGACCTTCCTTGTACAAGCATACAATATACCATCTGGTTCTATGAAGCCTACTCTTCTTGTGGGAGATTTTATATTGGTTAACAAACTGGTTTACAAACTTTCCGAACCCCAAAGGGGTGATATAGTAGTCTTTAAATGGCCTGTGAATCCACAAATTGATTTTATAAAAAGAATAATAGGCATGCCAGGAGATACTATTGAGGTAAAAGGTGAAAAAGTATTTATAAATGGCAAAGAAGTTCCTTTAAGGTTTATAAGTAAAATACAAGAGGATGGAACAGATAAATTGATATATGAAGAAATTTTACCTAATGGTGTAAGACATAAAATTGCCCTATATGAATACCCTTTTATTCCCAGAAAAGACGCCTATTATGCAAAAATACCAGAAGGCTATTACTTTGTTATGGGAGACAACAGAGATAACAGCGAAGATAGTAGATATTGGGGTTTGCTTCCAAGGGAAAATATAGTAGGAAAGGCCTTTGTTATCTACTTCTCTGGTGATATACCACCATTGGAAAGCACTGATGTAAACATACTAACAGGCTTTAAGCAGTTGTTTTTGGCCATATTAAATCCTCGTTTTGAAAGGATAGGTAAAAGCCTTATATGGTAAGCTTGATACCAGCCAAGTAGAAATGTTTTATAGCTTCTTTTATAAGATTAGGTTCAAGATTTTTATTAAACATCAATCCTAACATAAGAGAAGGTAGCCTTTCAATATCCACAAAAACTTTATGAATTTTTGTATCTTCTATATACATAAATTGGTTGAGTTCCTCAAAAAATGATATAATTTCATCGTTTTCTGGCCTTTTCTTAAGCAATTTCAGTAAACTTTCACATACTTCTAAGATAACTCCTTCATCAAATTCATGAAAGTTATTCGGAATAGAAGAAAGTTTTGAAAAGGCTTCCTTTATAAGTGATTCGGATAGCATGGGATTACCAAACATAGGATAAACACAAGCTATGCTTTCTCTCACTATCTTTTTAAGAGTAAAAGAAAGAACATCCTGCGATGGTACATGTAAGCTTGTATAAAGAAGAAGGTCTTCTATTTCTGTGTCCGTAAGAGGGTTAAACTCTTCTATTGAACGTAAGGAACTTAAAAACTTACCAGTAAACAGATAGCCTTTGCTTTCTTCTAAGACCACAAAGCTTCCCGCCTCCGGCAAAAAGGGTGTGGAAATAAACCTTAAAATATCACCAGTAGCCAACTTCAACCTCCCACCTGGGAAGGTTTCTATGGTCTTAATCCTACTCAAGGGTATTCCCAAAGCTTTTAACTTTTGTGCTATGTTTAAAGAGGTTATTACAAAAGCCCTTTGGCTTGACTGAAGAAAGTTAACCACTCCAGAAGCTTCATCTAAACCAGACCCCATAAGAATAAGCCCTTTGACAGCATCCACAGTGCCTACAACTTGTTCCAATTTTGTCCTTATAAGAGCATAGTCCTGATGCGTCCCTACGTTTATTAATATTGGTACCTTTATACTGTCCTTTTCATATATCCTAAGGTACGAGTTCTTTTGAAACAGGCCTTTGTTGTCTTCCACACCAACCCAGTATAGTCCTTCCTTAAGCTCAATAGCTTGGCTTAGGTCCACCTTATATTTTGGAACAGTTTGTGCTTCTACTAAAGCAACTTGAGCTTCTTCCTTAATTGTGCTGACTTTGTGTTCAGGAATATGGCTATATATAATACTTGAAATAAAGTCCCAATTGTCCTTAAACTTATAAGGTAGCTCTTCTTCTTTATATGGTTCCAGTTTAATTCTAACTTCCTTTGTTATGAGACCCTTAAATTTTTCTATATCACAGCTCGATCCTTTTATAGCACCTTTTGACAAATATAGACTGCATTTACCTTCCTCATCTTCAATAGTTAGTATTAAGGTTTTACCCAAACGTAAGAATTTTAAAAGAAGATTTATAGGACCTAAATATTCTAAATGTGCCTGTTCATATATATCTTTGCTTATACTAACTATTTTTGTAAGCAATTCCATAGGATTGAAAGGAAGAACAACATAATTGACATCCCTAAGTCCATATTCTTTTAGTTTATCTGCCTCTTCATACCTATCTATAAAGAATATTGGTGTAATATATTTACCCGATTTGAGTACTTTAAACCAAAAATCCATATCCTCTATGGATAAAAGTAAAACTTCGGGTGAAGAGACTCTTAAGAATTCAAAGGCCTTTTCTTCTTCCAAAGCTACAAGTAGTTTATGGCCAGTTACGTTAAATATATCTACCAATAGGGGAAAGTATTGCTTCCTTTTATCTAAAAGCAAGCACGATACACCCATTAGTAAAGCTCCTTCTTTTCGCTTGCTATTTTTAATAAACTAAGTTGTTCCTTAAGTATGTTTATGGATTGGACAAGCATAAAAAAAGCATGTTCTACTTTTAGAAGAGCAGATTGAAAAGAAAGGTCATCTTCTAAAAGTCTAAGCTCCCTAAACCTCCTATAGAATTCATCTATATTAGTGCCAAAGGCCAAAAGCTCTTTTATAACCTCCTCAGAGAGTTTTAAAGCCTCTTCTCTTGTATCCATACATTACCTACCTCCTCTCCTTCCGCTCTTGGCATATTATACCTACTAAAAAGGATAGATTCAACCATTTTTAGTTCATAATCCTGAAGGTTTTCTATTATAAGCCTTGCCCTATCACCTTCGTATTCGGACCTTACCTTTATATCCCCCTCCGAGGATCCACAAGAAAGGTCCCCACCACCCGCCATAAAACCCACACCCAAAGAAAGAGTAAGGAAGTTTAGCTCATCTATAAGCATAATTGGCCTTTCTAAGTTTTTGTGTATTTTTAAATACACGCAAAGGGCAAGCCCTACTCTCATAAGGTTTTCTGGAGTAAAAGGATAAAGCCCCAACCTACCAGTTAAATAGTTCTTTTCAAACAACTTCCCTAATTGCATCTTCTACCACCAAGTTTATATCATCAATATTCTTAAGCTTTTTACCCGCAAGCACAAAAAACTCTTCATTGCCCTTTGTCCCCTTAGGCTTAGCCTTAATCACACCCCCTATATTCATACCAAAAGACCTTAAAAATTCTATAACGCTAAGTATGGCTTCTTTTTTGAACTCATCCTCTCTTACTATACCCTTTTTTACCTTCTTTGGTTCCAGTTCAAACTGAGGCTTTACAAGCACAAGCAATACACCATCCTCCTTTAAAAATCTTAACACATTAGGAAGCACTTTTCTTGCTGATATAAAGGATACGTCTACGGTTATTAAATCCACAGATTGGGGTATATGTTCCTCTGTTAGCTCCCTTGCATCCGTTTCTTCATATAGGACCACTCTTGGGTCATATCTTAACTTTGGGTCCATCTGCCCCCTGCCCACATCTACCGCATAGACCCTTTTTACACCATGCATAAGTAAACACTGGGTAAAGCCCCCAGTAGAAGAACCCACATCAAGGGCTATCATATCCTTTACATTTAAATTAAACCTCTGCAAGGCCCACTCAAGCTTATAACCAGCCCTTGAAACATACTTAGGTGGCTCTTTTACTTCTATTTTTTGACCCTCCTTTACCTTTGTGCCTGGCTTTGTAATTACCCTCCCATCCACAAGAACAAGGCCCGCCATTATCATGGCCTGAGCTTTCTCTCTGGTTGGCGCATAGCCCTTTTCTACCAAATAGACATCAAGCCTCAAAGTTTAAAAAGATGTTTTATTAAATAAAGGATAAAGAGCAAAACAAGGGGAGAGAAATCAAGACCGCTTACCGGTGGAATTACTCTTCTTATAGGGTCAAGTAGGAGTGATATAAACCTGTCAAGAGAAACATAAAACTTGCTTTCCCTTACCTGTGGTATCCAAGAACCAATAGCATGCAAAAAAACTAATACTATTAAAAGGTTTATAAGTAGGGATAGTATACCCTTAATCATTCTACAAGCTCAAGAATAGCAAGCTCGCATCCATCACCCTTTCTTCTGTCTGGAAGCTTTATTATTCTTGTATATCCACCATTTCTGTTTTCAAACCTTGGAGCAATTTCTTCAAAAAGCTTTCTAATTGCCTTTTTGTCAGGAAGAAGCTGTAGAGCTAATCTGCGTGCGGTAAGGTCTCCTTTTTTCCCAAGGGTTATAAGCCTTTCTACAAAAGGCTTTACTGCTTTTGCCTTTTGAAGAGATGTTTCTATCCTTTCTTCCATTATTATGGCCCTCGCAAGGGACCTATAAAGGGCCAATCTTTGTTCTTTTGTTCTATCAAAGTGCTTTTTCTTAACCTTGTGCCTCATGTTTTACCTCCTGCTTTCTATGTCCATCCCTAAGTATAGGCCCATCTGTTTTAAGGCTTCCTTTATTTCATTAATCGCCTTTCTGCCCACATTCTTTGTGCTTTTTAGGTCCTCTTCTGTTAGCCTTACCAGGTCGCCTATGGTGGTTATACCCATTCTTTTTATGGAATTAAGCGCCCTTTGAGAAACATCCAATTCCTCTATGGGAAGGCTAAGCTTTTCTATAAACTCATCCACCACAGCAACTGGTTCTTCTATAACAGGAACTTCATAAGAGATATTCTCTAAGGCACTAAAGTTTTTGACTATAAGCTGGACAGCTTCCTTTATAACCTCGTCGGGTGTTTTTGTACCGTCAGTGTATATTTCCATTATAAGCCTATCGTAATCGCTCCTTTTTTCTACTCTGGTCTTTTCTACCCTAAAGGCTACCTGCCTTACTGGAGAAAAGTCCGCATCTACCAATATCCACCCAACTTCTCCAAGTACTTCCATTTCTTCGGTTGGTACGTATCCGAAGCCACGTTCAATCCTTATTTCCATATTTATCTCTTTCTCTGGGTCTGTTATCGTTAGTATCTTTTGGTCCGGATTTATAATCTCCACGTTGGGTGGAAGACTTAAATCCTTAGCATAGACCACACCTTCACCTTTTTTCTTAAGGTATAGTATCTCCACATCTGCATTGTGAAGTTTAAACCTAACCTTTTTTAGGTTGGCTATTATCTCAAGAGTGTCTTCTTGCACGCCTTCTATGGAAGAAAACTCATGGTAAACACCGTATATCTTTACAGCGGTTATGGCTGTGCCTTCTATTGAAGAAAGTAAGGTCCTCCTTAATGAATTACCTATGGTTATACCAAATCCTCTTTCTAAAGGCTCTACTATCAACCTTCCGTAGGTTTTTGTCCTCTCTTCCCAATAAACCTTTGAAGGAAATATAAATTCTCTTAACATTAAACCTCCTCCTTATACTCTTGAATAGAACTCTATGATGTACTGAAGGTTTATCGGCACTTCAAGCTGAATGTCCTTAGGCAAGTCAAGCACCTTTCCTCTAAAGTTGTCTTTGTCCAGTTCAAGCCATGGAGGTATGCTTCTTGGGTCCACCTTTTGAAGGTTTTCAAGAAGTTGAGGAATGTCCCTTGATGTAGGCTTTACTTCAATTATATCTCCTGGTTCAACCCTGTAGGATGGTATGTTTACCTTTTTACCGTTTACCAAGAAGTGGCCATGGGCTACCCACTGCCTTGCCTGCCTTCTTGTAGAAGCAAAGCCAAGCCTATAAACTACGTTGTCCAGTCTTCTTTCAAGTAATTGGAGGAGTACCTGGCCAGTATTACCTTTTGAGCGAGAAGCCTCGTCAAAGTATCTCTTGAATTGCTTTTCTCTTAGGCCTCCATACAGGAACTTAAGCTTTTGTTTCTCCATAAGACGGAGACCATACTCGGTAAGCTTCCTTCTTCTACCTTTTGTCCTTCCATGCTGTCCTGGTGGGAAGTTCCTTCTTGCTAATATCTTTGGAGCGCTTGCTTTCCCTGATACAACAACTCCAAACCTTCTATCGTGTCTTATCTGTGGTCCTATATACCTACCCATGCTTCAAACCCTCCTCTTTGCAGGTGGTCTGCATCCATTGTGAGGAATTGGAGTAACGTCCCTTATGGCCTTTATCTTTATACCAGCTGCGTGTATGGCCCTAAGGGCAGATTCCCTACCTGCACCAGCACCTTTAATCCTTACTTCTGCTTCCTGAAGACCATACTCTTGGATGGCTCTTTTGGCTGCCTTTTGGGCTGCAAGTTGTGCTGCATAGGGTGTGCTTTTCCTTGTGCCTTTAAAGCCAACCGTTCCGCCGCTTTCCCACACTAATGTATTGCCCTGCTTGTCCGTTATGGTCACAATAGTATTATTAAAGGTGCTAAGTATATGCACTATACCTTCTGTTACAGTCCTCTTTTGCTTTTTTGCTTGTTGCTTCTTCTTTGCCATATACTACCTCCTTACTTAACTATCTTCTTCTTTGTGCCTCCCACTGTTTTCCTCTTGCCCTTCCTTGTTCTTGCATTGGTCCTTGTCTGTTGTCCTCTAACTGGGAGGCCTCTAACGTGCCTTATACCTCTATAGCATCCCATATCTATAAGCTTTTTGATGTTCATCTGCACTTCTCTTCTTAGGTCTCCTTCCACTGTATAGTTTTGTTCTATAAACTTACGTATGGTGTTAAGCTCTTCTGGGGTTAGCTCTCCAAGCCTTTTTGTGCATGGAATACCAGTTTTTTCACATATTTCCCTTGCCCTTGCCCAACCGATGCCATAAAGGTAGGTAAGGGCCACTTCCAGCTTTTTGCCGTCAGGAAGGTCAACGCCTGCTATCCTTGCCATCTTTTACCTCCTTAGCCTTGCCTTTGCTTGTGTTTTGGGTTTTCGCATATTACCATAACTCTTCCCTTTCTTCTAATCACCTTACACTTGGCACATATGGGCTTTACGGAAGGTTTAACTTTCATGCTTACCTCCTTGTAAGCTAAAAATTATACCACAAATCATCCTCTATATATTATCCTACCCCTTGTAAGGTCGTAAGGAGATAGCTCCACCTTTACCTTATCGCCCGGTAGTATCCTTATAAAGTGGATACGCATTTTACCAGATACATGGGCAAGTACTTCATGGCCTGTTTCTAACCTTACCCTAAACATGGCGTTGGGCAAGGCCTCTAAAACTTCACCCTCAAGCACTATGCCTTTCTCTTTGGGTTTTTCTTCTCCTTTCTTCTTACCCATCTTTAAACTCCGTCAATACTATTGGTCCTTGTTTTGTCACAGCAACTACATATTCATAGTGGGCCGAAGGACTTCTATCTGCCGTTATAACAGTCCAACGGTCCCCATCGTGGGCTATTTCTTCTGTTCCAAGGGATAGCATGGGTTCAATGGCAAGAACCATGCCTTGCCTTAGCTTATAATCTCTCTTTTCCTGTGCTAAGGTGGCTGGATGGTTTGGGATAAAGGGGTCTTCATGCACCTTTCTACCTATACCATGTCCTCCAAGGTTTTTTAAAGGATAAACACCATACTTTTTGGCCACCCTGTATATGGCATCCACTATATCCGAGACCCAATTCCCTGGGACGCAAACCTTAACAGCCTCTTGCAAAGCTTCTTTTGTGGCCTTCATAAGCATCTCCTTTTCCTTGCTGACCTCTCCCACCGCTATGGTAATGGCAGAGTCTCCAGCGTAGCCATCCACATAAGCTCCAAAGTCAAGGCTTACGATATCACCCTCTTTTATTATCTGCTCTTTTTTAGGAATTCCATGCACCACAGCTTCGTTTATGGATACGCATAGGCTTGCAGGGAATCTTTCATCGCTAAAGGGAGGCTTATAGTTTAGAAAGGCTGGCTTTGCCCCTCTCTTTTTAGTTTCTTCCCTTGCTATAAGGTCAAGCTCGTAGGCAGAAATTCCAGGCCTTACGGCCTTGGCTACTGCCTGAAGAACCTCCACCACCACATCACAAGCCCTTTTTATCTTTTCAATCTCCTTAAAGGAGTAAAGCTCAACCGCCATCCTTCAATACCTCTAAAAGCCTGCTATGCACCTCTTCCACATCTTTTGTGGCATCCAATCTAATTAACTTATGCCTTTTTTCGTAAAATTCAATAAGTGGTGCTGTTTGTTCTCTATAAACCTTAAACCTTCTGCGCACCACTTCCTCTTTATCATCCTCTCTTTGTATAAGCTTGCCACCGCAAAGGTCGCATATACCTTCTTGCTTTGGTGGATTATACCTTATATGATAGACGGCACCACATACAGAACAGGTTAGCCTGCCAGAAAGCCTATCCACCACCACTTCTTCTGAAATCTCAAAAAGCACCACCTTATCCACATCCCTTCCATACTTTTTAAGCATTTCTTCAAGGGCTATGGCCTGTGGCACAGTTCTTGGAAATCCATCTAAGATAAATCCACCATCTTTTGGCATAACCTCTTCTATAAGGGATATTACCACCTCATCGGGAACAAGCTCTCCTTTGTCCATATATTCCTTTGCTTTTTTACCGAGGGGTGTGCCGTTCTTTACCGCCTCTCTTAGTAGGTCGCCCGTAGATATGTGAAGTAGGCCCATCTCTTTGGATAGCCTCTTTGCCTGAGTGCCTTTGCCAGACCCAGGGGGTCCAAGAAATACCACTATCACCTTACCTTCCTCCTATACTTGGTGTACTTTTGCTGGAGTAGTTGGGCTTCAAGCTTGTTTATAGTATCAAGGGCTACGCCTACCACTATAAGAGCAGTTGTACCACCAAAATAGAAGGGCACCTTTAGCCACATGCTTACAAATATGGGTATTACTGCTACTACACTGAGGAAAATGGCTCCCACGAAAGCAAGTCTGTTTATTATATGCTCCAAATACTTTTGTGTATCTTGGCCAGGCCTTATACCTGGTATAAAGGCTCCCGCCTTTTTCAAATTGTCCGCCACATCAACTGGGTTTATAAGCACTGCAGTATAAAAGTAGGTGAAGAAAAATATAAAGGCTACATAGAGTATGTTGTATGGTAGTGTGGTAGGGTTAAAGGCATCATGTATGGCTTTGGCTATAGGGTGTTGTATAAAGCCAAGGACTGTGGAGGGTATTATAAGTAGGGATTGGGCAAAGATTATAGGTATTACTCCCGCTGGATTTATCTTTATAGGAAGATAACTGGAAGAACCTACTATCTCTTGCCTGCCTACCTGCCTTCTTGGGTGCTGTATGGGTATTCTTCTCTCCGCCTCTTGTATGAAAACTATGCCAACTACTACAGCTATTACAAAGAGGATGGCACCTACAAAGGCAAAGGGTGATATATCACCGTTCTTAAGGGCGCTCCATACCCTTATGGCTGCATTGGGAAAGCCAGCCACTATACCAGCAAATATAAGTAAGGACATACCGTTTCCTATACCCTTCTCCGTTATCCTATCTCCAACCCACACCAAAAACATGGTGGATGCAACCAAGGAAATAATAGTAGTTATAGAGAATAGGAGGCCTGGTTCTGATACGACAGGCGTTCCCTTAGGCGAAACCTGCCCCTGAAGCCATACAGTTATACCCAAAGATTGCACAAAAGCCACAAGAAGAGTGAGATACCTTGTATATTGATTGATCTTATACCTTCCGTAGTCTCCTTCTTCTTTGGCAAGCCTTTGGAGTTCTGGTACAGCCACAGTCAACAACTGCATCATTATGGAGGCGGATATATAGGGCATGACTCCAAGGGCAAAGAGGGTCATCCTCCCAAGGTTTCCACCAGAGAATATATCGTAAAGGTAAAAGATGGTGCCTTCAAAGCTTTTGAAGAAATCTTGAAGAGCCGTAGTATCCACGCCAGGCAAGGGTATATGGCTACCGAGCCTGTATATGGCCAACATAAAAAGGGTGTAGAAAAACCTATTCCTAAAGTCCTCAAGAGAAAAAACTTGCCTGAGGTACTCTATCACCTTATCTCCTCACAGGTACCACCAAGGGCTTGAATCTTTTCCCTTGCGGATTGTGAGAAGGCATGGGCCTTTACTTTGAGCGCCTTTGTAAGTTCTCCATCGCCAAGCACTTTTACGGGCAAGCCTTTCTTCACAAGACCTCTTTCCAGTAGCTTTTCTGGCGTTACCTCTTCACCAGATTCAAAGTATTTCTCAAGGGTCCTAAGGTTTACTACCGAGTATTCCACCTTATTTAAAGGCCTAAAGCCCCTCTTGGGAATCCTTTTGTGTAATGGCGTTTGTCCGCCTTCAAACCACGAAGGCAATCTTCTATCTCCCGAACGTGTCTTTTGACCCTTGTGGCCCTTACCACAGGTCTTTCCAAGGCCGGAACCTATACCTCTTCCTACCCTTCTCTTTTCCTTTGTAGCTCCTTCGTTGGGTGCCAATTCATGCAGCTTCATCCTTCTACCTCCTCCACCTCAAGAAGGTGGATAGCTTTACGTATATTTCCTCTAACCATAGGGTTATCCTCAAGTATTACCTCCTGGCCAGTTTTTCTAAGGCCAAGGCTTTTAACCGCCTTTATTTGAGATTCTGGCTTTCCAGCCAATCCCCTTACAAGCTTTACTCTCAACTTTGCCATAGCATACCTCCCTTAGGGTATACGCAGGTCTCTTGCGTATATGTGGTATCTTTTCCTCAATACTTCTGGGTCTATGCCTCTTTCCTTTGCCACCTCTTCCAAGGACCTAAGCTTCAAAAGGGCATCAAAAACAGCTCTTACCACATTGTTTGGGTTTGTGCTACCTTGTAGCTTGGTAAGCACGTCCGTGTATCCTGCCAGTTCAAAGATGGGTTTGGCAGCACCACCAGCCACTATACCAGTTCCACGCCTTGCAGGTATTACCTTTATCATGGTTGGTCCATAATGTCCTGTTACATCATGGGGAACTGTACCGTTTTCAATGGGAACTCTTATAATGTGCTTTTTCCCGTCTTCTATTGCCTTGGCTATAGCTATGGGAACTTCCCTTGCCTTTCCAAGTCCAAAGCCTACAAATCCTCTTTTGTCTCCTACTATGACAAGGGCGCTAAAAGAAAACCTTTTTCCACCTTTGGTGACTCTTGTGGTCCTCTTGGCATATATGAGTCTTTCTTCTATCTGTAGCTGGTCTTCAATCTCTGCTATCCTCTGCTCTCTCCTTTTGTTGTCAATAAGTTTCTCAATGGATATGCCGCCCATCTTTACCTCCTTTAAAACTCAAGACCAAGCTCTCTGCATTTATCTGCAAAGGCTTTTATTTTACCGTGGTAGAGGAAGCCACCTCTATCAAAAACTACCTTTTTTATACCCTTTTCAAGAGCTTTTTTCACCAAAATTTCTGCTACTTTTTGCACATCTTGTATAGATTTTCCTCCTCTTTTGCCAGTTAACTGCACAAATTCAGGGTCTATTGAAGAGGCAGAAACTAAGGTATGTGCTTTAGTGTCGTCTATTATCTGGGCATAGAAGGCGTTTAGGCTTCTGTAAACACAAAGCCTGGGCCTTTCTGGGGTGCCAAATATCTTTTTCCTTATCCTCTTGTGCCTTCTTTCTCTCTTTTCATGCCTACTTAACTTTGCCATGCCTTACCTCCTTACTTCTTACCACCCTTTCCTTTTCCAGCAGCCTTACCAGCCTTGAGCCTTAGCACTTCGCCTTCATAACGTATACCTTTACCTTTGTATGCATCGGGTTTTCTAAAGGCTCTTATCTGCGCACAAACTTGACCAACTCTCTCCTTATCTATACCGCTAACGTATATCTTATTTTCCTTTACCTCAATCTTAATATCGGGCGGTATGGGATATATTACCGGATGAGAAAGTCCCAAGCTTAGCTCCAAGTTATTCCCTTTTACTGCAGCCCTGTATCCAAGTCCAACCACTTCAAGCACTTTGGTATAGCCCTCTGTAACTCCTTTTATCATGTTCCTTATAAGGGCTGCGGTGGTGCCGTGCATTGCCCTATGGAAGGGTTGGTCCGTGGGCCTTTCCACTTTTATCACGTTGTTTTCAATGGAAACCTTTATGTCTGGGTGTATTCTCATAGAGAGCTTGCCCTTTGGACCTTCTACTTTGATCTCTCCATTTTGAAGGCTTACCTTTACGTTCTGTGGTATCTCTATGGGTTTTTTACCTATTCTTGACATGGCCACACCTCACCATACATAAGCTATAAGCTCTCCACCTTTGCCAAGCTTACGGGCCTCATGGTCTGTGATAATTCCCGCATCGGTGGAGAGTATGGCTATACCAAAGCCTCTTTTGACATAAGGTATTTTATGCTTTGGAGTATATATCCTTCTCCCTGGCTTTGACACCTTTTCAAGCCCAGATATAACATTCCTTTCTTTTTTGGGGTCCACATACTTAAGGTGTATCCTTAGCTTGTATTGGGTGCCTTTCTTCTCCTCTTCCAACCTTTCCCAATCCTTTATATAGCCTTCCTTCTTGAGAAGCTCAAGAATTGCCTCCTTTAGCTTTGAAGATGGCACATCCACATAATCCATGCGCCTTTGTATGGCGTTCTTTATAGCGGAGAACATATCTGCTATAGGGTCCATCCCTTTACCTCCTTACCAGCTTGCTTTCCTTACACCTGGAAGCTCACCCTTAAGAGCAAGCTCCCTAAAACAAAGCCTGCACATACCAAACTGCCTTATAAAACCCCTTGGCCTGCCACATAGAGGGCATCTGTTTTTTTGCCTTACCACATACTTAGGAAAATGCTTTACATCTTTTGCCACTTTTGCTTTTCTTGGCATGTTAACCTCCTACACTCCTTATGGGAAGTCCGAGGAGAGAAAGTAGCCAAAAGGCCTCCTCGTCCTTCTTTGCCGTTGTATGGATTATTATGTCCATACCCCTTATGGCATCCACCTTTTCGTAGTCAATCTCTGGGAAGACTATCTGCTCCGCAATACCAAAGGCGTAGTTTCCCCTTCCATCAAAGGACCTTGGGTTTAGCCCCTTAAAGTCCTTAACCCTTGGCAAAGCCACAGATATAAGCTTATCAAGGAAGTCCCACATCCTTTCCTTTCTGAGCGTAACCTTTAGGCCTACGGGCATACCCTTCCTTAGCTTAAAACCTGCCTCAGACTTTTTTGCCCTCCTTACAGCTGGCTGTTGCCCTGTAATGGCCCTTAGGTCCTCCATAGCCCTTTCAAGCTGTTTAATATCTCCCACAGCCTCACCCACGCCCATATTTACCACTATTTTGACTATCTTTGGCACTTCCATAGGATTTTTGTAGCCAAAGCGGTTTATTAGCTGTGGGACCACTTCTTCCTTGTACTTAATATAAAGCCTTGGCACATACTTAGTCTCTACACTCATCTCTTAACCCTCACTTTTTCTTTCACAAGGTCAATGTTTTCGTTGCATTTTTTACAGTACCTGTACTTCCTTATAGTATCTCCTTCTACAAGGGTTCTTATGCCTACCCTGGTAGGCCTTTGGCACTTGGGACAAAGGAGCATCACATTGCTAATATGAATGGGAGCCTCTATTTCGTATATACCACCCTCTCTAACATTGGGAATTTCCTTTACATGCTTTTTTACAAGGTTCACATCCTTTACTATTACTCTGTTTTCTTCCCTGAGTACCTTTATAACTTCTCCTGTCTTTCCTTTTTCTCTGCCCCTCATAACCACAACTGTATCACCCTTTTTTATCTTCTGAGCCATCACACCACCTCCGGAGCCAAAGATGCCAACTTGGTAAAGCCTCTATTTCTCACTTCTCTTGCAATGGGCCCCAATATACGTGTCCCAAGTGGCTCTCCATACTGATTTAGCAAAACCACTGCATTGTCATCAAACTTTATATAGCTACCATCTGGGCGCCTTACTTCCTTTTTTGTCCTTACCACCACAGCCCTGTAAACTTTACCCTTCTTTGCAGGGCTATTGGGTGCAGCCACCTTAACTGTTACGGTGACCACATCACCCACGGTGGCATACTTTCTTGGTGCATAAGGTATGCCTATTATCTGCACCTTTTTAGCACCCGAGTTATCCGCTACATTAGCATAGCTTTGTCTTTGTATCATGGCTCTTCACCTCTAACATAAGCTAAGAATTATATCACAATTTAACCTTTGTGTAAAGGCCCAAACCTTCGGAGCCAAACCTAAGGCTCTAAGGGTAGAGAATTATAAAAGATAATACATGCTTTTGTCAAGGAAATATTTCACGAAAACATCACGCAAAGATAATAGGGTGGATAAATTATAATAAACTGTAAACAAAGCTTAAGGAGGGCTAAGCCATAAGGAAATGGATATCAATGCTCATTGGACTTGTAGTAGTCATACTTTCTGGACTGTTTTTTACAGCTTGCGGAGGTGGAGGAGGTGGCACGCAAACGGGTAGTGTTTCTCTATTCTTTACAGATTCACCAGCAAATGTCTATTCTTCTGTGCTTGTAAAGGTATATGAGGTAAACCTTTGTTCAGATAACCAATGCCAGAATAAGGTCAAACTCTTTACAAACCAGCAAGGCCTTGAGGTGGACCTAAGCAAGCTAAACGGCATCCTCCAGTATATAAACACTGCAAACATACCACAGGAAACCTACAACAGGCTTGAGGTAATACTGGACAAAAACCTAACTATAATTGATGGCTCTGGAGTATCTCATTCTGCTATTTTTACGCCCATGCAAGAAAAACCCAACAAGCCTAACACAGTGCAGTGTGATAATGCTAACAACAAATGTTATATAAGGTTTAATGGCACAGTGCAGCCCTTTGCCATGGGTAAGCTTGTGGTGGACTTTGTGTTAAAGGAGTTTGAGGTGAATGAAAACACTAACCCTTGGCAAGTTACAGAAGTAAAAATGATGCCCTTAACACCACAAACCAACAAATACAAAGTATACCTTTCGGTACAAAGCGTAAACTCACAGAACAACACTATTACAGGCACTTGGATGGGTAAAACTTACACGGTAAACATAAGCTCAAATACGGTATGTGAGATAAATGACAACTACTATCAAGGAACTAACTGCATCAATCAAATACAAAGTGGCATGTGCATTGAGGTAAAGGCAACAACAGATCCTTCAAGCTCTAACACTTTAACTGCCACAGAAATAGAAGTGGAAGACCCAGACAAATGCATGTTTAACTACTACACAGAACTAAAAGGCACTGTATCGTCAATAGACAGCCAAAACTCAACCTTTAGCATAAATACATATAACAATCCCATAAAGGTAACACCTTCCACTTACTGCGAATACAATGATAACCACTATATGGGTAATCAATGTCTCGCAAACCTTCAAACTGGCTGGCTTGTAGAGGTAAAGATAAACTCCAACAATGAGGCCATAAAGATAGAGAAAGAACAATAAACTTTTGGGCAGGCCAAAGGCCTGCCTGCTTACCACCTTAAACTAAAAATAAATACCCTTTATAATGGATGTGTTATAATAGAGATTTCTACG
>FWWM01001375.1_pt1 | contig 73441 bp, 59 predicted proteins | sample 2228351 | NCBI WGS metagenome assembly FWWM01 (sample SAMEA103939774, study PRJEB20133) | metagenome | reverse complement strand
GCCTTTCCCTAAATAGAACGCACGAGCCGGCAAAGTTGACGGGGCTCCAGGCGGGGAAGAGGGGTCAAAGGCTTAAGGGTTTGAGGGCCTGGAGTCGAAGGGTGATCAGCGAGCCGCTGGGACCGTCCGGATACCCGAGTCTGGAACTGCGGTCGATGAGCCGATCGGAAGCCCTGGCCGAGTTGCAGGCGCTCGGGTTCCCATGGAGGTGGCCGAGCGGTATGTTGAGTTCGTCCTGAGGGAGCCCCCGCCGGAAACCGATCAGAAATTCAGGGATACGCTGGCGGTACTGGACCGGATCCTCGAAAGGACCCGCCCGGGTCGTCTGGTGATTGCAGTACTCCCGAGCGAAATTCAGGTCAACTCGCTGCTGCGGCAGGAGATCGCTGGGCGGCTCGGGCTCTCGGCGGAGGACTGGGACTTGTCCCGGCCTGCGCGCGAGGTGGCGAGGCATTTCCGCGCGTCCGGGGTACCCGTCATCGACCTGCTTCCTGCATTCATCGAGGCTGAAAAAGCGGGTTTCACCTACATTCAAGACGAGTCCCACTGGACCGCGCATGGAAACCAGACTGCAGCTGCGGCCCTGAAGGATGTGGTCGTTGCTCAGATTCGAAGGCTGGTTACCGCTCCGGCCGTTCGTAGCGGGCCGGTGGTTGCGCCCGCTGCCCCGTCCGGGTCCATGTCGGGGTGTGCCAGTCCCTGTCCGCCCGTGGTCCACCTTTCGTCCGTGTCGGTCGGTATTTGCCCTTGAGTCGGCTCACCCCCTGCCGCTTCGTTGAGTCCGGTAACGGTACAACCGCGTCAGATCCCTCCAGGTGGCCTGTCCTGCTTGTCCAGTTCCTTCTGAGCGTGATCCATAAACCTTGGCAGAACGCTATTCCAACGGTCCTCAGAGAGGTTTGAACGAAGAGTCGGCACGGCCGGATCGAGGGTGTCGGCAGGACCGTTTCAACCCACTCGATCTCCTGCCGTTCTGGTTCTGAGTTGTGGTACCCGCAGGTTCAGGGGTTCATGCGGATGAGTGCGTGCACCTGCTGCGGCAGCCTGCGGGCTTGCCCCAGGCGCTGATGCCGAGGCGACGCCTTGGCATCTGTTCACCGGTTGCGGGGTCGCCGGGTTCGGTGGAGTCTTGGCCACACGGTCCAGTCGACCCTTGAACCCTTGGGCCTCCTAAACCTTCACAGCCTCGCCAGATCAATATCCGGCTCCCAGTGCTGATCGGAGGCCAGGAGTTCGCCCCACGAGATTTCCCGCCCCTCGTAGGCTGCCTGGCGGGCCAGGATGGCGCTCAGGGTGCTCTCCGCACCCTGTTTCAACTGGTTGTGGAACTTGCCGCTCTGGATGCTTTCCACGAAAGCTTGCGCCTTGAGCGGGGTGGCATCGCCCAGCGGATCGACTTCCGGGGGTTTCTCGCCCGGAGCGGTCTCTACCGCATCCCAGTTCTGGCTGCCGCGAATCTTGAGGCCGCCGCTGTAGAAAGCCTCCGAGAATCCCTTGGGTCCGAAACAGCGCCAGCCCACGCTGCCCCAGACCGGAAGAAATTGGGTGGAAGCGAAACTGGCGCGGACATCATTGGGGTAATAAAAGGTGACCATGTAGTGGTCGGACACGTCACCGATGTCCGTGCGCACCTTGCGGGCCGCCGTTGCTTCCGCCCGCAACGGATGGGCTTTCAGGATCCAGTTGTAGACGTCGATGATGTGGATGTTCTGTTCGACGATGATGTCTCCCCCCAGAACCCGGTCGAAGATCCAGTTGCGGAGCTTGGCGGCTGAGGGAGTCAGACCCTCCGCCGCACGGCGGGGCAGATCGCCGGCGAAGTAGAAGCCATGGACACAGGCGATGTCACCGATGGCGCCTTCGTGCAGGCGGCGCGTCTGTTCGGCGAACTGGCTGCCGTTCCGGATCTGAAAGCCCACGTCGACCGAAACTCGGCCCTCCGCCCGGGCGGCCAACGAGGCGACCTGCATGCAGCCGCGGACATCCGTGGCTACGGGCTTCTCCAGATAGACATGCTTGCCGCCTTCCAGCGCGGACTTCAGATGTTCGGGGTGGTAGTAGGGAGGGGTTGCGATCAGGACGACATCGACTTCGCTGGTCGCCACCTCGAGGTGGGCTTGGGGTCCCTTGAATTTCTTGAGGACTTTGCTCCGACCCTTTTCCGCCTGGAGCTGGTTGAAGCGGGACTCGGCTGCGCTGAGCCGGTCGTCGAACATGTCTCCCAGAACCGTGACCTGGGTATTGGTGTGGTTGATGAAATCACCGGCCACTCCGGTTCCCCGTCCACCGCATCCCAGCAGGGCCATGTTCAAGGTGGAGTTGGCGGCGGTCCCAAAGGCCGTTTCCGGCTTGACCAGCAGTACGGAGCCGGTTGCGGCTACCGAAGATTTCACGAAGTCACGTCGACCGAAGGCTCTTGCCATGTTCCCTCCTGAAGATATGGTGTTCTTGTACCTGCCCGCAGAACGGTGGCTATGATAGCAGCCCTCAGTCGACCACTCCCAGCTCCCGCAGGCGGGGCGCCACCGACAGGTCGCCCAACAGCCGCCGCAGACCGACTTCGTCGTCCACGTCGAACCAGGAAGGCAGCAGCGAGGTGGGAAGGTTCCGGACACGCTCCAAGGTTTGCTCCAGGACCCGCGAGGTACCCCACTCGATTTCCGAGAACACCATCTCGACGGGACGGTTGAGGCCGAGGAGGTAGTAGCCCCCGTCCTCGGCCGGACCCAGAACCACCGGAACCGAATACAGGCGCCGGAAAGCTTCATCCACCAGCGAAGGGGGCAGCGAGGGTGCATCGGATCCCAGAAAGACCACACGGGCACCGGGATGCCACAGCTCCTGGAAGGCCGCCTTGAGGCGCTGGCCAAGGTGGCCGGCGGTTTGCAGCCGCAGGTGCCAGCCTTCCGCAGGAGGCCAGCCCGCCAGCAGGCCCTCGGCTTCCCGCTCGTCACAGCCGGCCAGGTACAGGAACCGTCTGGCGGGGATTTCCGAGAGGCGCTCCAGGACCAGCCGCAGGCTTGCCTGGTGGAATCGAAGGGCAGACTCGGCACCCAACGAAGCCGCCAGACGGGTCTTGACCATGCCCATCCGCGGGTAGCGTGCGAACACCGCCAGGTAGTGGGCTGATGGTTCAGGAATCGGACGCAGGGAATTGCTTCGTGTGGTGTTGTTCACTGCTCGCAGAAAATATAGGACTTCCAGGAATCCGGCGTCTGAACGCGCTGGAACAGCAGCTGGATCCGAATCGGGAAGCTGTTGGGCGCCAGCGGCCGCCGCAGGAGGGTCATCCCGGCCTCTTCGGGGGTCCGGTTCCCTTTGCGGTGGTTGCAGGGGACACAGGCGGTGACGATGTTTTCCCACGTCTTGCGCCCGCCTCGGGCAACCGGCAGCACATGGTCGTAAGTCAGCAGCGACTCCGGGGTGCGGCGCCCGCAGTACTGGCAGCGATACTGGTCCCGGGCGAACAGGTTCGCCCGCGAGAACTTGATCTGATGGTGCAGCCGGTGTACCTGGACGTACTGCACGAGACGGATCACGGACGGCACCCGCATGGCGAAGCGGACGCTGTGGATTTCCCGGCTGTAGCTTTCAACGACTTCCGCCTTTTCCTGAAAAAGCATCCGGATTGCGCGCTGCCAGGACACGACCTGCAGGGGTTCGTAGGTGGCATTCAGAAGCAGTGTCCGATCCATTCCGGTACCGCCGGGTTCCCCGCGAAACCCGCACCGGCCTGGACCGAGATATCCTTCCGCTCCCCGGCAGTTCGTGTAGCACTCCGTCAGCGAAGCAATCCGCCTGGTCCTGCCGGCGCAGCGCGGTGGCGTCATTTTACTGCAAGGACAGCGCCGACGTGGAGAGGGAGCCGTGGCCTCCGGGAAGACAGGGAGACCACCCCTCCCGGTCCCGCAGCCCGGGGCCATCTCAGGTAGAATCCGGAGAAGGTGAAGCCCGCCGGAGATTTCATGAAGCAGGTCCTGGCCCGGATCATGGAGGATCCGGAGGCGGCTCTCCTCCTGATGCAGGAGCTGTGGGCCGAGATGGTGGGGACCGAGCTGGCGAGGTTTACCCGTCCACTCCGTTGGGACGGGCGGAATCTGGTGGTGGCGGTGCCGGGCGAAGTGTGGGTTCACCACCTCTCGGAGCTCGAGCACCTGTTCGTGGACCGGATCAACGGCTACTGGCATCGCCCGGTGGTTGAAACAATTCGGTTTGAAATCGGTCTGGTCAGTTAAGTCGACTCGTGCCCGGGGGCGGGTGGAGGGGCGGGGTCGCGGGAATCGTATGAAGCCTTATAATGACCCTCTCATGGTTCGGCTGGTAGGTCGATGGATCGCAGTTGCGGCTGTTCTGCTGGTGGTGCTTTGCGGCGCGGTCCAGGCGCAGCGGAAATTCAAGACCATTGAGCCCGCCAAGCTGGACGACAAACTGAAGTTCGATGTGAACTCGGTTCCGGTGCGTCCGGGAGTTCTGGAGTCGGGAGGGATCAACCGCAGCTCGACGACCAGCGTTGACCTCAACTTCGCTCCCAACATCGAGTTCACCGCGGACTCCAGCAAGGCTTTCGTCAGCTTCAGCGGTTCGGACAAGGTCCTCGCCTTCAATCCCAAGACCGGAGATATCCTGGATCTGATCACTGTGGGCAAGAACCCCGCCCAGATTACGATGACGCCTGACGGCAGCGCCTTCGGAGTGGTGTGCCTGGAGCTGCTCCGCAACCTCCCGGAATCGGGCCGGAACTTCCTGGGCGAACAGGTAGCCACCATCGCCATGGTGGACACGGCGACCCACGAGGTGCGAACCCTGAACCTGACGGAGGTTTTCCTGTCGTTTGCCAACAACATCCTGTTTTCGGCCGACGGCAAGACCGGCTATGTCGCTTCCGCCGCCACCGATGAGCTGATCCGTTTCGACGTCGAGACCATGCAGGAGATCAGCCCGCGGCTCAAGTTCACGCCCGGGAGTCGGCCCACCTCCATGGCCATGGCACCGGACTTCAGTTTCATGACCGTGGTTCTGGTGGGATCGACCAATCTCAACCGGCTGGAGCATCCGGATGCGGTGGCGATCATCGATCCTGTTTCCTTCCAGATCGTGCTGACACTGGCTCCCCGGACGGGACCTGGGGTGACCGAAGAACCGGTCATCCACGACTTCACCGCCACCACGACGGTGGCCATCTCCGCGGACGGCAAGTTCGGAATGATTGCCGACCAGACTTTCAGCGGTACCGCTCTGGTTCCGGAGCTGGCGAGTGACCGGGCCTGGCTGATCGATTTCCAGAAAGGTGAGTTCAAGCGGTACAATGTTGGTGGTGTCGCCACCGCCAGCTACTGGGCTCCCTCGGGCCGCTTCGTCGTGATGTCGGCGCTGGAGTTCGCCATCATTGAGCCGGGAGCGTCCGAAGCCCGGCGCATCGTGCCTCTGCGCAGTGAGTTTCGCCCCCGTTCCCGGCCCGTTTTCACAGCGGACGGGCGATGGATGTACGTCGCTGCTCCGCTCAGCGACACCCTGCTGCGGTTCAACCTGCTCACCGATGAGTTCCCGCGGTTTCTGGAAATCGGCGGCGAGGTTGACCGTAACGGGGTCAAATTCTCATCGGCCCCGCTGCATCTGGCTTTCACGCCGGACCAGTCCGTTCTGGTGGCGCTGAACTTCAACGCCAACACCATCGATCTGGTCCGGGACACGGACTACTGGTTTATCCCCCGGGCGGCCTCCGACGCCGGCCTCTTCACCGGCATCGCCCTCACCAATGCCTCGACGGAGCCGGCCGAAGTGATCGTCACCGGATTGTCCAACACCGGGATCCTGTTCGCCGACAAGGCCGACACGACCGATGTGGTTGAGTTCGTCAACCCACGGACGATCACGCTGGCCCCGGGGGCGCAGTTGGCCCGGACCGGCGAGGAGATCATCCTCGCGGCCGGGGACGCGAAAGTGGAGGGATGGTTCGATCTGGATTCCGACCAGCCGCAACTGAAGAGCTTCTTCCTCACCGGCGACCGCAACCTCAAGCGGCTGGACGGTGCCGTCGCCACTGGGGCGACTTCCCAGCGGGTAGTGGTCCCCGAGCTCGGAGTTACCGGCGGCATGGTGACGGAGTTGACGGTTCTCAACCCCAACCGCCAGACCGCGAATTACACGGTGAACCTGGTTGGTCACGACGGTAAGGTGCTGGGTACGTTCAACCGCCAGCTCCCCGCCCGCACTCTGTACTCGGCGCCGGTGAGGGACCCTGACCCCAACGACCAGCAAAGCGTCGGGGTTTTCCCGGAGACCGCATTCCAGAACTGGGTGGACGGCTACCTGGTGGTAAACACTGCCACCGGGGTGGTGGCCTACGCGCGTTATTACGATGCGGATCGGATGTCGTCCCTGCTGGGGACCCCCATGTCGGTGCGGGACCCGCAGCCGACCCGCCTGCTGGTGCCCCAGGTGGCGGAGTTTGGAGGCGCTGAAACTTATCTCAAAGTGGTGAACTCCAATCCCCGCAAGCAGAACGACCAGGACACGACGGTGGAGATACCGATCCAGGTGACGCTTACCCTGCTCGATGACGACGGTTCGCCGCTGGCGGCGCCGGTGACTGTGGATCTGGGGGCGGGCGTCTCGATGCGCAAGCGCATCCGGGAGTGGTTCGGGCTCGAGGATCCCGGAACCGTGGTGGGTGGGTGGCTGGTGGCCGAGTCAGACAAGCCGGGTTTGGTGGGTAGCGCGGAAATCCAGCTCTTTCAGGGAAGGGCGATGACCACGCTGCCTCTCTCCTGGGACCTGTCGGAGGATCTGGTCTTCTCGCATGTAGCGCAGGGACAGGGTCTTTCGACGGGACTGGCGCTGGTCAACCCGGGGGATGAGCCGGCCGCCTTCACCGTTGAGGTGCACAGAGCGGACGGTGAGCTGGTCCGTTCCCGGGAGGCGTTTCTGGAGCCGGGGCAAAGACTGACCTCATCATTGATCGACCTGTTTCCGGACATGCCGGCCCAGTTGGGTGGCTACATCCGGGTTCGCTCGGACCGGCCGCTGGCGGGGATCGAGCTGTTCTTCGCCGACAACCTTCAATTTGTGTCGGCGGTGGGGGGACAATGAGCCGCCGGTGCCTTGGAGTTTTGGGTTTGATCTTGGGGATGACGCTCCCGCCCGCCGGGCTGCAGGCGCAGACCTCCGACCTCGCCCAGTCGTACTATCACTTCTCCCGGGCCAAGCTGTTGCAGTTCCGGGATGAGCTGCCGGAGGCGGTGGCGGAATATCGCAGGGCACTGGAACTGAACCCCTCCAGCGTGGACCTGCGGCTGGAGCTGGCGGACACGCTGTTGCAGGCCGGGGAGAGCAGCCGGGCGGTGGAGGAATGCGAGGCTGCGCTGAAGCTTAGGCCCCAGGATGCCGCACTGCGTGCCCGGGTGGCCGAGCTGATGCTGCAGGCGGGCGAGATCGCTCGGGCGGTGGAGGTTTGCCGTGAGGCGATCGCCATGAACGCCGGTGACACCGGAGCCCGCCTATTGCTGGGACGGATTTTCTACAGTTCCCGGGAACAGCCGAACATGCGGGATAAAGCCCTCGCTGAGTTCGAGGCGGTGCTGGAGGCCGAGCCGTCCAACCAGGAAGCCCTGCAGTATGCGGCCGATCTCCATTTCCAGAGTGGACGTTATGCCCGCGCCGCCGAGCTGTTCCGCCGGCTTCGGGAGGCCAGTCCGGGATCCATCAGGGGCTATTACTTCGAAGCCCAGGCGCTGGTTGAACTGAACAGGATCGATGAGGCCATTGCCATCCTGCGCCAGGGACTGGAAGTCCGCGATGACATCCCGGAATACATTCTGATGCTGGCCGGACTCTACCGGAGCCGCGGAGATCTGGAGGCGGCCGAGGAGATTTTCCGCCGCGGCCTCGCCCATGGCCCCGACCCCAGGCTGAATGAAGGGCTGGCACGCACTCTGGTGGCTCTGGGGAAGGGAGAGGAGTCCATCGAGTTTCTGGAGCGGCTGGTCCAGATCCATCCGGCCCAGCCGGACCTCAAACTGGACCTGGCCCGGGCGTACCGTCAGGGACGCCGACTCCCCGAGGCTGCCGAGCTGCTGGAGACGATGCTGGCTGCCGACCCCGACAGCGTGCAGGTGAATTACGAGTACACGAGCGTGCTGCTGATCATGGGGGAGCGGGAGAAGGCCGCGCGGAGGATCGAGGAAATGCTTCGGTCCTCCCGGCCCACGGCCAAGCCGTACCGGGGCATCTTCCTCACCAACCTGGCGCTGATCCGGGAAGAGGAGGGGCGCTTCGACGAAGCCATCGCCTTGCTGAAGGAAGCGCGCGAAGCCGGCGGCGACGACCTGGAAGGCCGCCTGCGGCTTTTCTACACCCTGCAACGGGCGGGCCGGGTGGAGGAGCTGACGCAGTTGTCCGAGGAGCTGTTGCGGGAGGCTCCGGACAACACCTACGTCTTGATCGCCAGGGCTCAGGCGATCGCAGCCGCCGGCAAGGTGGACGAGGGTGTGCGTTTTTTGCGGGAGGCTGCCGCTGGTGCCGAGGAGCCGGAAGCGTTGCTGCTGGCCGCCAGCCAGCTTTATCTGGCACGGGACCGTTTCGAAGGTGCCCGGGAAGTTGTGCGGGCTGCACTGGCGCGGTTTCCCGAAAGCGAGCAACTGCAATTCCAGATGGGCGCTGTACTCGAGCGGCTGAAGGAATACGAAGCAGCCGAACGCCAGTTCCTGGAGATCCTGCAGCGGAACCCGGATCAGGCGGACGTGCTCAACTACCTGGGCTACATGCTGGCGGACCGTGGTATCCGTCTGGAGGAGGCCCTGAAGTACATTCTCCGGGCCGTCGAGCTGGACCCGTATAACGGAGCCTATCAGGACAGCCTGGGTTGGGTTTATTTCAAACAGAACGATCTGGTCAACGCGGAAGTCCATCTGAAGAAGGCGATCCGACTTCAGCGGACAGATCCGGTCATCCTGGAGCACCTCGGCGACCTTTACGTTCGCAAAGGGGATGCCGCTGAGGCCCGCCGATGCTACGAGCTTTCAATCCGCCATGCCGAGAAAGAGGAGGAGTCGGAGCGGGTGCGCCGGAAGCTCGAGACGCTGACCACGGCATTGTCCGGCAAGTGATCCCGAAATGCCGGGGAGGCCGCGACCGTGTCCCTGGTGCTGCCGTCTTTCGCGAAAATCAATTGGGATCTTAGGGTCGTCGGGCGGCGCAGCGACGGCTTCCATGAGCTGGATACCGTTTTTCAGACGATTGACTTCTGCGACACCCTGGAGTTCGAACTGTCCGGGGAGGGTGTCTCGCTGGAGATAGCGGGGCGGGAACTTCCGGCGGGGCCGGACAATCTGGTGGTCCGGTGTGCCGATGCGTATCTGCAGCGGCTTGGCCGGCCGGTGGGACTCCAGGTTCGGCTGTTGAAGCGGATTCCTGTGGGGGCCGGGTTGGGGGGCGGTTCGTCCAACGGAGCCGTGACGCTGTTGGCCCTGAGCCGGATGGTGCCGGGCCTTGACGGGCAAGAGCTGCGGGAGCTGGCGGCTGCCGCCGGATCCGACGTGGCTTTCTTTCTCCAGGGAGGTTTGGCCAGGGGACGGGGCCGCGGGGAGATCATCGATCCACTGCCCGACGAGGGCGTTCGTATCCCTGTACTGGTGGTCTGGCCGGGCTTCCCGGTGGCGACGGTGGAAGCCTACCGCTTGTTGGGTCACAAGCCGCCGGCGGATTTGACTTTGGTGCGGGCGGACCGTACAATGCGCGACTTCCCGGAGACGTTGCGAAGGGGGTGCTGGTCCGAGCTCCGCAACGACCTGGAGGCACCGGTTCTCCGGGCCTACCCCGGGCTGGCGAGGCTGAAACGCGGGCTGCTGGAACAAGGCTGCGATTTCGTCATGCTTTCGGGCAGCGGCTCAGCTCTTTTTGCCACCGGTGAGGTGTCCGCCCTGGAACGGGCGCGCGAATGGTGTCGGGATGCCAGTCTTGAAGCCGGCCTGTACTGGTCGGTGCCTCGGCATGAATACCGCCGGCGGCTGGGTCTGGGCACCTGAGAGATCCGGCGGTTCCGCCGGACGGGAGTCTGAAGAACCATGTCGAACATGAAGATCTTTTCGGGCAGCGCCAACCTGCCCCTGGCGCAGGAGATCTGCGATCACCTGGGGGTCCCCCTGGGTAAGGTCAAGCTGAAACGTTTCAGTGATGGAGAGGTGGCCTTCCAGATTCTGGAGAACGTCCGGGGACAGGACGTTTTCATCGTGCAGCCCACCAGTCCACCGGTGGCCGAAACACTGGTGGAACTGCTGGTGATGATCGACGCCTTCAAGCGCGCTTCCGCACGCCGCATCACCGCCGTGCTCCCTTACTACGGCTACGCCAGACAGGATCGGAAGGACAAGCCGCGGGTCCCCATCTCTTCCAAGCTGGTGGGGGACCTGTTGACTGCCGCCGGGACCCACCGTCTGCTGACAGTGGATCTTCACGCCGACCAGATCCAGGGGTTCTTCAACATTCCCGTTGACCACTTGTACGCTACGCCTGTTCTGATCAAGGCGCTCCAGGACATGCAGCTCGACAACCTCTGCATCGTCTCGCCGGATTCGGGGGGAGTGGAGAGGGCCCGCTTCTACGCCAAGTACCTGAAGGCAAACCTGGCCATCATCGACAAGCGGCGCGTGGGCGATAACGAGGCGGAAGTGATGAATATCGTCGGAGACGTGGACGGACGTAACGTGGTCATTGTCGACGATCTGATCGACACCGGCGGGACCATCGTCAACGCCACCATGGAGATGCGCCGCAAGGGCGCGCTGAGGCTGTTTGCCGCCGCCACCCACGGAGTGCTTTCGGGTCCGGCCATCCAGCGCCTGCAGGCGTCGGAATTCGAGGCCGTCTTCATCACCAACACCATACCGCTGAGTCCCGAGCGGCGGATTCCCAAGATCAAAGTGCTGAGCGTGGCTCCCCTGCTGGCGGAGGCCATCAAGTCCATTCACGAGGAGACGTCGGTGAGCCGTCTTTTCGTCCAGCTTTCCGGACCGGAAAGCTGATGCATAGCGCCGTCCTGTCGCAGGGGGGGCGGAGTCCTGTTACAATACCGCTTTTTTGAGGAGCTTGAGCTATGTCGCCAGTGGTGGTGAAGGCACAGGAACGATCGGAATTCGGCAAGAATGCCAGCCGGCGCCTGCGGGCGGGGGGGTCCATCCCTGCGGTGCTCTATGGGCACGGGTCCGGGAACATCAGTCTGGTGGTGGACCCGAAGAAAGTGGTGGAGATCCTCACCTCCGAGACCGGCAGGAACACAATTTTCAAGCTCGAGGTCGGCGGACGTTCCGAGGATGTCCTGATCCGCGAATACCAGCTCCATCCGGTCAAAGGTACCCTGCTGCACGTTGACTTTCAGCGGGTGGCCATGGACGAGGTCATGGAGTTCCAGGTTCCGGTCGAGGTGGTGGGCATCGCCCCTGGCGTCAAGGCCGGCGGAGTCCTGGATGTGGTCCTGCGGGAGCTTTCCGTCGAGTGTTTGCCCCGGGATGTGCCCGATCACATCCAGGTGGAGGTCTCCAAGCTGGAAATCGGCGACCTGATTCGTGTCGCCGATCTGCAGGTCGATACATCGAAACTGAGGATTCTCAGTGAACCCCAACTGGTCGTCTTGACCGTCGTCCCGCCGCGGGTGGAGGAGGAGACGGTGGCAGCCGCTGCGGCGGAGGCGCCGGCGGAACCCGAGGTGATCCGGCGCGGCAAGGCTGAAGCGGAGGAAGAGGAAGAGTAATCCGCGTACGGCTGCGGGAGGCTGAACCGCCGTGTACCTGATCGCGGGGCTCGGAAATCCCGGTGTCCGTTACGCCTGGAGCCGCCACAATGTCGGTTTCATGTTGGCTGACCGCCTCGCCCGGCGGTGGAACCTCGGCTTTGGGAAGTTCTCTTCGAGGGCGCTGACCGCGCGGGGTTCTGCGGCGGGTCAGGAGGTGCTCCTGGTGAAACCGCTCACGTTCATGAATCTGAGCGGGTCGGCGGTGGCGGAACTGATGCGGTATTACCGGATCGAGCCGGCGGCGTGCCTGGTGGTTTACGACGAGGTGGCCTTGCCGCTGGGCAAGATCCGGTTTCGTCCAGGGGGCAGTTCCGGGGGGCATCGCGGGATGCAATCGGTGATCGATGCCCTGGGTACTGCCGAAATCCCCAGGCTGAGAATTGGGGTGGGAGGGCGCCAGCAGATTCGCGATCTGACCGCCTTTGTCCTGGGCAGCTTCGAAGCAGACGAGAGAGAGGTCCTGGAGCAGACGCTCGCCCGCTGTGAGGGGGGCGTCGAGAGCTTCTTGGTACAGGGAATGGAACGCACGATGGCATTGTTCAACTGACCGCGGTCCGATCCGGTAACCCGGGAACAGGCGTTCCCTGCGGGTGCCGGCTCGTACTCCAGACGCGCATGTCCGGCCTTGGCGAAAGTGGTTTCAAGCGGAGATTCGAGGCCGGGAGGAGTCGTTCACGATGGACCTGTCGATGTGGTTTCCGTTAGTGGGGGTGGTCGGCCTGGTTTGCGCCGGCCTGATCTTCCTGTACATCCGGAGGATCGAAGTCGCCAACCAACGCATGATTGAGATCTCCGAGGCGATCCATCTCGGTGCCATGGTCTTTCTGCGCCGGGAATACACGATCCTGGCGGGGTTCGTACTCGTCGTTTTCATTCTTCTGAGTTTTGCCATCAGCACTCACACGGCCCTGGCGTTCCTGGGCGGGGCCTGCAGCTCGATGCTGGCGGGGTTCTTCGGGATGAAGGCGGCGACCCGGGCGAATGTCCGAACCACCCAGGCGGCACGGGAGTCGGGGATCGGCAGCGCTTTGAGCGTGGCTTTTTCCGGCGGTGCCGTCATGGGGCTTTCGGTGGCCAGCCTGGGCCTCATCGGACTCGGGATCTGTTTTCTTCTCTACAAGGCGGGCCTGATGACGGCGGGCGACATCAACGGCTATGCCATGGGGGCTTCCTCGATTGCGCTGTTCGCCAGGGTCGGCGGAGGGATTTACACCAAGTCCGCCGACGTGGGGGCGGACCTGGTAGGCAAAGTCGAAGCCGGGATCCCCGAAGATGATCCCCGCAACCCGGCGACCATCGCGGACAACGTGGGAGACTGTGTCGGTGATACGGCGGGAATGGGCGCCGACATCTTTGAGAGCTATGTAGGATCGGTGGTGGCCACGGTGGCGATCGCCGCCAGCGGCACCTCCCTCGTGCTCAACATCGGTCCAGATAACATGTTGTCCTACATGATGTTGCCGCTGCTGCTGGCGGCTGTCGGGCTGGTGGCGTCCCTGATCGGCGTGGCGTCGATCCGCGTGCTGCAGAACTTGGGACCCGCTCCCGCCCTTCGTTACTCCACGATTCTGGCGGCGGTGCTGATGCTGGCGGGGGCCCTGCTGGCGGTCAACTCGCTGCAACTGGAGTTGGGGATCTTCGGAGCCGTCTTCATGGGCACGTTGTCAGGCGTGGTGATCGGTCTGCTCACCGAGTACTACACCGGCGGGCGGCCGATCAGGCGTATCGCGGACTCGTGCAAGACCGGTGTCGCCACCAACATCATCACCGGCCTGGCGGTTGGGATGCAGTCGACTGCGGCTCCGGTGATCATGATCGGGGCCACCATCCTGGTGGCCTACAACCTGGCCGGACTTTACGGCATCGGCATTGCGGCGGTAGGGATGTTGGCTACGGTCGGCATCACCATGTCGGTGGACGCCTACGGACCCATCGCCGACAACGCGGGCGGCATTTCCGAGATGAGCGGCCTGGGGCCGGAAACCCGCAAGATTACGGACAGCCTGGATGCACTGGGCAATACCACCGCCGCCATGGGCAAGGGCTTCGCCATCGGTTCGGCAGCTCTCACGGCGTTGGCGCTCTACTCCGCATACACCAAGACGGTCGGTCTGACCTCCATCAATCTCGTGGAGCCGGACGTTGTCGTCGGGCTGTTCATCGGCGGGATCCTGCCCTTCCTGATTGCCGACATGACCATGTCTTCGGTTGGGAAGGCGGCTTTTGCCATGGTGGAGGAAGTCCGCCGTCAGTTTCGCGAGATCGCAGGCCTGATGGAGGGTACCGCCAAACCGGACACCGGGCGCTGTGTGGACATCTCCACCCGGGCGGCGTTGCGCCAGATGGTGTTGCCGGGCATGACGGCGATCATCACTCCGGTGGTGGTGGGATTCTTTTTGGGATCGTCCGCTCTCGGCGGCCTGCTGGCCGGAGCCACTCTTTCCGGTGTTTTGCTGGCGCTGTTTATGGCCAACGCCGGCGGAGCCTGGGACAACGCCAAGAAACTCATTGAGTCCGGATACATGGGAGGTAAAGGATCGGAGGCACACAAAGCCGCCGTCGTCGGTGATACGGTAGGCGATCCCTTCAAGGACACCAGCGGACCCGCGATGAACATCCTGATCAAGCTGATGTCCATCGTCTCGCTGGTGATCGCGCCCCTGCTGGTATAGCGAAGCCGGTGGGCACGGCCGCTGTGCTAAGATGGAGCGCTTTCAACAGAGGAGTACACACAGACCATGAGACGATACGAAGTAGTATTCGTTCTCGCTCCCACCCTGACCGAAGAGGAGTTCGACCAGCAGGTCGAAGGCTACTCGCAGGTCGCGCGAGATATGGGGGCCGAAATTGTGGAAGTCGACAAATGGGGAAAGCGCCGGCTCGCTTTTCCGGTGGAGAAGCACAACGAAGGTTATTACACCGTTTTGACCATCGATGAACCGGCCGGCAAGGCGGTGGCCGAGCTGGAACGGCGCTTCAAGGTCAGCGATGCGGTGATCAGGTTCCTGACCGTGAGGGTGGACCTGGAACAGAAACGGGCTGAGAAGTTTGAGCGGCGCCGGGAAGTCCGTCGCCAGCGCAAAGGACAGGATCGGCCCGCCGAAGCTCCCGCCGCAGAGGCTGCGGAAAGCGAGCAGGAGTGAGGCATATGGTGAGAAAGAAGAAATTCTGCAAGATGTGTGCCGGCAAGTACTACTTTGATTACAAGGATGCCCGTTTCCTCAGCCAGTTCATTACGGATAACGGGAAGATCGTCCCCCGCCGGATCACCGGGGCATGTGCCCCGTGCCAGCGCAAACTGACGCTTGCGATCAAGCGGGCGCGGCACCTGGCGATTCTTCCCTACGTCAAGCGGTAGTCCAGGAAGGTCTTGAATCCATGGAAGTCATTCTCATCGACGATGTCTACGACTTGGGCCGTCGCGGGCAGGTCGTCAAGGTCGCTCCCGGCTACGGCCGCAATTATCTGATTCCCCGCAAACTGGCGGTCCCGGCCACGCCGGGCAATCTCAGGATGGTCGAACAGCAGCGGATCGCCTTGGCCAAGAAGGAAGCCAAGTTTGTCGAGGAGGCGCAACTGCTGGCCGACCAGTTGCGGTTGGTGCATGTGGTGGTCAGCCGGAAGGCTGGGGAAACCGGCGTGCTGTTCGGTTCGGTAACCTCCAAGGATGTATCGGAGGTGCTCGAGCAGCACGGCATCCATGTTGATCGCCGGAAGATCCTCCTGGACCAGCCCATCAAGAGCATCGGCAATTTCACGGTGGAGATCCGTCCCCACCATGAGGTCGAGACGTCGATCCTGCTTTCCGTGGTGCCGGAGGGGGAACAGTCGGTTGCCCGCCTGCTGCAAAGGGGCGTCGAAAGCGACAAGATCGTGGAAGATCTGAACGCCAAGCTGGCCGAGATGCAAAAGGCCGGTTAGGGCTGCCCAGGCCGTCAGTCCCGCAGGGTGCCCGGGCAGGGCACCCCCTGCCACCGGAGGCGTTCCCACCGGCTAATTCGCCCGTTGCAGATTTTGGCGATTCCCTGCTTGCCTGGAGGAGCAGCTCGGGTTCCGGAAACGGAGTTTCCATGAGCCGGCTTGATGCCCTTTGGGAAAAAGGGGGTCTTGGTGGTCTGTCCCATCCGGTAGAATGACCTCCTTCCATGGCCGAGTTGATCACCGTCGAGAAATCTCTACCTCATTCGCTGGACGCGGAACGGGCGGTTTTGGGGGCGGTGATGCTCGACAACCGCCTCTTCGACCAGGCGGCGGAGATCCTCGACGAGAGCGATTTCCACCTGCCCTCCCACCAGCAGATCTTTCGCATGATGGCCCAGCTTTCGGCTGCAGCCCGGGCCATCGACGCCGTAACCCTGCGGGAGGAGCTGCTTCGGGAGAATCTGCTGGATGCGGTCGGCGGAACCGTCTATCTGGCCTCGCTGCTTGACGGCGTCCCCCGTTTGGCCAACCTGGAGCAGTACGCGCGCATCGTCAAGGAAAAGGCGATCCTGCGCAAGCTGATCCGGTCTTCCAACGAGATCCTCCTGCGCAGTTTCTCCGGCGAGGAGGATCCGGTGGCACTGCTGGAGGAAGCCGAACAGTCGATCTTCCGGATCAGCCAGGAACGTGTTCGCAGGGGCTTCGTGCCGCTCTCGGAGGTCCTGCAGGTCAACTGGGATCACATCCAGTCGCTGGAGGGCGGCCGGGAGATGGTGACCGGCGTCCCTACCGGGTTTCGCCGACTGGATGAGATGACCTCGGGATTGCAGCGTTCGGACCTCATCATCCTGGCGGGGCGCCCCGGGATGGGCAAGACCAGTCTGGCCCTCAACATCGCCCAGCACGCCGCTCTGCACGCGGAGAAAACGGTGGGAATTTTCAGTCTGGAGATGTCCGCGGACCAACTCTCCCTGCGCCTGCTGTGCGGCGAGGCCCAAGTGGACAGCCACAAGATCCGTTCCGGCTACCCGTCCAAACAGGACTACAAAGATCTGGCCCGGGCCTTGGGACGGTTGGGGCGGGCGAAGATCTTCATCGACGATACCCCCGCCCTTTCCATCCTGGAAATGCGGTCCAAAGCCCGTCGCCTCAAGGCGGAGCGGGGCCTCGACCTGCTGGTGCTCGACTACCTGCAGTTGATGTCGGGGGGGCGGGATCGGTTTGAAAACCGCCAGCAGGAGATTTCTGCCATCAGCCGGTCCCTCAAGGCTTTGGCCAAGGAGCTGAACATTCCGGTGCTGGCGCTGTCCCAGCTGAGCCGGGCCCCCGAACAGCGCCGGGGAGATCATCGTCCACAGCTCTCCGACCTGCGGGAGTCCGGTTCCATCGAACAGGATGCGGACGTGGTCCTGTTCGTTTACCGGGAGGACCTGTACCGCCGGGAGCCCGACGCGGAGGACAGCGGTACGGCGGAGGTCATCATCGGCAAGCAGCGCAACGGTCCCACCGGCACCATCAAGCTGGCTTTCATCGACCAGTACACGAAGTTTGAGAACCTGGCCCCGGAGCTGGAATGAGACGCTCCTGGGTTGAAATTTCGCTCCCTTGTCTCCGCCACAACGTGGAGGTCGTGTGCCGACTCGCCGGGGGGCGTCCGGTGATCGCCGTAGTCAAAGCCAATGCCTACGGCCACGGTCTGTCACGTGTGGCTCAGGCACTTTGGAACTCCGGCGTTCGGGCGTTTGCGGTAGCCGAACTGGAGGAGGCAGGCAAAGTGCGGCAGCTCCTGCCGGATGCGGAAATCCTTGTGCTGGGGGGGTGCGAGCCGGGCGATGAGTCTGAATTCCGTGCCCTCCGTCTGACCGCGGCACTGTTCCGCAACGAGGTCCCGCGGGACGTCGATGTCGAAGTGGAGCTGGAAACCGGCATGGGGCGCCTCGGGGTACCGGAAACGGCGTTGCCGCAGCTGGCCGATCGCCTGGGTCCCCGACTGAAGGGGATCTTTTCGACCCTGGCCTGTTCCGACCAGGATCCCGATTTCACACGGTCGCAGATCCGGCGGTTTGAGGCCGCCACCGCCGCCATTGCGGTCCGGAAGCACCTTGCCAACAGCGCTGGACTGAGGTATCGCGAGGCGCTGCTGGACGCGGTGCGGCCGGGCCTCGCACTGTACGGCGTCGGCACCTGTCCGGAGCTGGCTGCGTTGCAGCCCGTCCTGACCTGGAAAGCCCGGGTGTTGGCGGTCAACCAACTCCCAACCGGGGCGACGGTGGGCTACGGCGCCACCTGGATGGCGGCTCGCCCTACCCGACTTGCCGTCATCGGGGTCGGATATGCCGACGGCTATTCCCGGGGCCTGTCCAGTCGGGGACAGGTTCTGACCCGCTGCGGCTTCGCTCCCGTGGTGGGCCGGGTGAGCATGGACCTGGCCGCCGTGGATGTCACCGATCTTCCCTGCGTCCATCCCGGTGACGAGGTGACGCTGCTGGACCGGAGGCCGGACTCCCCCATCTCGGCGCAGGGGTTGGCGGCTCAGCTGAACACGATACCCTACGAAATCCTGACCGCCATCGGTCCCCGGGTCAGCCGGGTTTATATTGATTGAATCCCATGGCCAAAACCGGGCTGAAACCGCTCTATGTCTGCCAGTCCTGTGGTGCCGGCAGCCAGCGCTGGCTGGGGCGCTGCCCGTCCTGCGGCGAGTGGGAGACGCTGGTGGAGGAGGCGGTTCGCCCCTCGACGGTCTCCCCTCCGGGAAGTTCCGCCGTCCCCTATTCCGAGGTGGAACGCCAGACTTTCCAGCGGATCGTCACCGCGAACTCCGAGTTCGACCGCGTGCTGGGCGGCGGTATCGTGCCCGGCTCGGTGATTCTGCTGGGTGGCGAACCCGGGATCGGCAAGTCGACCCTGCTGTTGCAGGTTGCCGAAACACTGACCCGCCGGGGACTCAGCGTCCTGTATGTGGCGGGAGAAGAATCGGCGCGCCAGATCAAGATGCGGGGCGACCGCCTGGGGGTGAGGGGGGAAGGCCTGTACATCACCGGCGAGACCTGTGTGGAGCGAGTCCTGGACGAGGTGGAGCGGCTGGAACCGGGGTCGCTGGTGGTGGACTCCATCCAGACTGTCTACTCAGAGGGATTCGAATCGGCTCCCGGCAGCATCGGTCAGATCCGGGAGTGCGCCATGAGGTTTTTGCACACGGCGAAGAAGCGTCATCTGCCGGTGTTTCTCATCGGCCATATCACCAAGGACGGCGCTCTGGCCGGACCCAAGGCCCTCGAACATATCGTGGACGTGGTCCTCTACTTCGAAGGAGACCGCCACCACAACCACAAACTCGTCCGTACCGCCAAGAACCGGTTCGGGCCGGCCAATGAACTGGGCATTTTCGAGATGACCGCCGGCGGCCTGCAGTGCGTGGAGAACCCCTCGCGGCTGTTCCTTTCGGAGCGGGCGGAAAAAGTGCCGGGCTCAGTCGTGCTGTGTGCCATGCAAGGCTCCCGGCCCGTGCTGGTGGAGCTGCAGGCGCTGGTATCGCAGTCCAGCTTCAGTACGGCGCGGCGGATGGCGACCGGCGTGGATCCGAACCGGGTGTCGCTGCTGCTGGCGATGCTCGAAAACCGCCTCGGTTTGCATCTGCTGGGACACGACGTGTACGTCAACGTGGCGGGGGGGATTACGGTGTCGGAACCGGCGGTGGATTTGGCTCTGGTGGCGGCGGTGGTCTCCAGTTTCCGGAACCGGCCTCTGCTGGGCGATGTGGTGGTGTTCGGGGAGGTGGGTCTGGCGGGTGAGGTGCGGGCTGTCAGCCACCCTCACACCCGGATCAAGGAAGCATCCAACCTGGGCTTCGGGATGGTGGCTCTTCCCCGCAGCAACCTGCCCCTGCCGGAGACGCTGCCCGGAGTGAAGCTGGAGCCGGTGGCCACGGCACGGGATTTTCTGGAGGCGGTGGGGCTCTAGATGTTGGAGGATTCCGGGTCGATCAAAGACCGTGTGGGGCTCATCCTGGCCGCCGCCGGCAGCGGTACGCGGGCTGGAGGGACTGTCCCCAAGCAGTTCCTCACGTTCCGCGGCCGACCCCTGTACCAGGCCAGCCTGGAGACGCTGCTGCCGTGGGTGGACCGGGCAGTGGTGGTAGTACCGCCGGCCTTTGTGCAGCGGACCTCCGATGAGGTGGCGGACCTGGACGCTGAGCGCCTGGTGGTGATTGCCGGCGGCACGACCCGCCAGGAGTCGGTTCGCCTGGGACTTTCGCAGTTGACCGATGTGGATTGGATCCTGGTCCATGACGCCGCCCGGCCGCTGGTGAGCGCCGACCTGGTAAGAAGGGTTCTCGCCGGGACCCGGCGCTGGGGTGCGTGCCTGCCGGTGGTTCCGATTTCGGACACCGTGAAGGAAGTCAGGGAGGGCCGGGTCACCCGGACGCTGTCCCGCGACCAACTGGCTTTGGCGCAGACTCCTCAGGGGTTCGCTGCCGGGCTCTTGCGGCGGGCTATGGAGGCCGCGGTGCGCGAGGGCCTGACTGCGACCGATGAGGCCGCATTGGTGGAACGATTCGGGGAGGTACACACGGTGGACGGCGAGGCAGGAAACGTCAAGATTACTTGGCCGGAGGACATTCAGCGGTTTGATCCGTCGGCTGCTGCTGAGCTGAGGATCGGCCATGGGTTCGATTTCCATCCCTTCCAGGCGGGACGCCCCCTGTTTCTCGCGGGTGTGGAGATCCCCCATGAGACTGGTCTGTCGGGCCATTCCGACGCCGACGCCCCCCTGCACGCACTGATGGACGCACTGCTGGGAGCAGCGGGGATGAGCGACATCGGGAGCCTTTTTCCGGACAGCGATGAGCGGTATCGGGGGGTTTCCAGCCTGCTGCTCCTGGAGAAAGTGTTCCGGCTGATCCGGGGCCGGGGCTTCCGGGTGGTTAACGTCGATCTTACGGTGCTGGCGGAGCGGCCGCGGATCCGGCCGCACGTGGCCGCGATGAAGGCCAATATCGCCCGTACGCTCCAGATTCCCGCCCGTCAGGTAGGAATTAAGGCCACCACCATGGAAGGACGGGGAACCATCGGTCGCGGAGAGGGCATCGCCGCCGAAGCGGTGGCGCTGCTGAGTCGAAGCGGCCCCCAGACCGGCGGGAGTGTCTCCGGAGAAGGAAGTTAGAGCCGGATGGAAACAACGACCGCCTCGACTTTGCTGGAAACTGCGGTGGAGGCCGCGAAAGCGGCGGGAGAAGTGCTGCTGGAGCAGCAGCGCAAAGGGTTCTCCATCGCCAAGAAAGGCCGGGTCAATCTGGTTACGGAGGCCGATCTGGCCTCCGAGCGGCTCATTGTGGAGCGGATCCGCAATCGTTTTCCCACTCATCGGATTCTGGCGGAAGAGGGCGGCAGGGGTGGCGGCGACGCCAAGTTCCGGTGGGTGATCGATCCCCTGGACGGCACCACCAATTACGCCCACGGCTACCCTTGTTTCTGCGTTTCGATCGGTGTGGAAAGAGCGGATGAACTGGTCGCCGGGGTGGTGTTCGATCCCATGCGCGGCGAACTCTTTACGGCAACCCGGAACGGGGGGGCGTGGCTGAACGGGAATCCCATCCACGTCTCCGGTGAGGAGTCTCTGGAGGACAGCCTGTTATGTACGGGCTTTTCCTATCAGCGCGAAGAGATCGCCGGCAACCTGAGGCTGTTTTCGGCGGTGATGATGCAGGCCCGTTCGGTTCGGAGAGACGGGTCGGCTGCGTTGGATCTCTGCTGCGTGGCCTGCGGACGCTTCGACGGTTTCTGGGAACTGAGTCTGAACCCTTGGGACGTCGCGGCGGGCATGCTGATTGTGCGCGAGGCCGGAGGGAAAGTCACCCGCTTTGACGGCACTCCGGGAACCATCCACGACCGGGAATGCCTGGCCACCAACGGAAGGATCCACGACGAGCTGGCGGCGATCCTGCTCCGGGCTCAGTCGGAAGCCGGGAGACAGGAGTCGGGAGTCGGGATTCAGTAGGGAAGTCGGGAGTCGGGATTCGGGAAACGGGAGTTGGTGGTCGGCCGCGGGCGGGGTGCGATGTGCCCCGCCCCGCTCGACCGGGCTGATCGACGCGTTTCTCCGGGGCTGAATACCTGCAGCTCCTGCCTGGGGACAGTCCCCACAGCCCCACAGCTCCACCCTTGGGGACAGTCCCCATGGCTGCGTCGCCGGCCCTGGTGCCGGTTGGTGGGGTCAACGCAGGCCGGGCAAGACCGCTGCACGCCGCGGGTGGAGCGCGGAGCTCTGGACGCCGGGTGCGGGCCGGCGGCGGCGCATTGCCGTCTCAGCGCTGGAATCTTGGCGGATCCCGGGAGGACCCAATCTTGGAACCTCACCCCCCGCTTCTCAATGGCCTCTCGACAGGGCTTCCGACTTCTTGGCGATGAGGTCCCGCATCTCCTTCTCCATATCCGCGTTAACCTCCGCCGCCATGGGCAGGACAAAATCCCGGGTCTCATTGAGGTACTTAAGAATCTTGTCCGGGGGAAAGACGTCGGAGTTCAGGTCGGTGAGGTTGCTGATCCGGTCTGCGACCTTGAGCACCTTGGCGTTGCGGCTGCCGGCATCCCGCAGCCGGCGCAGATAGTGCTCCTTGTCCTCGGTCAGGCGGGTCACTTCCCGGACCAAAGCGATCACGGCCCGGCCGTCGTCGTCGAGGGAGGCCAGGCCGTCCGCCTCCTGCTCCCCGCAGTCTTCAAGAAGATCATGGACCACTGACGCCTTGAGCAATACGGGATCCGTGTAATGGTAGTCGATCAGAATCGCCAAGGTGGCCATGGCGTGACGGAACTGGTTGCCGCCCACCGCTCTGGCCTTGCCGATGAGGGCCGTGGCCTTCTGAATGTAGGGCGCCAGGACCAGGCCGGCGAGCTGCAATCGTTCCCTGTCTTCCATCCCGCGGGATCACACCCTTCTACGGAAATGCCGAAAAGGTTACGGCTTCTGAAAGCTCAGGTAAAGGGTTCAGGCGGTCAATCGGATCCTCTGGCGACGGGCACCCCAGGTCCCCGGAGCAGCCTCGAAGCGCCCGGCGCAAGGGGTTCCGCAAAAGACACAGGCGCCTTCCGGGCTCAGGTTCCAGGCCCCCAGCTCGTACCAGTCGCGCTCGATGAGGAGCTTTCCGCACTGGTGGCACCAGGTGCTCTGCCCCTCCACGTCGTGGACATTGCCCGTGTAGACATAGCGCAGGCCGTTGGCCAGCCCGATCCTTCGGGCTCGGCTCAAGGTCTGGGGTGGGGTTGGGGGATGGTCGAGCATCTTCCAGTCGGGATGGAACGCCGTGAAGTGTACGGGAACTTCCGGCCCCAGCTCCCGGGCGACCCATCGTGTCAACGCATCGATTTCGCCGTCGGAATCGTTCTCCCCCGGGATCAGCAGAGTCGTAATCTCGAGCCACACCTGCGTTTCATGGTGCAGGTAGACCAGAGTGTCCAGAACCGGCTGGAGCGAGGCAGTGGAGAGGCGCCGGTAGAAGTCTTCGGTGAAGGCTTTGAGGTCCACGTTGGCCGCATCCATCCACTGGAAGAACTCGCGTCGCGGTTCCGGTGAAATATAGCCGGCGGTCACCGCCACGTTGTAGATCCCGCGTTCACGGCAGGCCCGAGCCACGTCCACGGCGTATTCCAGGAAGATGACGGGGTCATTGTATGTGTAGGCGACGCTTCGGCAGCCTGTCCGCAGGGCCGCCTCGGCGATGGCTTCCGGCGAAGCCTCGTCGGCCAGCGTGTCGATCTCCCGGGACTTGCTGATGTCCCAGTTCTGGCAGAAGCGGCAGGTAAGGTTGCAGCCGGCGGTTCCGAATGAGAGAACCGGCGTGCCGGGGAGGAAGTGATTGAGCGGCTTCTTCTCGATGGGATCGATACAGAATCCGCTCGAACGTCCGTATGTGGTGAGAACGAGCCGGTCCCCCTCCCGCATGCGCACGAAACACAGTCCTCGCTGCCCCTCATGGAGGCGGCAATACCGGGGACACAGGTCGCACTGGATCCGCCCGTCCTCCAGCCCGTGCCAGTAGCGGGCGGGAAAACCAAGGCCCATGGAACCCATTATAGGTCCGATTGGCGTCAGGGCTGAGCAGCAGCCTCCAGCCGACCCTCTCCCGGAAGCGCTGAGAGCGGGGAGTGGACCTTGTCCCGCTCCGTAGGCGGGAGCATGCTTCCCGTGAAGGAGGAGAGTCCCCATGACTGGAAGAGAGCGGATCCTCGGCTTTCTGCAAGGCCGCCCCGTGGACCGGAGGCCCTTCATGCCCATCACCATGATGTTTGCCGCCGACCAGATCGGTGCCGCCTATCGGGAGTATGTCACCGACTACCGCGTCCTGGCCGAGGCCCAGCAGGTCACCGCCGAGCGCTTCGACATCGACTATGTCTCCGTGATTTCGGACCCGGCACGGGAGGCGGCGGACTGTGGGGCGGCGGTGGACTTCTTTGATGACCAACCTCCCGCCATCGATGAGTCGAGGGCCCTGTTGCTGGACAAGTCGCGGCTGCATTCACTGGAGATTCCGGATCCCCGGCTGACTCCGCGGATGTCGGACCGGCTGCGGGGCATCTCTCTGCTGCGCCGGCAAGCAGGCGACCGCCGTCTGGTGGAGGGGTGGATCGAAGGCCCCTGTGCAGAGGGGGCGGACCTGCGGGGGATCAACAATCTGATGCTGGATTTCTATGACGACCCCGGCTTCGTCGAGGCCCTGTTCGGGTTTGTGGTGGAGATGGAACTCCGCTTTGCGGCGGCCCAGGTGGAAGCCGGCGCCGATTTCATCGGGATCGGGGACGCCGCCTCATCGCTGGTCGGGCCGACGCTCTATCGGCGCTATGTCTGGCCCTATCAGCAGCGGCTGGTGCAGGGGGTCCATGCCCTGGGAGTCCCGGTGAGGCTCCACATCTGCGGAAACACCCGTCCCCTGCTGGCCGACATGGGAGCCCTCGGCTGTGAAATTGTGGATCTTGATTACCCTTCACCGATGGACGAGGCGAGGGCGGCGATGGGTCCACAGCAGGTCCTGCTGGGTAACCTGCACCCGGTGGAGGTCGTGCTCAACGGCACTCCGGATCGAATCCGGGACGCCTTGGCGGTGTGCCTGGCGGGGGCCGGTCCCCGTTACATCGTCGGTGCCGGCTGTGAGATCCCCAGAGGGACCCCTGCCGCCAATCTCCATGCCATGCGGGAGTTCGCCGCCTCGGAACAGTGAGTGCGGTCACGAGCGGCAGGCTCAGGGAGGGGTCTAATGAGAGCGTCATGAACACAGTGATGGGCTGTTCTCCCCAACCCTCGAAGCCGGCTGGTTCCGCCCTGAATCGTCCGGTACTCGATATCGATGTCCTGCCTCCCCTGCCGGAGGTTGCCTGGCGCATCCTGGAGATGACGTCGGATCTGTATCTGGGCGCCGGCGGGCTCAGCGAACTGATCGAGCGCGATCAGGCCCTCACGGCCAGGGTCCTGCGGATCGCCAACTCGGCCTTCTTCCGCCGCACGCGGGAGATCAGGACGGTGCGGGACGCGTCGGTTCTGCTGGGAAACCGGAGGATCCGCGGGATCGTTGTGGCGGCTTCGTTGGGCGGAGTAGTCCGCAAGACCCCGCAAGGTCGTCGGCTCTGGGAGCATGCGTTGGGTACGGCCCTGGCCGCCCGCGAGATTGCGTCGCTGACCCGTCAGGTGGATCCCGATGAGGCATTCGTGGCCGGCCTCTTGCACGACGTGGGCAAGATCCTTTTCGATCTCCAGTTTCCGCAGGCATTTCTGGAGGCGACCGCCTGTGCGGAAGCCAACCCTGATCTGTCCACCCTGGAGGCGGAGCGCGCCTACTTGGGCTGGACGCATACCGAGGCCGGTGAACTGGTGGCGGAGACCTGGAATCTGCCTCAGCCGGTCTCCGAGGTGGTCATCTGCCACCATGAACCGGAACGGTCGGTCCCCTTCCGTGACCTGTGCACGATGGTGCGGGCGGCAAACTGGCTTTGCCACAGTCTGGGAATCGGTCCGGTCTGTCGCGTGACGGGACTCGAAGACGCCCGGGAGATCTGGGAGCCGGTCGGTTTGGAGCCGGACACCGTCCGTGCCCTGGCGGAAGACTTTGTCATCCGGCTCAGCCAGGACAAGAGCCTGTTCGGGATCCAGTAGGTGGGTGACCGGAACTGCCCGCCACCCAAGGGGACTCGATCCCGCGGGTCTGCGTTGATGAAGAAACCGCCAGCCGCTTCCGCTCTCCCCTGGGGAGCCGGTCCCGTCGATGTTCGGTACCCGTCCCTGCCTCAGCTTGACTGTGAACCCGCCCACAGCCCCGGGATGATCCGGGCCAGCCATACCGTGCAGACCACGCAGACCAGGGCCAGGGTTACCCCCATACCGAGGTGGCCCAACAGGAAACCTCCCGTGCTGAACAGCGCCGCCCAGACGGCGGCCGTTCCCAGCGTCCAGCCCAGCATCGCCATGGGCAGGCAGTCGGGTGACGGTTCCAGGCCGGCCTCCCTCCGGATCGATTTCCAGCCTGGGCCGGCCGGCCGGACGAGGCGGTAGAAGTCCACCAGGGTTTGACGGTCGGTCGGCGGGAACAGGTAGGTGGCGGCCAGCCAGACCGCCGTGGTGACGGCGATCAGGACCAGCAGCGAATAGTGTGCGGGAATCTCCATGCCGCCCTTGCGGAGCAGGAAGAGTGTCACCGCCATGGCGAACGAAGAGACCATGGCGGAGATTTCGCTCCAGGCGCTGACCCGCCACCAGAACCAGCGCAGGAGGTAGATCAGACCGGTACCGGCACCTACCGAGAGCAGGATGTCGAAGGAATCTTTGGCCGACTCCAGCACCAGAGTGAGCAGGCCCGCCAACACCATGAGACCGGCGGTGACCAGGCGGCTGACGATGATGTAGTGACGTTCGGACGCTCCCTTGCGGAGGAAGCGGCGGTAGAAGTCGTGGACGAGGTACGACGTCCCCCAGTTGAGATGGGTGATCATGGTGGAAACGTAGGCGGCCAGCAGGCCCGCGATCATGATCCCGAGGAACCCGGCGGGAAGGAACCGGAGCATGGCCGGGTAGGCCATGTCGTGATTGATCAGCTTCGGATCGACGTTGGGGAACGCGCGTTGGATGTCGGCCAGCTCCGGATAAACCAGCAGTGAGCTGAGCGCCACGATGATCCACGGCCACGGCCGCAGGGCGTAATGGGCGGCGTTGAAGAGCAGAGTCCCGCCCAGCGAGTCGCGCTCGGACCGCGAGGCCAGCATGCGCTGGGCGATGTAGCTCCCGCCCCCTGGTTCAGCTCCTGGATACCACACAGACCACCATTGCACGGCAATGGGTATGATGAGAACCGGCAGCAGCACCTCCCAGTTCCCGAAGCTGGGGAGAAACGACAGGGTTTCCGCCGGCAGCCGTTCCACCAGTCCGGCCAGGCCGCCGACCTGGGGCTGCTGCAGGGCGAAGTAGGCTGCTGCAAAAGAGCCGGTCATGGCGATGCCGAACTGGATCATGTCGATGACCAGCACCCCCCACAAACCCGAAGTCGCCGCAAAAAGGACGTTCAGGATTCCGCAAAAGATCAGGGTCTGTCCCTGCGGCCATCCGAGGATCACGTTGGCGATTTTGACCGCGGCCAGGTTGACCGTGGCCATGATCACACAGTTGAAGAACAGCCCGAGATAGACCGCCCGGAATCCTCGCACCGTCGACGCGGCCTTGCCCCGGTAACGGATCTCGTAAAACTCCAGGTCCGTGAGCACACCGGAACGACGCCACAGGCGGGCATACAGGAAGACCGTCATCATTCCGGTCAGCAGGAAGGCCCACCACACCCAGTTACCGGCCACGCCGTTCTGGCGCACGATATCGGTAACCAGGTTCGGGGTGTCGGTACTGAAAGTGGTGGCCACCATGGAGATCCCGATCAGCCACCAGGGGGCAGCCCGGCCGGAGGCGAAGAACTCGTCGGTACTGCTGCCGGCCCGGCGTGTAAACAGCAGCGCCGGGATGAAACAGACGGCGACAGATACGGCCACGATGATCCAATCCAGCGTTTGCACCTGCATGACGCCCGCATCGTACAGGAAAGGGTCCGACGCGTCGCCGCCGGTGCCGGCGCGGGGAGGTGCCGGACGCATTCCGGGGCCGCGGTGAACATTCAAGCCAGGGCTCCCAACCTCCGGAACTGCTATATTGCCGGCCGGAGGAGAGAGCGGTGTCCACATTGGTGGTCATGGCGGCTGGAATCGGCAGCCGTTACGGCGGTCTCAAACAGATGGAAGGAGTCGGCCCGGCGGGAGAAATCCTGCTGGAGTACTCCGTCTTTGATGCCATCGAGGCCGGCTTTGACCGGGCGGTGTTCGTCGTGCGGCCCGAGATCCGGCAGGCTTTCGAGGCCCGTTTGGTTCGGCGCTTTGAGCGGAGGATCGTCTGCCACATGGTGGATCAGACGCTGGACGCCGGTTTGGGAGACCGAACCCCGCCGGCCGGGCGGATCAAACCCTGGGGCACCGGCCACGCAGTGCTGGCGGCACGGGATCTGTTGGATGAGCCCTTTGCCGTCATCAACGCCGACGACTTTTATGGCCGGGACTCCCTGACTCTGATGGCTCGCCATCTGGAAGCCGGTTCGGGCGAGTACGCCCTGGTGGGATATCGCCTGCGCAACACGCTTTCCGAACACGGCAGCGTTGCACGAGGGGTTTGCAGCCATGATGCGTCGATGCGGCTGCTGAGCGTGGTCGAACGCACCCGCATCGAGCCGGCCGGCCATGGAGCCCGGTACTTCGATGAGGAAGGACAAGCCCATCCGCTGTCAGGCGACGAGCTGGTATCGATGAATCTGTGGGGGTTTACCCCTGCATTCCTGGATCCCCTGGCGGCAGCGTTCCGGCGCTTTCTGGAGCGCCATGGGGATGACCCGAAGCAGGAGTTCTTTTTGCCCACGGTGGTCAATGAACTGATTGGCGCCGGACAGGCGGTGGTCCGGATCCTGCCGTCCCGTGACCGGTGGTTCGGGGTGACCTATCGCGAAGATGTGCCGGCGGTTCGGGCGGAGCTGGAGAAGCTCAGGAGGCAGGGCCTGTACCCGGATCGCCTCTGGTAGGCAGGGGAGCCGACGATGCGAGAGGTGGCAGCTGCTTTCGCCATTCTGGGTGATTTTGTGACGGCCGCCCCCTATGGGACCGGACACATCAACGACACCTTCGCAGTGACCATGAACCAGGGTGGAACCCTGGTCCGCTATCTGTTCCAGCGGATTAACCATCGCGTGTTTCGCGATCCCCCGTCCCTGATGGAAAACATTTGCCGGGTGACACGCCACGTGCGCGCCAAGCTGGAAGCGTCGGGGGTTCCCGACGTGTCCCGCCGGACCCTGACCGTGATCCCCACCCGTGAGGGTTCCTCCTACTGGCGGGATGCTGAGGGAGGCTATTGGAGGGCTTACATCTTCATCGAGCAGGCCCGGACCTGGGATACCCTCCAGCATGCCGGACAGGCGTACCAGGCGGCGCGGGCTTTCGGACGGTTCCAGAAAATGCTGGCGGATCTGCCTCCGCCGCCTTTGCACGAGACGATCCCTGACTTCCATCACGGGCCCAAACGCTATCAGGCCTTTGAGCGGGCGTTGGCGGAGGACGTACGGAACCGGGCGATCCGGGCGCGCCCCGAGATCGAGTTCCTGCAGCGCCACGCTTGGATCTTCGAGGTTCTGCCGAAGGAGGTGGCGGCGGGGAGGATCCCCATCCGAACCACCCACAACGATACGAAGATCAACAATGTCATGATGGACGACCGCACCGGGGAAGGGATCTGTGTCATCGACCTGGATACCCTGATGCCCGGGCTGGCCCTGTATGACTTCGGCGACATGGTTCGGACCAGTACCTCGCGGGCGGCGGAGGATGAGCGGGACCTGTCCCGGGTCAGGCTGGAGCTGGAAATGTATGGGCAGCTCGTGCGGGGTTATCTGTCGGAGGCCGCCGAGTTCCTGACCCCGGCCGAGCGGGAGCATCTGGTTACGGCGGGGATGATGATCACTTTGATCATCGGCTGCCGGTTTCTCACCGATTTCCTGGCGGGCGACACCTATTTCAAGATCCGGCGTGAGGACCACAACCTGGACCGATGCCGGACGCAGTTCCGCCTGGTTCAATGCATGCTCGAGCAGGAGGATCGGCTCCGCGAGCTGGTAGCCCGGGCTGCGGCGGAGCTCGCGGAGTCGCCGTCCGGTTGATCCGCGGCAACGGCGGGAGGTCGGATTTCGGCGGCGTCCGGGTTGAGGCGGTGGTATACTCTCGGAGTCGTCCGGAGGCTGCCCTATGGGCCGCCCCTGCGACTCGGAACGGGTTCCAGTTCCAGACCTGCGCTCGGTGCAACGTTCTGAATCAAACAGGAGTGTGTTCCGCCATGATCGTCACCACCAAAGAGCTGTTCAAACACGCTTACGGCAATTACGCCATCGGTGCCTACAACATCAACAACCTGGAGCAGACCATGGGTCTGTTCCGGGGCAACATCATGAGCCGGGCTCCGTTTATCATCCAGATCTCGAAAGGCGCCCGTTCCTACACGGACAAGCGCATGCTGGAGGCCATGATTCGGACGGCCGACGAGATCTTCCCGGACGCCGTTTTTGCCGTGCACCTGGACCACGGCGATGAGGAAACCTGCTACGACTGCATCGACAGCGGCTTCTACAGCTCGGTGATGATCGACGCCAGCCACGAACCGTTTGAGAAGAACGTGGAGATCACCAAGCGGGTCGTGGACTACGCCCACGCCAGAGGGGTGGTGGTGGAAGCCGAGCTGGGAATGCTGGGAGGGGTTGAGGAGCACGTGAAAGTGGAGGAGTCCGACGCCAAACTCACCAACCCACGGGAAGCGGAGGAGTTCTGGAAGCGGACCGGTTGCGACAGTCTTGCCTGTGCTATCGGAACCAGTCACGGGGCGTTCAAGTTCTCGGGTTCCCAGTCCCTGCATTTCGAAGTGATCGAGGAGATCCAGAAACGCTGCCCGGGCCTGCCGCTGGTGATGCACGGCTCCAGCTCGGTGCCCCAGGAAGAGGTGGCACGGATCAATGCCGCCGGCGGCAACCTGAAGGGTGCCCGGGGGGTGGATGAAAACCAGTTTGCCAGGGCGGCCAAGCTTGGGGTGACCAAAGTCAATATTGACACCGACGGACGGCTTGTCTGGTGTCGGGTGCACCGGGAGTTCTTCAGGGATAAACCGGAGGAGTTCGACCTGCGCAAGCCAGGCAAGATTTTCATGGACGAGTACGCCAAGTTCATTGCCCACAAGAACGAGAAGCTGGGCAGTGCCGGCAAGTTGGATGAGGTTCGAAGCCTTGTTGCCTGACAGGACGGCGGCTGGGCACCGTCTGTGGGACGGCGCCCCGTTGTTGACAATTCCTATCTTCTGCGTCAATGTTCTCGGCAAATCGAAAACCCTTCACCGGCCCTCACTCGGCGGAACCGTGAGGCGATACTAGGGAATTTCCGTATTCACGAGCTTCGGGGGAGGAACTGGCACATTCCCGTAAGTAACTCTGGAGGCAATGAAGGCAATGCAAGACAAGAAAGCGATTGGGATTCTTTTTCTGGCGTGCCTGGTCGGTTTGACCGGACCGGTGTTGGGCCAGGTGTTCCAGGTGAAGCTGGACGGTGCCCAGCAGGTGCCAGCCAACGACTCCGAGGCGACCGGTCTGTGCCTTGGCTACCTGGATCAGGGCGAGGGGACCTTTACGATCATCTGCAGCCACAACGTGGAGAATGCGATTGCGGCCCACATCCACCGGGCGTTGCCCGGCGAGTCGGGTCCGGTGCATTTCCCCTTCGATTCCCCCGCCTCCCCCTTCAAGGGGCAGTTTGAGTTCTCCGCCGCCGACATTGAGGATCTGCTGGCGGGTGAACTGTACGTCAACATCCACTCGGAGGCCTTCCAGGGGGGGGAAATCCGGGGTCAGATCGGACCCCCGATGGACGCGGCGGTTGCTTTCCCCCTGACAGGTGAAGAGGACGGCAACGAAACGGATCGTACCGGAACCTGTATGGCTGCACTCAATCCGTTGAACACCGTGTTTTCCATCGCTTGTACCCACGATGTGGCGGATGTGACCGCGGCCCACATCCACCGGGGTGCACCGGGAGTCGCCGGCCCTGTGGTGTTTGGCTTCGGCGCCTCCACCACCATCATCGACCAGGTGAGCTGGGATGACTTTCCCGGCTGTCCCGACTTTGACAGCTTCTTGGCGGATTTGAATGCCGGCTTGCTCTATGTGAACGTCCATAACCCGGCGGAACCGGGTGGACTCATCCGTGGCCAGATTCCTCCCCCTCCCGGAGCGCTGTACTTCCCGCAGTTCGGTAACGGAGGCGGCTTCAGCTCTGCCATCACGTTGACCAATACCTCCACCACCACCGAGGTGGCGGGAGTGCTCTACTTCCAGGATGTGGACGGTGGACCGTTGACCGTCGGCCTGGCGGGCGGAGGGCTGGTGGGGACCCAGCGGGGCGGAACACGGTTCCAGGTGATCAACGTCTCCGAAGTGGACTTTGAGATACCACCCCTGGGATCCGTCAGCATTACCACCGACGGCCAAGGTGACATTGCGTTGGGGTCGGCCAAGGCGGTTGCCAATGGGCCTATCGGCGGGATCATTCGATTCAGCATCCCCAGCATCGGCATCGCCGGGTTCGGTTCGGCACCTCCGCTGGACCGCGCGCTGGTCCCGGTGCGGGCGGCAGGCAGTCTGCGGACGGCGATCGCAGTCCGGAACAATGAGTCCCATCCCATCACCGTGAACTTCGCGTTGCAGGGCGTCGAGGGTGATCCTGAGGACCTGGTGGCGGAGCGTACGATCCCCGCCAACGGCAGAGTCGCCCTGTTCATGGACGAGCTGTTCGAGAATCTGGCGCCGGGCGATTTCCAGGGTACGCTTCTGGTGTCGACGGGGGAGGGGTCCTTCTCGGCCATCTCCCTCGAACTGGGGCCCAACCCTGGCGAGTTCACGTCGCTGCCGGTCTCTCCGGTGGTCGGACCGTAGCTGGAAGCCATGGGGCTGCGGGGTGACCCGCAGCCCCCTCTCCCTCTTACCCCGCCAGCCCGCGTCCGGCCCACGTCACTCCGGTCCTCAGACGATCCACGAAAGAGGACATGCGTGCCATGGCCTCCTTGATGCGGTCCAGGGACGTGGCAAACGAGCAGCGGACGAAGCCCTGGCCGCAAGCACCAAAGGCCTCGCCCGGCACCACCGCGACTTTCTCCTCTTCCAAGAGCCGCAAGGCGAAATCCCGGGAGCTCAGTCCCAGATCATCCACCCTGGGGAAGGCATAGAAGGCTCCCCGCGGCTGGGTGCACCGAAGTCCCATTTCCTCGAAGGCCCTGGCCATATAGTTGCGGTTCAGCTTGAAGCGGGCCCGCATTTCCGGGACATCGATGTCCGCCCGGCGGAAACCCTCGACGCCGGCGATCTGGCTGAGCGTGGGGGCGCACAGCATGGTGTACTGGTGGATGGTCATCATGGCTCCCACCAGCTCCCGGGGACCGCAGGCATAGCCGAGACGGAAACCGGTCATCGCCCACGCCTTGGAAAAACCGTGCAGCAGCAGCGTCCGTTCCCGCATCCCCGGCAGCGCCACCAGACTCTGGTGGCGGCCCTCGTAGGTCAGTTCGGCGTAGATCTCGTCGGAGATGACCAGCAGGTCGTGTTCGCAGGCCAGGCGGGCGATGCCTGCAAGATCCTCGGCAGCCAGAGTTGCTCCCGTGGGGTTATTGGGAAAATTGATCAACAGGGCCTTGGTCCGCGGTGTTACCTTCTCGGCCAAGGCCTGCGGGGTGAGCCGAAACTGGTCCTCATAGCGGGTTTCCACCGCCACCGGGACGCCGTGGGCGAGCTGGATCACCGGCCGATACGAAACATAGGACGGTTCGTGATAGATGACTTCGTCACCCGGATTGACGACCGCCCGGACAGCCAGATCGAGGGCCTCACTGACGCCGGTCGTCGCCAGAATTTCATCCTGGGGTGAGTAACGCACCCCGAAAACTCTCTCGACGTAATCGGCGGCGGCGGTGCGGAACTCCTGCAGCCCCAGGTTGGAAGTGTATCCGGTGGCGCCCTTTTCGAGGGCATCGATGGCGGTATCCCGAATGTGCCAGGGAGTCGGGAAACCGGGTTCACCCACGCCCAGGCTGATGGCGTCGGGCATTCGGTTGACGACGTCGAAGAAGTCGCGAATGCCGGAACGCGGGATGGATCGGACCAACTCGGACACGAAGCTACGGGGAGATTTTGAGTCGCTCATACTCTTCTGGTGGCTCCATCAGGAGGCCGCGGTGCTTATAGGTTTTCAGCATGAAATGGGTGCAGGTGGAGGTGACTCCCGCCAGGGGCGCCAGTTTCTCGCTCACGAAGGAGGCGACTTCGTGTAACGTGCGCGCCTGCACGAACAGCAACAGGTCAAAGGTCCCCGAAACCAGGTAAAGGGACCGTACCTCCGGGAAACCGGCGATGCGGCGGGCCACCTTGTTGAAGCCGTCCTCCCTTTCCGGGGTCACCTTGACTTCGATGACCGCTGTCACTCTCTCGCCCCCCAGCAGGTCTTCGTGAATGATGGCCTGGTAACCACGGATGAGCCCCTTGCGCTCGTACTCCGCCATCCGGTTGCGGACTTCCTCCTCGCTGATCCCCAGCATCCGCGCAATGCTGTCCACGGGCTCGCGGGCGTTCTCCTGCAGAATTCTCAGCAGATCGTCCATCCTTCGACTCCGGCGTTGGTGCCTCAGCTTACCATCAATCCAGCAGATCAAAGGTCCTGCTGAATTTCACCGTGAGACTCCGGTCGCCCTCTCCGCGCAGGGAGTCCAGGCCGCGGGTGTCGTTGTAGACCACGAACAGTCCGGTATTTCCCGACTGAAGCCAGCCGAACCGAAGGTTTGCCGACCACAGATCGGCCCGGTCGTTGTACTGCACCAGAGCCTGGAAGAACACCCGAGGGTTCAGGGAATAGGAAACGCGCAGTCGGCCCAGATTGGTCTGGAAGCTCCCCCAGGGCAGGTCGATATCGTTACGGCTCCAGGTCAGTCGGAGGTTTACCTTTTCCCCCGCCCTCAGCCTCAGGGATGGCTCCAGACGAACCCGATCTCCACCGAAGAAACCTCCGATCCGCGAGTCTACACGGACGCTGACCCAGGCTCCCTCGTTGGTGAAGGCGACCAGCTGCGCTTCAGCGTGGTCATAGGTTCCGGGGGGTACAACCACCCCTGGAAAGATCTCGAAAGGTGTCACCACGCCTTCACGGGTCAAATTGAGTCCGGTGTGGATTTCGGCACCGCTCCTCCACTGCCAGTGGTTGTCCATGTGCAGGTGTCCGGTTTCCTGGAAGCCTTCAAAATTCCAGTAGCCGCGGTAGCTGGCGTGGGGTCTCAACTCCAGGATGCCCATGAAGTCCCGGGGCCGAATCCGGTGCATCACCATCCAGTCCACCTTTCGATAGCCTTCCCGTTCCAGGAAGCCCACCTCGGGGTTGAAGCCCTCTCCCACCTCCGTGTAGCCCGCGGTCAAGTACCATGAGCGGGAGTCGTACAGACCACCCAGGCGCCAGGCATACTCGTCGTGTCCCGAACCCGGGCCCGCTGTACCGGCCGCAAATCCTGAGACCTCGCCGTATTCCCCAAGTCCCCACTTGCCGTCTACCGCGAAGGTCCGGTTGAAGTCCGCCGCGTCCGCCGCACCGCCGGTCGCCGACCGGTTGATGAAGATCCCGCCCAGGTTGGAACGGTTGGGCAACTCGCGGCTCAGCCGCACCACCGTGAAATTGTTTGCAGCCGCCACCCCTTCCACTTCCTGGGTCTGCATGTTCAGCAAACCAAGGTTGTAGTGGTCACCCAGGCGGCCGGAGAGCCGGCCGCCCGCCTGGATCGGAATCACTTCGCCGGAGTCGCTGATGCCGATGCGGCGGCTGAAGAACAGCTCCACTTCGCCGGGTGATCCCACCGAGAAAAATCCGGCGTTTTCGAGAAAAAACGGCCGCTTCTCGGGGAAGAAGAGGTTGAATCGGTCCAGGTTGATCTGCTGTTCATCGACCTCCACCTGCGCAAAGTCGGTGTTGTAGGTGCCGTCCAGGGTCAGGGTGGGGGTCACGTTGTACTTGACGTCGAAACCGCCGTCCAGCAACCAGTTGGTCCGGGACTGCAGCCGGTCATGCCGGCTTTCCCCCAGAACGTAAGGAGTCAGCTTCAGGTTCCGCATGCGCGGCGGTCGGAGGCCGTTGAGGGTACCCGCCAGCGACAACCGGTAGAGGTTGAACTGCCGGGGCAGCGGCGCCCAGAAAGCGACTTCGTGACGGCGCCGAATGTTGCGCTGGAAGTTCAGGCCCCAAATCTGCTCTTCTCCGGGCCGGAAACGGAGGGACCGGAAAGGGATGGCGAACTCGGCACTCCAGCCGAAGTCGCCCGTCACCGCCCTGACCTCCCAGACCGCGTCCCAGTTGATGTTGAAGCCGCCTCCTGACCCTCCTGTCTGCCCCCCGAGCCCGGTAGTGCCCTGTCCCTCGCGGGTTACGTGCCCGTCATACTCCAGACCGGCCGGATTCGTGCCGAAGACGTAGCCGTTCTGGAGATCGCGGTAGGTGTCCAGAATCATCTGGAAGGAGTCGGTATCTTCCAGCGAGGAGTCCCGGCGGGTTCCGGCGATGATGATGCCGGATGGGTCGCGGTCGTAACAGACCACACCCACGTACAGCGTCGATGGGGTGTACAGGATCCGGACGACGGTTTCCTCCGAGGCGGGCTTGCCTTCTTCCGGAGTGGTCTGCCAGAACCCCCTGATTTCGGGGACGCCCTGCCAGACGGGGTCGTCCAGCACCCGACCGTCCAGGGTCGGCTCCTGGCCGCTTGGCCAGGCCTCGGCCGCCGGCGGCAGGGCGGGAGGCAGGGCGGCCTGGCCGGCCGCCGTTGAGTCGTCCGGTACAGATGTCAGCAATGCAGCCAGGATCAGCAAGTACATTTGTGTAAAGCTACGAGGAACAGCCCGGCCAGTGACAGCGGCAGGGGGAGCCGAAGGTCGATCCCGCCCCGAACCCGGTCAGGCCAGTTCCTCCAGGCGGACCGGGCGGCCTTCGGCCGCGGAACGGTCGGCGGCGAAGGCGACACGATGGGTCTCCCAGGCGGTGGCGAAATCCGTCCTGGGCATGTTCTCGCCGCGGCGGAGGCTGTCCACAAACGCCTGAAACTGTGGAAGATACGGGTGATCCTTGACGTCTCCGGAATCGATCAGCGACGTCTCCAGCGTACTCCACCGCTCTTTGCTCAAACCGGCCAGTCGCGTTGAGTAAAGCCGGTTGTCCAGAAGACTGCCGTGGCTGCCCACCAGATGAATGTGGAAGTAGTAAGGCTGGTGGCAGTCGATGACCGAAGCCACCTTGCCCAGGGAGCCGTCGGCGAATTTCAACAGCGTTACCGAGGTGGTGTCGTATTCGTAAGGCCGGAAGGTTTCACTGGAGGAACGGTTGGAATGGCTGACCACCTCCACCACGGGAGAGTCCTTGAAGAAAAGCAGGCCGTCCAGAGCGTGGCAACCCGCGGTCAAGAGACTGCTGCCGCCCATATCTTTCCGGATGTTCCATCCGAACTGGCCGTACCACGGCCCGATCCCGTGGTAATAATCCACTTCCGCGTAATGCACGTCTCCCAGCAGACCCTGGTCGATCACCGACCGGATCAGACTGAAATGACGGCTGAACCGGCATTCGAAACAGACGCACACCTTGACGCCGCTGGCCAGCACGGCGTCCCGCAAGGCCTTGGCTGACTCCCAGGTGATGGCCAGAGGCTTCTCGATGACCAGGTGTTTTCCCGCGCGGGCGGCGGCGACCGCCTGTTCCGGGTGCAGCGGATGGGGGGTACAGATGTCGATCACGTCGAGGTCCGGGTCCGCCAGCATCGCCTGATAGTCCTGGTAGGCCTTGAGGGGCAGGCCGAAACGGCGCTGGAGCGCCGCCTCATCCTGGGGCCGCCGCGAGCAGACGGCTGCCACGCGGGCACCCTCCACCTGACGGAACGCTTCGATATGCGCCCCTGCCACCCAGCCCAGACCCACGATCCCGATCCGGATTTCGCTCATCGAATGATCCTCAAAACCGGCACACTGCCGGTTCTACACCCCTCAGGTCCCCCCGAAGCCCACTGAAACCTTGCCGTCCTCCACGAGGGTAGGGACCCGCCGTTGTCCCCCGTTGAGCTCCAGCATCCGGCGAAGCGCCGACTCGTCCCGAGTCACGTCGAAGTACTGAAACGCGATCTTTTTTCGGCTGAAGTCCTCACGGGCAGCCTGGGTGTAAGGTCAGCCACCCTTTCCGTAGATGATGATTTCCGGTGCCATGACGCTAGATGGTAGCGTCAGGTCCCGCGGCTGAGCAAGGGAGGAGGCAGCACCGCCGCAGGCCTCACTGGTGCGCGCGGGCGAAGAGCCTCTGCGCGATCATCACCGCCTCCCGGGCGATGCGGGGTTCCAGCCGCCGGGCTGCTTCCAGCTCCTGCCGGGACTCTGAAACCTGCCCACGGACTTCAAGCACTCGGGCGAGGTAGTAGTGACCCAGGGCCTGCTGATCCCGGTCTCCCATCCGGCGGTAGTGCTGGGAGTCGGCGGCGATCAACCGTCCAGCCTCGTCCTCGAGCTCGGACAGCAGCCGCGCGGCTTCGGCTTCACGTCCCAGGTCCCGCAACGCCAAAGCCTGGAAAAACGTGGCCAGGGTCGGATATTCCGTGCTTTCTCCCGCCGTGATCTCGAGCAGGCGCCGGGCCTCCTTCTGGTTCCCGGTCTGGGCGTAGAGCCGGGCCATGGGGTAGTACAGGAAGCCGCGCAGGTTCGGTTCTCTCGGCGCCACCTCGAGGTTCATGGGGTACTCGCAAGCCTTGAGGTAGTGGTCGAGAGCCTCCTGCGGATTGCTGGCCTTTTCGGCGGCGCCCACGTGGGCCTCGATGTAGGCGTTGTGGATCCCGTAGCTTCCCTCCCAGGAGTTGAAGTGGTGGTGGTCCAGGTACTCCAGGGCACCGGCGTAGTCGCCTTCGGCCAGCAGGAGGTCCACCAGTCGGGCCACCAGTTCATCCCGTTCGACGACGGTCTCGCGGTGTTGCTGAAGGGCGGCCAGCCGCCGGCCGGCGCTGATTCCGGAGCGCTCCCTGACCTCGTCCAGTTCGAGCAGGATCCGGGAGTCGGCGGGGGCCAGGCGGGACGCCGTCTCGTAGCACTCCAGCGCACGGGGCAGCGATCCGCCCCCCTGGCGGGCCAACGCCAACCCCAGGTTACGCCACGCCCGGGCGTTGCCCGGTTCCAGTCGAACCGCCTCCTGCCATTCGTCCACCGCCCGCTGCACATCTCCGGCCTTCGCGAAAACCAGGCCCAGGAAGTAGTGAGCACGGCCGTCATCGGGCTGGAGCTCCAAGGCGGTTCTGAAGATCTCTACCTCTTCAGCCCGAAACGCGAAGACATGATCCAGCGACGCTTGAGCGGCCTGGCCGAAGCGGACCCGCGCCTGCTCCCGGTCGCCCAGCCGGGCAGCCAGGAACCCCCGGTAATACTGGACAAGTGCATCCTCCGGCGCAGTCGCCAGCAGTTCGTCCGCATCCCTGTACAACCCCAGTCCGATGTATCCCAGCGCGGTTTCCAGGGCGGTCTGGGAGTCGTGCAGGAGGTGTGACACCAGACCGGCCTCGGCGTTCCCGCCGTGGCCGGGAGCGAGGAGACGCAGTTCGTGGGCGGCCCAGGCATCCAGCGGGTCCAGCTCCAGAGCGTGACGGGCGGCTCTCTCCGCCTCCTCCCTGCGGCCTGCCTGGCGCAAAGCAGTGGCTTTGATGTCCCACCACTGGGGGTTCAGGGAGTTGTTCTCCAGGGCGCGACTGATCAATTCGACCGCCGCGCCGGCGTCTCCGCGGCGCAGGGACAGGGCGGCCAGCCGGGCGTAAGCACGGCCGAGCTCCGACTCCGCGTGGGCGGCCCGAGAGTAGGCGTCGTGAGCCTCCCGGTAGCGGCCCAGGGCCTCCAGCGCGACCCCCCGGAGGTAGAAGAGCCGTCCATTGTCGAGATCGCGGGCAGCGGCCTGCTCCAGATGTTCCAGCGCCTTTTCGTATCTCAAAGTCTTGATTTCAAGTTCCGCCATCGAAATGTTGGAACGCGAGTCGTTGGGATCGCGCCTGAGTGCTTCTTCAAAGTAGGCGCGGCCCCCGTCCGGATCCCGGAATTTGTAGGTCCAATCCCCTGCATGCCAGAGCTGGTCCTGGGATGCGATTTCCCCGGGTTTTGGAAAGTCTTCCATGGGTTCGGGCAGGGGCATCGGTTCCACCGGCTTGGGCTGGTAGCTGAGCAGCGTCTCACCCTGGGCATCGACCAGCGAAAGCCGGAACCCGTAGGGGTCGGAACCGGCTCCGGCCAGCTCCAGGCGGTGGACGAACGGATGCGCCGGATCCAGGTCCATGGTCCGGCTGAAGATCTGCTGGTCCCCACGGTCGACCAGAATTCGTGCCGCTTTGAGAATCGCCGTGGAGTAGACCCCGAGGCGCAGTGCGTCTTTCTCTATCTCCAGATTCAGGGCCCCGTGGAGATTGGCTTCCTTGAACAGGCCTATGTCCCGCACCGGAAAGAAGTAGTGGCTGTAACTCTTGACTTCTCCCGGTTCCATCCAATGGTAGTCAGGCTGGTTGTCCGAGTACGCGCCGGCCTGGGGCTCGATATAGGGTCCGCCGCCGTCGGTGAGGATCGGCTCCCACAGGCGGCCGAAAGGTGCCGTCCCCCAAGTCCAGAACTTTTTCCCGATCACGATCCCCGGATCGCCGGTGATGACGGTCCCGGCCCGCCGGCCGTGATCCCAGCCCCCGAAGAAGCCTCCCGGCTCCAGAGCGAAGAAGCTGGCGGCGTTGGGGACGTTCTTCCACCAGCTGATGTCGACACCCTCATGGATGGGCCAGCTGAAGAACTCATGCTTGCCGTGGCCGGTCATCCCGCGGGTGGGGAAGACCGCCTGGTAGTCATCGTTGGCGTGCACTGCGGTCGTGGTCCACATCATGAACGAATGGCGGAGCGGAGTCGGGTTGTAGAGCCGGACCTTGGCCTCGATCACGCTGCGGCCGGGGTAGATGGTGAGCCCCACGATCCACCGCATTCGGTGCACCAGCTCGGGCTCTCCCACCCACACTGTCCTGCTGCCGTCCGGGTTTTCCACCAGCCGGTACTGGACCCGGCTGAAACCGGTGGGCCGATGTCCGTGGGGAAAATTCCACTCGATTCCTCCGGAGATCCATGCTCCGGTCATCCCCACCAGCGCCGGCTTGATCGTGGGCTGCCAGTAGAAGAAGCGGTAACCGTTCGTCTTGTCGAGTGCGCCGTGCAGTCGGCCGCCGATTTCGGGCAGGACAAGCACCTTGATGAACTCGTTCTCCAGCCAGCAGGCGCGGTATGTCTGGTCGATTTTCTGGTCAGTCAGCAGCTCCTTGTACGGGTACGGGTAAACCTCCTGGCGCCGTGAACTCCACCGGAAGGTGGGGTTGGCTTCCGGGGGACCGACTTTCCAGGTTGGGATCACGAGTTCCTCCTCCCAGACCCGGGCCTGTGAGGTCTGAGCCGAAAGTTCGGGGGTGCATGCCAACAGCAACGCGAAGACGAGCCGGCTTCGCCACATGAGATCCTCCAGAGTCCACTGGTGTCCGGCAAAGCGTAGACCAGCCAGGATCCGGCGCCAAGGGACCGCATCATCATTCTTCGTCAGGGGATGTTGGACTTGGCCCGGTGGGGATGCCGGATCCGCTCCGCTGGAACGCGGTGTCAGGGGGGTTCCGCCACCGGCTTCCCGGCCGACTCCAGAAAGTGCAGGAACTGGTCGCCGGCAATCTCCGCATAGGATTGCCGCTTCCCGCCCGGCCAGACGATGTCCAGGTTCGTCACCCGGGACTCTGCCCCCAACCCGAAATGGAGGCGCCGGTCGCTGGATCCGCCGTAGCCGACGGCCGTCGTGACGTGGCGCACCAGTTCGCGGCCGGAGGGCAGGCGAAGGCGGACCATGGCGCCGATCCCATCCCGGTTGGCCGCTGTGCCTTCCAGGCGAAGGGACAGATAGTGTCCGGCCCCTTCGGTCCGATTCTGCAGGATCTCCACCGGTTCGTTGAGGCGGGTCACCACCGCGTCGATTCTGCCGTCGTTGTCGAGGTCACCAAAGGCGGCACCCCGATGCAGACCGAGTTGCCGGAAGGCGGGACCGGCGTCTTCGCTGATGTCCTGGAACAGCGCCGCCCCGCGGTTGTGAAACAGCCGGTTGGTCTGACGGGACTGGCGTCCGGTGTACAGCTCCTCGTTGGTTTGGACATGGCCACCGGCGACAAAGAGATCCAGCAGGCCGTCGTTGTCGGCCTCGACCATGCCCAAGCTCCATCCGCCCCAGGGCATGCTGTGGATCCCCAGTCCGCTGGAAAACCGGACGTCCCGGAGGAGTCCGTTGCCGAGGTTGCGGAAGATCGGGAAGGTCTCGTTGGAGAGTGCGGTCATGAAGATGTCCGGGTGGCCGTCTTCATCCAGATCCCGGAAATCCGCGCCCATCCCGGATACCGGCCGCCCGCTGTCCACATAGGCGACGCCGGCGTGCAGCGCCACCTCCTCGAAGGTGCCGTCGCCACGGTTGCGGAAGAGAAAATTGCGCCAGGCATCGTTGGATACGAAAACGTCCAGAAACCCGTCGCCGTCGTAGTCGGCGAACGCCAGACCCATCCCTTTTCCCAGCGGCCTGCCGATACCCGAGGTCAAAGAGACATCCGTGAAGGTCCCGTCGCCGTTGTTGCGGTACAGCATGTTCGGCAGCGGGTGATAGAAGCGGGGGTGACAATAGGTTCTGTAGCCGGGCTGATCGGCCCCGCAGCGATGCTCCCGATCCAGGCCCCAGTCGCAGTAGTTGACCACCAGGAGGTCGAGGTCGCCGTCGTGGTCATAGTCGAACCAGCCGGCTCCCACCGACCAGAGCTTCCCCCGACCGGGCCACTCTCCGGAGACGCCGGCTTTGCCGGTGACGTCCTCAAACCGGCCGTCTCCCAGATTCCGATAGAGGATATTGCGGTTGACTCCGGTCACATAAAGATCGGTCGACCCGTCGTTGTCGAAGTCGCCTGCCGCAGCCCCCATGGAGTATCCCTGTCCCGCAACTCCGGCCGTTTGCGTGACCTCGAGGAACCTGAAATCGCCGCGATTCCGGTACAACCTGTTCCAGAACCGGGGGGAACTCTTTTCAAGACTCGGAAGCTCGGCGCCGTTGCAGAGGTAGAGATCCAGCAGCCCGTCGCCGTCGAAGTCGAACAGGGCCACGCCCGCGATCATGGGTTCGATCTGGTATCGGTGGTCCGACTCCGAATTGTCGACCACCATCTCGACGCCCGAGTCCTGCCGGACGTCGACCCAATGGATCCGCGCGCCCGGCGATACCCAGGCCGACCCCGTCGTCCACAGGGTCAGCAGCAGGCTTACCCAATCCGACTGCCGCTGATCAGGCCGCCCCGCACAACTCCTAGGGTTCATTCGCATCCTTGATCGCCTCCGCCCGTTCCGTCTCCCGCTTTCCACAGGGGAGGTCCTTCAGCTCGTAGCAGGCCCGTCCCAGCAGGAAATGGAAACGGGACTCGGAGACCCCCTGCGAAATCACTTCTTCGAGCAGATGGCGCACCTCCTGCAAGCGTCCGAGCCGGTACAGACTGCGCGCCAACTCAAAGGCGGCCTCGCGGTTGTCCGGCACCAAGGCCCGGGCCCGACCCAGCTCGGCAACCGCTTCTTCAAGCCGCCCCATTCTCTGCAGAAAGAGTCCGTATTCAAGGTGGATCGCGGAATCGACTCCCGCGTCGCCGGTGGGTATCCCGAGTGCCCGGCGGAACTGAGTTTCGGCCGCAGTTTTTCAGCAGGGGCCTGCTGAGGGTCCAGCTCCAGGGATCGGGAAATCGCGTCTTGGGCGGGCGCATACCGGGAAAGCTGGGAAAGCGCCAGCGCCAGGGCGAACCAGCCGGCGGGATCGCCCTCCCGCAAGTCCACATACTTCGCCAAGAACGGTTGGGCGGAAGCGGGGTCTCCAAGCTGCGCCAGCGAGATCCCGAGTTAGAGATAGGTCTCGGCGCCGGCGGTCCCGGACTCCAGCTCCCGGCGCAGCGCCGCGGCTGCCGCCGTAGTCGCCGCCGGCGAACAGGCCGAAGGCTGACTGTGGCTGGCTGTGGGCGGAGCGGCCGGCGGCGAAAGCAGCGGTGCTCAACAAAGCGAGAACGGCGACCGCCGGCATAAGCCTCCGGTTCACCGCCGCCATCTGGCCCCCTTTGCCGCGCAGACTCCTCCCCCAGAGCGCCGCCATGTTGTGTGACCGATGTGTCCCCTATTGTGCCGGAAGTCCTGCCGGTTCAACCAGAGGCTTTGACGGAATCGGGGGCTTGGATACCGGGCATGACCGGGGTCGGCGGAAGGCCTTGGTGAGCCGCCCAGGACTCGAACCTGGAACCTAGTGATTAAGAGTCACTTGCTCTACCATTGAGCTAGCGGCCCACCCTTCTGGAAAAAGTTGGATTTTACGGCCCGCAGGACCGAAGTGTCAATTCGGCGGCCCGCTCCGGACGGCTCCTGGGGCAGGAGCCTTCCGCCGGCTCAGCGGGCGTCCGCCGGCTCCCGGACGGGATCCCCCGGCTGCAGCTCCCGCAAGACCTGAAACGGCCCGGAAATCACTCGGGCGCCCGGCTCCAGGCCGTTGACGGCCATTTCCATACCGCCGATCACTCCGGGGACCACCGGCTGGAACTCGGCGCGTCCCTCCTGAAGGAGAAACACGCCGGTCCGTTCCTCCCCATCGATCCGCCGGATAACCACAGCCTGCAGGGGTACCGTTACCGCCACCGGGATCTCGTCGGCCAGAATCTCCGCATCGCAAGTCAGACCGGGAAGCAGGCCAGGGTCGGCCTGATCGATTCTGATGACCACCTTGAACTCCCGGGCCGCCGCCCCACCTCCAGCCTGAGGCAGTGCGCTGGTGCCGATTTCCACAACCTTTCCGGAGAACTCCCGCCCTCCGGCGGCGTCGAGGAGGACTCTTGCCGGGCGGCCCAGTTTCACTCTCAGGATCTCGGCCTCCGCCACTTTGACCTCGGCGTTGACACTGCTCAGATCGGAGATGGTCATCAGGGTGGTCCCGGGCTGGTTCTGGATACCCACCACCACCATCTCTCCCTCCCGGACGTTCAGGCGCGAAACGACGCCGGACAGAGGGGCGCGGATCTCGGTTTTGGCATAGGTGTCCCGAGTCCGCTTGACCTGCGCCCGTGCCTGGACGATCCTCCGTTCGGCGGCGACCACCGCTTCACGACTCCGTTCCACCCCGGCCTCGGCGGCGGCGACCTCGGCCTGCAGCCGTTCGAATTCGGTGCGGTGGCGGTCGACTTCGGCCTGGGCCACCACGCCTCGTTCCAGCAGCTGTTCCGCCCGGCCGAGATTCAGTCGGGCCTCGGCCAGCAGGGCGCGGTTGCGGGCCAACTGAGCTTCCACCGCCACCGCCTCCCGCGCCGCGGCGTCCCGTTCAGCCTCGAAAACACGCACTTGGCCTTCGGCCGCCTCCAGTTCGGCGGAGGCCGGGACGGGGTCGATCCGGGCCAGCACTTGGCCTGCCCGCACGGCCTGCCCCTCGGCCACCGCAAGTTCCACAATCTTGCCCATCACGTCCGTACCGATGTCGGCATAGCGGGTCGCGACAATCTCCCCGGAGGCGGTCACCCAGGAGCGGAACGTTTCCCGACGGGCGGCCGGCGCGATCTCCACCTCAACGCCCGCCTCTGCGGGTCTCAGAACCAGGTAGGCGCCGCCGCCGCAGGCAGCGAGCAGGATCAGCAGGAACAACAGGCGGCGTATCATGTTTTATCAAATCTAGCATGCCTGTTCGGCAGGCATTTGAGGAGACTCGGTTGGCGATACGCACCTGGTGGGACGTGGCGGCGGAGGCTGCGGCTTCGGCTGCGGGCCACCCGCTCAGGACGGTTCTCTCGGTAGTGGCGATGGCGGTCGCCGTGGCTACAACCGCGGTGGTCGTCAGCGGTCTTGAGGGTTTTCAGCAGTACGCCAAAGCCAGCAGCGCCCGTGTTTTCGGCAGTGACAGTTACCTGCTGGTTCAGGTTGTCCCAGGGCAGTGGAGCCGCCGTGAACTGGCTGAGCGCCTGCAGCGGAACCCGGCCGTCCGTCGCAGCGACGTCCGGTTTCTGGAGCGCTACACCGCCGCCGATGTGCTGTACGCTCCGGTGGTGCAGACCCGTGGTGAGGTGGTGGCAGGCTCGCAGAAGCTGGAAGGGGTGGCGATCAATGGGACCTCGCCGGAGCTGTTCCTCATTCGTGATCTCGGGATCAGCGAGGGCCGGTTCTTTGGGGAAGCGGAGGCCGACAATGGATCGCAGGTGGCTGTTCTCGGAGCGGAGGTCGCCGACTTTGTCTTTCCCGGCCAGGAACCCTTGGGACGCCTGGTCCGCCTGGGCGGGCGGGGCTTTCGCGTGATCGGGGTCCAAAGCCGGCAGGGCAGCGGCGGTGGAGTCTCCCTGGACCGCTACGTGTGGATACCCCTGAAGGCTTATGAGCGCACCTTCGGCGCGCCTGCCAGCCTGCAGGTGTTTGCCCGGGCGCGGGATCCCCGGCAGACGGCACGGGCGGAAGCTTTGACCCGGACCGCCATGCGTTCGCGTCGGCATCTGGGGCCGGGCCGCCCGGATAACTTCGACCTGCTGAGTCCGGAGGCAGCCCGGGGTTTTGTCCTCCAGCTGTCGGAGCGGATTGGTGCGGCGGTGGGGCCGGTTTCGCTGCTGGCGCTGCTGGCGGCGGTGGTGGTGGTGACCAACACCAGCCTGGTGTCCGTTACCCAGCGGACGCGGGAGATCGGGATCCGGCGCGCGGTGGGGGCCACCCGCGGCCGGGTCGTGGCGGAGGTGCTGGCCGAGTCGACCCTGATCTCGCTGGCAGGTGGACTGGCTGGTCTGGCCCTGGCCGAGGCGCTGCTTTCCGTGCTGTCGTCGGTGCTCCAGTTCCGCCTGGACCTCCGGGAACCCACGTTGCTGCTGGGTTTGTCGGCGGCAGCCGTGGCCGGGCTGGCGGCGGGGTTCTACCCGGCACAGCGGGCGGCGCGGATCGAGGTGGCCAACGCCTTGCGGACGGAGTAAGCCGGTGGAGAGAGAGAACAACCTCAGTGCGTTGGGCCGCTGGATGTCGTCAGTGCACGAAGCCGTCCGGCAGGCCTTCGACTCCCTGTCGGCGAACCGCCTCCGGTCGTTCCTGGCTATTTCGGGCGTCATCATCGGCATCGTCACCGTGGTGCTGGTGGCGTCGATCCTGTCCAATCTGCGCGATCAGGTTGCCCTCCTCTTCCGCGAGCTGGGAACGGATAACGTGTTTGCGTTCCACCTTACCGGCGACCCCTATGCCGAGGCATCTGAAGCGGAGTTGAACCGCAGGCCGCTGAAAGCCTCCTATGCCCGCCGGCTGGAGAGCATGGCCGACGCTGTTCGCGAAGTGGGTGTGCAGCTCCAGATTCCGCCTGTGGTCAGTGGGCGTCCCCTGGTGGCCCGGGCCGGCGGGAACGAGAGCGAGACGGTGCTGGTGGAGGGCGTGTCGGCCAATTACTTTGCGGTGGTGGGCGCCGAGTTCCGGGCGGGACGGCCGTTCACCGAGTTGGAGGATCGGGCGGGAGCCCGGGTGGCGGTGGTGGGTCCGAACGTGGCTCGTGCCTTGTTCGGCGAGGGGGTCACGGTGGGACGCAAGCTGACGCTGGCCGGCGAGAGCTACGTGGTGGTGGGAGAATTGGCCCGGCGTCGGGGCGGATTTTTTGGCGAGAACCGCCAGGACAATGTGTTGGCCATTCCACTGGGGGCCGCCACGCGCCGGTTCAGCGGGGCCGACCGTGTGGTTCTGTACATCAGAGCCCAGCCCGGCCGGCGCGATGAAGCCTTTGAGCAAAGCCGATTGGTCCTGCGCCGCCTGCGGGAACTGAGGCCCGATCAGCAGGACGACTTCACGCTGTCGACCTCGGAGTCCATCATCCGAACGTTTGACGAACTGAGTGCGCGGATCGGATTGGCCACGTTCGCGTTGGCCGGGATCAGCCTGGTGATCGGTGGAATCGGGATCGCCAACGTGATGCTGATAGCCGTAACCGAGCGCACCCGTGAGGTGGGGTTGCGCCTGGCCTTGGGGGCACGGCGCCGCTGGGTGCTGGTGCAGTTTCTGGTGGAGGCTGCGGTACTGTCGGGGATCGGCGGCGTGCTGGGTGTGGGGTTGTCGGTGGCTGTCGGGCTGCTGCTCAAGCTGGTCTTGCAGGGCTTTTCGGCGGTGCCGCCCGACTGGGCGGTTTTGGCGGGGGTCGCCGCTTCGCTGGGAGTCGGGATGATCGCGGGTCTCTGGCCTGCCCGGCGTGCCGCGGCGCTGGACCCGGTGGAGGCCCTGCGGCACGAATAGCCACCGGGCCTCCCCTCGCATTTCTCTTGGTTTGGGTCCCGCTCTCAGAATTGGGCCAGGTGTTCGGCGGGATCCTCCAGTACCAACCGCTTTCGGTGCGCGCTCCAGTTCCGGTCCTTGCCGTTCACCTTGAGCGGGGTCGCATGGGGCCGGGGTGCAGCCGGCTGGGCTGCCGCCACCCCCGGGATGGCTGCAGCTTCGCTCGACAGACGGAAGCCTGCAACCAGCTGGTTCAGCTCCTCCGCCTGGCTGTTCAGCTCTTCGGCAGCGCTGGCGGACTCCTCGGCATTGGCTGCGCTCGATTGGGTGAGCTGGCTCATCTGCTCGACGGCCGCGTTGACCTGGTCGATCCCCTGGCGCTGCTGTTCCGAGGCGGTGGCGATTTCCTGCATGCCCTGGCTTACCCGCTCCACCTGCCGCGCGATCTCCTGGAGATCCTGGAGGACTTGCACGTTGATCTGGACGCCCTCTTCGGAGCTTTTTACCGATTGTTCAATGAGGTTGGCTGTACTTTTGGCGGCTTCCGCGCAGCGGATGGCGAGGTTCCGGACCTCCTCGGCCACCACGGCGAATCCCTTGCCGGCCTCCCCGGCCCGGGCGGCTTCAACGGCTGCGTTCAGGGCCAACAGGTTGGTCTGGAAAGCGATCTCGTCGATGGTACGGACGATCTTGGCGGTTTCATCCGAAGAAGCCTTGATTTTGCGGATGGCTTCGGAGAGTTGCTCCATGTTGCGCATCCCGTTGGTGGAGCTTTCCCGGGCCTGCGCCGCAAGGGTCTGGGCTTCCTGGGCGAAGGCGGCGTTGGAAGCCGCCATGGAGGTTACTTCCTGCAGCGAGCTGGCGACTTCCTCCAGGGTGCCGGCCTGTTCAGAGGCACCCTGAGCCAGGCTCTGGCTGCCAGAGCTGATCTGTCCGGAGGCTGAGGCCACCTGGGCGGCGCTGACGGCAACCTGCTGCAGTCCCGTGTCGAGATTGTCGACCGCCTGGTTGATGGCGTTCTTGATCCGGGCGTGATCGCCCTGGTAGTTCCCCTGCACGCGGGCGGTCAGGTCGCGATCGGCGATCCGTTCCAGCACCTGGGCCGCCTCGTTGATCGGCTGCAGCACCGCATCCAGGGTCTGGTTGAAACCTTGCAGGATCTCCCGCCAGGCTCCGCTGTAGGCCGCAGCGTTGCTGCGAGCGCTCAGGCGGCCTTCGATGGCGGCATTCTGCAGGCCTGTGGCCTCCGCGATCAGGCCCCGCAGACTCTGGACCAGTTGTTCCAGAGCGGGCGCGATTTCGTCCTGGGGGCCCTTGGCCTGGACGGTCATGCTGACGTCGCCGCCGGCGATTTTCTTCAGCACCCCCACCACGTAGGTTTGGAGGTCGGAGGAGAACTGGTCCATCGTCCGCGCCATAAGGCCGATCTCATCGGTGCGTGTCAGGTTGAGGCGGCCGCTCAGGTGGCCCTTTCCCATCTCCTGGAGCATCTCGGCTGCGGCGCGCAACGGCCGGGTGATGGAAGTGGTCAGGAAGACGCCCAGCAGCACCGCCAGGCCCACCGACACGGTCAGGACAGCGATGATGCCGGTGTTCGCGCTGTCGGCGGCGGCGGTGTTGGCTTCGTTCAGCTTTCCCGTGTGTTCGACCTTTTGTTGAACGAGCCTCCCAATCGCCTCCCTTAGGGGGGTGGCTATGGCGGCGCCTTCACCCAACAGCTTGGACAAGGCGGCTTCGTCTTGGTTCCCTTCGATCAGCGGCCGAAGTCCTGTTGCGAAGCGGTGGTATTCAGCGACCAGTCCTTTCAATTCTGCTGTTTGGCGACGGCACTCATCAGTCATGCAAAGCTGTTCATACAAGTCGGCGGCGCGCAGGACCTCTTCCTGGCAATCTCCGTAACGCTGGAGGAAATCCTGGATGGCGGCAGGGTCGTTCTTGAGAATCGAGTCTCGAAGGTTGACCCGGGAACGCTGGTAGTTTTCGGTTAGTACAATCAGCGTTCCCAAGGGCTTGGCACCCCGCTCGTAGAGGGTGTTCCCCGTTTCGGCGACCGTCCGGAGTTCCCGGATCGCATAGATGCCGACGCCGGCCGCCAATGTGGCGACCAGTGCAAAGCCTCCGATGAGCTTGGGTCCGATCTTGATGCGATTCAACATGTCGTCCTCACAGTGCGGCAGCTTGTGGTTCCGCTGGGCAGACGCCGGGTGTGCCGCGACGCGACCGGCGTCTGGCTGGAGAGGGAGGTGGCGTGCCGGATCCCGACTGCTGGAAGCTGAAGGGTAAGGACGTCATGACTGCCTCCTGAACATCTCGGCGGGACCGCGGACACACCGCGACCCGGTCTCGGTGTTCGCTGGGGCGGGCCGGTTCCCTTCCGACTGTGTCGGTCCCCGTCCGGGCCCGCCTTGGTCTTTGGCTCCTGACTGCGAACGCCTCGGGTACTAGATCGGCAGCCATGGCAGGCTGCTTTATACCGGGCGGGAGGACCCGCAGATGGAGGCGGCTTTCAGTACAATAGCCGGAATGGAAGTCCGTGCGGACGTGATGGATGTCAGCGGTGTCAAGAAGAAGCTGACGGTGGAAATTCCGGCTGAGGTTGCCGCCCGGGAACTGGAGAAGGTAGCCGGCGAGTACCAGCGGGAGGCGGTGCTGCCGGGCTTCCGGCGGGGGAAGGCCCCTCTGAATCTGGTCAAGCGGCGCTATGCCTCGCAGATTCGTGAGGATGTGCTTTCGGAACTGGTGCCCCGGTCGCTGCGGCAGGTGGTCCGGGAGAAGAGCCTGCGCACTTTGGGAGAGCCGCGCCTGGAAGCCGTGAGGATGGAGCCGGGCCAGGCGTTGACGTACGAAGCCGTAGTGGAAGTCTATCCGGAGGTTCCACTGCCGCAGTACCGCGGTCTGCAGGTGGAGGTACCGGCTCCGGAAGTGGCGGAAGAAGCCATACAGGAGCGGCTGGAGAAGCTTCGGCTCGATCATGCCGAATTGGTGGCGGTGGAGGATCGCCCGGTTGCCCTGGGTGATTCGGTGGTGGTGGATCTGGTGGGGGAATTCGTTGCCGAGGAAGGCAAGACCGTCCCTGAACCCATTGTGCAGGAGGATGTGACGGTGGAGGTCGGTGCGGAAGACACCTTCCCGGCGTTCACCGAAGCGCTGCTGGACGCGAACATCGGGGAAGAGCGGACCTTTGAGGTCGAGTACCCGGCGGATTACCAGGCCGCCCGCCTGGCCGGACGGCGGGTGAGGTTCAAGGTGGAGGTCACCGACATCCGCCGCCGGGAGTTGCCGGAGCTGAACGACGAGTTCGCGCGGGATCTGGGAGAGTTTGCGTCGCTGGAAGAGGTCCGCAGCCGCATCCGGGCGGACTTGGAGCATGCCGCCAAGCTGGAGCGGGATAATGAGATTCGGGAGGCGGTGACACGGAAGCTGATCGCAGGTGTTGATTTTGAAGTCCCGGAAAGCATGGTACGTTCGGCGCTCCGATCTCACCTGGAGCGGGCCGCCCGCAGTCTGGCGCAGCAGGGGATTGACCCCGGTCGTGCCCGGGTGAACTGGGAGAAGGTTACGCAGGAGTTGAGGCCGCAGGCGGAAGCAGAGGTGAAGACCAACCTGGTGCTGGACCGGATCTGTGAGGCCGAGAATCTGATGGTCACGGAGGAAGACCTGGAAAGCGAGATTTCGTCTTTGGCGGCGGCCTCGCAGGAATCCCCTGAACGCATGGCGGCGATGCTTCGGGACGACAGCCTGCGGGAAGCTCTTCGTGTCCAGATGCGACGGCGCCGGGCCCTGCAGCTTGTGATCGACAGCGCCACGGTGGTGTGATGGTCGCTGAGATCCGCCGGGTTTCAGGGGTCGAGCGGACTGCGGGTTGCGGGACCGTGACGGGAATAACGAGGATCCGAGGTCGCCAGCGTTTAGAATGGGCGAGAGCTGCCGGACGGCCGGAAGAACAGGAGACCTATGGCACTGATTCCAATGGTGGTCGAACAGACCAACCGGGGCGAGAGGGCGTACGACATCTACTCCCGGCTGCTGAAGGACAACATTATCTTCGTAGGTACGCCCATCGACGACAATGTCGCGAATCTGGTGACGGCGCAACTGTTGTTCCTTGAAGCGGAAGATCCCGACCGGGACATATTTCTGTATATCAATTCGCCCGGGGGTTCGATTACAGCCGGTTTGGCCATCTATGACACGATGCAGTTCGTCAAGAACGATGTGAACACGATCTGCATCGGCCAGGCGGCGTCGATGGGTGCACTGTTGCTGGCTGCCGGGAGGCCCGGCAAGCGGTTTGCCCTGCCCCACTCGCGGATTCTGATTCACCAGCCGGCCATGACCGGGCTTTCAGGTCAGGCGACGGATATTGACATCCATGCCAAGGAAATTCTCCGGCTGAGGGAGATCACCAATGAGATCCTGGCCCGTCACACCGGCCAAGACCGGGCCCGGGTGGCGCTGGACGTGGAGCGGGACTATATCATGGACGCGGCGAAAGCTGTCGAATATGGTATTATCGATAAGATCATCGAAAAGCACACGTAGGAGAATTCCGATAGGCTTTGCGGTGCTCGGAGGGGGCAGGAATTGAAAAAAGACGGTGACGACGTGCTGCGATGTTCGTTCTGCAACAAGAGCCAGAACGACGTGAAGAAGCTGATAGCAGGGCCCACCGTCTTCATCTGCGATGAGTGTGTCGACGTCTGCAACGAGATCATATCCGACGACATGACCGCGGAGGCCTCGTCCATCCGCGATACCCTGCCCAAGCCGGCGGAGGTGAAGGCCTTTCTGGACGATTACGTCATCGGCCAGGAGCTGGCGAAGAAGAAACTGTCGGTGGCGGTTTACAACCACTACAAGCGCATCAAGATGGGCCGCCGCCGCCACCAGGACGTCGAGCTCTCGAAGAGCAACGTTCTGCTGATCGGCCCCACCGGGACCGGCAAGACGCTGTTGGCCCAGACCTTGGCCCGCATGCTCTCGGTGCCGTTCGCCATTGTGGACGCCACCACCCTCACCGAAGCGGGTTACGTCGGTGAGGACGTGGAGAACATCATCCTGAAGCTCCTGCAGGCTGCCGGCGGCGACCGCGAACGCTGCATGCAGGGGATCATCTATATCGACGAGATCGACAAAATCTCCCGCAAGGACGAGAACCCCTCCATCACCCGCGACGTGTCGGGGGAGGGCGTGCAGCAGGCTCTGCTCAAAATCCTGGAGGGAACGGTCGCCAATGTTCCGCCGCAGGGCGGACGCAAGCATCCCCACCAGGAATTTGTGCAGATTGACACCACCAACATCCTGTTCATCTGCGGCGGCGCCTTCGTGGGGCTGGACAAGATCGTGAAGCGCCGTCTGGGCCGCAGCGGCATCGGCTTCGGTACCAACCTGAGCCGCAATCATTGGAAGAACATCGACGAATCGGAAGCCTTGGCCCAGGTGCTGCCCGAGGACCTGATCAAGTACGGGCTGATCCCCGAGTTCGTGGGCCGGCTGCCGATCCTGTGCGCCCTGCACGACCTCGATGTGGATGCCCTGGTGCAGATTCTGACGAAACCGAAGAACTCGCTGGTACGCCAGTATCAGCGGATGTTCGAATTTGAGAATGTCGCCTTGAAGTTTACGGACGATGCTCTGCATGCCATCGCCTCGCTGGCGATCGAGCGCAAGATTGGCGCTCGTGGGCTCCGCCTCATCTGTGAAGACCTCATGCTCGACCTGATGTACGAACTGCCTTCGATCTCCAGGGTCAAGGAGTTTGTGGTGACACGGGAGATGGTGGAGAACAAGGAGATCGTCTTCAAGGTGTTGGAAAAGGCCGGCTAGTACCGGAGCGGCCGGCCGTAGGGCGGGAGCTCCGCCTCCGGAAATCCCAGGGACGAGGCGGCTGAAACGCAGGGGGCGCCTTCTGCATCCATTAGACTAGCGTAACCCGAAAAACGTGGCCCAGGTGGCCGAAGCGATAGCAAAAGCATGATGAGTGACCCCAAGGAATCGACGCGAGAAACCTTCCCCATGGTCCCGATCCGGGACGTGGTGGTGTTCCCCTACATGATGGTCCCCTTCGTTATCGGCCGGGCTTCCTCGGTCCGTGCCCTGGACCGGGCCCTGCAGGGAGACAAGAGGATCTATCTGGCCACCCAGAAGGACGCCTCGCAGGACAATCCGAAGCCCTCGGACATCTATTCGGTGGGGACCGTCGCCACCATCGCCCAAAGCCTGAGACTCCCCGACGGGAACATTCGGGTTCTGGTGGAAGGGGGACGCCGCGCCAAGGCAGTGGAAATCCGTGAGACGGATGGCTATCTGGAGGCGACGGTGGAGTTCCAGCCGGTGCCCCGGGTCTCCCCCGCCAAGATGAGCCTGCTGACCAAGCGGCTGACCCTGCAGTTCGAGGAGTTTGCCAAGCTCAACCCCAACGTCAATTACGAAACCATCCTGCAGGCCATCAAGACCACGGAGACCGAGCGGCTGGCCGACACCATCGCCGCCAACCTGCCCATCTCCGTGGAGGACAAGCAGACGCTGCTGGAGATTGTGGATCCGGCCGAGCGGATGGATCAGATCTGCAACTTCATCGAGATCGAGATCGAGAAGATCAAGATGGACAAGTCCATCCAGGGGCGGGTGCGCCGCGGGATGGAAAAGGCCCAGCGGGAGTACTACCTCAACGAGAAAATCCGGGCGATCCAGAAGGAGCTGGGGCGGGACGAGAAGAGCGAGATCGAGGAGCTCAAGGAGAAGGTCAAGGCGGCCAAGATGCCCAAGGACGCTCACGAGAAGGCCATGAGCGAGATCCGGCGGCTGGAACAGATGCCGCCCATGAGCGCCGAAACCACCGTCTCCCGCACCTATCTCGACTGGCTGATTTCCATGCCCTGGAACAAGCGGACGCGGGAGGTCAGGGACATCGTCCGGGCCGAGCAGATCCTGAACGAGGACCACTACGGTCTGGAGAAGGTCAAGGAACGGATTCTGGAGTTTCTGGCCGTCCGCCAGCTTCTGGGAAAGAACCGCAAGAAGCGGAATCAGGGTTCCATCCTGTGCTTCGTCGGTCCCCCGGGAGTCGGCAAAACCTCCTTGGGCCGTTCCATCGCCCGGGCCACCGGCCGCAACTTCGTGCGCCAGTCGCTGGGTGGAGTCCGCGATGAGGCGGAAATCCGAGGTCACCGCCGGACCTACATCGGCGCCCTGCCCGGTCAGATCATCCAGATGATGAAGAAGGCGGGGAGCAAGAACCCGGTGTTCCTGCTGGACGAGATCGACAAGATGAGCATGGATTTCCGGGGCGACCCTTCGGCCGCCCTGATGGAGGTCCTGGACCCTGAGCACAACCACTCGTTTGTGGACCACTACCTGGATACCGAGTTCGATCTCTCGGAGGTCCTGTTCGTCTGTACCGCCAACGTTCTGCATACGATCCCGCGGCCGTTGCGGGACCGCATGGAAATCATCGAGATCTCCGGCTACACCGAGGAAGAGAAGCTGCACATCGCCAAGCAGTTCCTCGTCCCCAAGCAGCTTGAGCAGAAAGGCCTGACTCCCGCCGACGTTGAGATCTCCGACGAGGCGATCCTCGAGATCATCCGCCACTACACCCGGGAGTCCGGCGTGCGGAATCTGGAGCGCGAGATCGGGAACATTCTGCGGAAGATCGCCCGGACCGTGGTCAGCGCCGGCGGTGGAAGGGCCGGGAAAGTGGTGGTGGATTGTGCCAAGGTGGCCGAGCTGCTGGGCGTGCCGAAGTACCGGCAGCAGTTGGCCGCCGAGGCCAGCGAGGTCGGCCTGGCCACCGGCCTGGCCTGGACTGAGGTGGGCGGCGAGGTGCTCCTCACCGAAGCCACCACCATGGAGGGTAAAGGCGACCTGCAACTGACCGGGAAGCTCGGCGAAGTGATGCAGGAGTCCGCCAAGGCCGCCCTGTCCTTTGTTCGATCCAGAAGCGCTGAGCTGGGGCTGACCAAGGATTTCTACAAGCTCAAGGACATGCACGTGCACATCCCCGAGGGTGCCATTCCCAAGGACGGCCCCTCGGCGGGAATTACCATGGCGACCACCATCGTCTCAGCGCTGTCCGGGATTCCAGTCCGGCGCGATGTGGCGATGACCGGTGAGATCACGCTGCGCGGAAAGGTGCTGCCGGTGGGCGGGATCAAGGAGAAGATCCTGGCCGCGCACCGGGCGGGCATCAAGATGGTCATCCTCCCCAAGGAGAATGAAAAGGACTTGAAGGATGTTCCCGAGACGGTGCTCAACGACCTGAAGGTCGTTCTGGTGCAGACCATGGACGAGGTGCTGGCGCTGGCGCTGGAGCGCCCGCTGAAGCCGGTCCAGAGCAGCGAAGAGCCGTCCGAACCGGAGAAGTCGGCTGAAAAGTTCGAAGAGGCCCAGCCGCCGGATCTGCCCCAGGATGAAACCCGAAGACCCGGCGTGCACTAGCTGGACTTGTCGGGCACGGTCGATGTAACATCGTGCACGTCGTTCGCTTCGTCGGCAGTGCGGTCGACAAAGACGGCTACCCAAAGCTGGGACTCCCGGAGGTTGCGTTTGCGGGACGTTCCAACGTCGGCAAATCCAGTTTGATCAATTGCCTGACCGGCAGGAAAGGGCTGGCGCGGACCAGCTCAACTCCCGGTCGGACCCAGATCATAAACTTCTTCTCGATCGATGATTTCCTGATGCTGGTCGATCTTCCCGGATTCGGGTATGCCCGGGTGCCGGAGCGGATTCGGGCCGGTTGGGCCGAGATGATCGAGGAGTATCTGGGACAGAGTCGCTGGTTGCGGCTGGTGGTGCACATCGTGGACGCACGGCACGTGCCGGGAGAGCTGGATCGGCGGTTGCTGGACTGGCTGACCGCTCACGGACGCCGGTTCCAGGTGGTCGCCACCAAAGTCGACAAGGTGCCGCGCAGCCGGCGCCCGGCGTCACTGCGCGCCATCGCCCGGACGCTGCAGGTGAACGAGGTGATCCCCTTTTCGGCGACGACCGGGGAGGGTAAGCGCGAATTGTGGAGAGTGTTGAAGGAAGCGGTGGAAGCGGGTTAGACAGGGCGTCGACGGCAGCAGGCCCACTCCCGTGCCGGGTGGATCCGGGCCGCCGCCGCTGGAAGAGCCCCCAACGCCCCCGAGGTGGAAGATGACCGAAGTAACAGAAGAAAAGCGTGAGCGGAAGAAGGGCCCCAAGGAGAACGGCGAGCCCCTCAACATCCAGGAACTCAAGGAAATGAACATCCAGGCCCTCAACCGGATCGCCAAAGATCTGGAAATCGAGGGGGCCACGGGAATGCGCAAACAGGAACTGATCTTCCAGATCCTGAAAGCGCAAACCGAACGCAGCGGGCTGATCTTCTCAGAAGGAGTCCTGGAAACCCTCCCGGACGGGTTCGGTTTCCTGCGCGCTCCGGAGTACAACTACCTGCCCGGTCCGGACGACATCTATGTCTCCCCGTCCCAAATCCGCAAGTTCGACCTCCGTACCGGCGACACGGTTTCCGGCCAGGTGCGCCCCCCCAAAGAAGGTGAGCGCTATTTCGCCCTGATCAAGGTCGAAGCCATCAATTTCGAGCATCCCGACGTCGCCCGGGAGCGCACCTTCTTCGAGAACCTCACCCCCATTTACCCCTCCGAACGGATCCGCCTGGAAACCACCCCGGACAACCTGACCGGACGGGTGATGGATCTGCTGAACCCCATCGGCAAAGGACAGCGGGGCCTGATCGTCTCCCCGCCCCGGGCCGGCAAGACCATGATCCTGCAGAGCATCGCCCACTCCATCGAGCGGAACCATCCGGAGATGGTGCTGATCGTGCTCCTGATCGACGAACGGCCGGAAGAAGTTACCGACATGACCCGCTCCGTCAGCGGCGAAGTCATCAGCTCCACCTTCGACGAACCGGCATCCCGGCACGTGCAGGTGGCGGAAATGGTGTTGGAGAAGGCCAAGCGCCTGGTGGAACACAAGAAAGACGTGGTGATCCTGCTCGACTCCATCACCCGGTTGGCCCGCGCCTACAACACGGTGGTCCCCCCCTCGGGCAAGGTCCTCTCGGGAGGTGTCGATTCCAACGCCCTGCAGCGGCCCAAGCGCTTTTTCGGCGCTGCCCGCAACATCGAGGAGGGCGGCAGCCTGACCATCATCGCCACCGCGCTCATCGACACCGGCAGCCGGATGGACGACGTCATCTTCGAGGAGTTCAAGGGCACCGGCAACATGGAGCTGGTCCTGGATCGCCGGCTGGTGGACAAGCGTATCTTCCCGGCCATCGATATCAACCGCTCGGGAACCCGCAAGGAAGAGCTGCTGCTGGATGAGGCGACCCTGAATCGGGTCTGGATCCTGCGCAAGGTACTCAATCCGCTGTCGGTCACCGAGTCCATGGAGTTGCTGCTGGACAAGCTGTCCAAGACCAAGAGCAACGAGGCGTTCCTGAAGTCCATGTCCCAGGGCTGAGCGTGAACGGTGCGGATGAGACGGATGCGACGGTGGGGTCGATGCGCGCCGGCGCGGACGTAGAGCCGTGGAGAACACCCAGTGTTGCATTCTGAAACGACCCTCTGCTATACTCCCCGGCACGGGAAGATCATGAGCACAGGCAGGAACCTCTGGCGCTGGTGGTACAAGTACTGAACACTGCCCGGAGGACTGTCGGTCTCATGTAGCCTGAAGCAGAGAAAAATCAATCGAAGAAGAGGCCGTGAAGACAGTTCTTCACGGCCTTTTTGTTTTTTGGGGTGCGGATGGGGGTATGACCCGGATCACAGGGATCCCGCGGATGCAACGGATCACACCGATCGCCGGCAACCCGGAGATCAGGGAAGGCCTGCTTGCCCTGGGGGGTCTCGCCCGCCCCGGCGTTTCCGTCCCAGCCGCGAACCCCCGGAGGCACTCATGATCCACCACCGGACCGTGCTTGCGGATCTGTTGACCCCGGTAACCGCTTACCTCCGGGTGGCCGCCGGCAGCCGGCGGGCGTTTCTGCTGGAATCGGTGGAGGGCGGCGAGAGGATCGCCCGCTACTCCTTCATCGGAGTCGATCCCGTCCGCAGTTTCGACGGGAGCTTTGCGGAGTTCCGGCGGACCTTCCCTCCTCCCGAACCGCCCCATCCCGGATTGCCGCCCTTTGCCGGCGGCGCTGTGGGCCGCTTCAACTACGAAATGGTGCGGGAGTTCGAACGGCTGCCCGACACCCGCCCGGAGCTTTCCCGCCCCCCGGCCGTCCAGATGGATTTCTACACGACGGTGCTGGCCTTCGATCATCTCAAGCACCAGATCGTGATCATGTCTCACGACGACGGAGCGCGGGTGGCTGAAATCGAGGAGCGCCTCCGGCAGGTCAGTTCCCTGGAGCGGCGGCTGCCCGGCGACGGTTTCGACAACGCACCGTTGCCCCCGGTCGCGCCGGCGGCGTCCGCCGTCGGCTGGCAGGGAGTCACTTCCAATTTCTCAGCCGACTGCTTCTGCGCGGCGGTGGAGCGGGCCAAGGAGTACATTCGGGCCGGCGACATCTTTCAGGTGGTGCTTTCACAGGCGTTCGAAGCCGATTTCGCCGCCGATCCCTTCCACGTCTATCGGGCCCTGCGGTATATCAACCCCTCTCCTTACATGTTTTTCCTGAAGCGCGACGAAGACTGTGTGGTGGGTGCGTCGCCGGAGATGCTGGTCAGAGTCCAGGGAAGGGAACTCGAATACCGGCCCATCGCCGGAACCCGGCGCCGGGGCGAAACCCCTGAGGCAGACCGCAGACTGGAGGAGGAACTGGTGGCCGACCCCAAGGAGAAGGCCGAACACCTGATGCTGGTCGATCTGGGACGCAACGATTTGGGTCGGGTGAGCGAGTTTGGTGGAGTGGAAGTGGAGCGTTTCATGTTCGTCGAGAAGTATTCCCATGTCATGCACCTGGTCAGCGCCTTGCGCGGGCGGCTGCGGCCGGAGCTGGACCGCTTCGACGCTCTGGCCGCCTGTTTCCCCGCCGGAACCGTCACCGGGGCGCCCAAGGTCCGGGCCATGGAGATCATCGAGGAGCTGGAGCCATCTCCCCGGGGTATCTATGCCGGCTCCATCGGCTATCTCGATTATTCCGGGAACCTCGACACCTGCATTGGGATCCGGACCCTGGTTCTGAGCGGGGGCAAGGCCCGTTTCCAGGCCGGTGCCGGCATTGTGGCCGATTCGATCCCGGAGCGGGAACACCTGGAGTGCCAAAACAAGGCCAGAGCGCTGGTGCAGGCGCTGGAACTGGCGGCAAAGCTGGAGTGAACGACATGAGCAGCCCAGTCCACCCTTCCCCCCGGGGAATGGAACCGCGGCCGATCCCTGCGGCCGGACCCCGGGTCCTGGTCATCGACAACTACGACAGCTTCACCTACAACTTGGTCCAGCATCTGGGCGAGCTGGGCGCCAGGCTGGAAGTCCGCCGCAACGATGAGATCGATCTGGCAGGAATTTCGTCATTTTCGCCGGATCTGATCGTCATCTCGCCCGGCCCCGGCGCTCCGGGATCGGCAGGAATTTCCGTCCCCCTGATCCGTGAGTTCGCGGGCAGGATCCCCATTCTGGGGGTTTGTCTGGGGCATCAGGCCATCGGCGAGGCCTTCGGGGGGGTGGTCTGCCGGGCGCCGGTGCTGATGCACGGCAAGACCTCCCAGGTTTTCCACGACGACCAGGATCTGTTCAGCGGGCTGGAAAACCCGTTCGAGGCAACCCGCTACCATTCGCTGGTGGTGGATCCCGCGACGCTGCCCGCCTGCCTGAAGGTTACCGCCTGGACCGAGGACGGCATCATCATGGGGCTGCGGCATCGGGACTATCCGGTGTACGGTGTCCAGTTCCACCCCGAGTCGGTGCTGACCCGGGAAGGGAAGAAACTGTTGAGGAATTTTCTATGCTGCAGGAGCTGACCCGACTGGTCAACGAAGGCCGGGACCTGGAAGAGGCGCAGGGCGAACTGGCGCTGGCCGCGGTGCTCGATCCGTCCACGCCGGACCAGGCGATCGCGGACTTCCTGTGCGCCCTGGCGGACAAGGGTGAGTCGGTCTCGGAGGTGACCGCATTCGCCCGGGGGATGCGGCAGGCGTCGGTGAAGATCCGCAGCCTCTGGCCGGTGCTGGTGGACACCGCCGGTACCGGCGGCGGGCGGTCCAGTTTCAATGTCTCGACTGCCGCCGCCTTTGTGATTGCCGCCGCCGGCGTCCCGGTGGCCAAACACGGCAACCGGGCCATCACCTCCCGTTCCGGCAGCGCCGACGTCCTGCGGGAGTTGGGAGTCACTGTGGAACGGGGCCCCGAAGTCGCCGAACGGGCGCTGGCGGAAGCCGGGATCTGCTTTCTGTTTGCCCCCATGTTCCATCCGGCCATGAAGAGGGTGGCGGAAATCCGGCGGAAACTGGGTCGGCGGACCATCTTCAACCTGGTGGGTCCGCTCACCAATCCCGCCTCCGCTCCGGTGCAGCTGGTGGGTGCTTACTCGCAGCCCGCGGCCCGGATCATGGCCCGGGCGCTGGCCCGGCTGGGCTGCCGTCGTGCCTGGGTGGTGCACAGCCGCGACGGGCTCGACGAGATCTCCTCGGTGGTGGAAACCGATATTTCGGAAGTCCAGGGAGAACACGTCCGGGAAACCTGCTTCAGCCCCGACCGACCCCAGCCAGCCATCCCGCCGGGAGGCGAACCTGCCGACAACGCCCGGGCGATCCTGGAAGTACTCGAAAACCGGGCGGATCCTCCGGCCCGGGAGCTGGTCCTGGTCAACGCTGCCGCCGCTGTTCATCTGGCCACCGGAGAGGATTTGCAGACGGCCCGGGAACGGGCTGAGGAAGCCCTCAGTTCCGGAAGAGCCCGGGAGCGGCTGGCGGCCCTGGCGCGGTGTTACTCATGACGAACCCGGCATCGGAACTGTTTTCACCGTTCGGACTGGGAGGCTCACCTCTCCCCTGGGTCAAGATCTGCGGCGTCACGCGGGTCGACGACGCGGGTCTGGCACTGGAGCTGGGGGCGGATCTGTTGGGCATCAATCTGTGGCCCCGCAGTTCCCGCTATCTCCCGCCGGCCCGTGCGGCGGAGCTGCTGGCAGCGCTCCCCCACGCCCGCTTCCTGGCGGTGGTGGTGCTGGACGCCACCTTCAATCCGAGGGAAGTGGCAGGTTTGCCGGTGGCGGGGTTCCAGGTTCACGGCGCCCGCAGCGAGGAAGATCTGCCCGATCTGGGCAGGCCGCTTCTGGTGGCCGTGACTCCCGAGGAGCTGGGCCTCTTTCCTGGACTCCCGGTGATCGTCGACAGCTCCTGGGGGGCGGGACGCCGTGCCGATTGGCGGAGGTTGTCCGGGACCGCGCGCCCCTATTTCCTGTCGGGAGGACTGGATCCGGACAATGTGGCGGAAGCGGTGCGGCTGCTGAAGCCTGCCGGCCTTGACGTCTGCAGCGGCGTGGAAGCGGCCCCCGGTATCAAGAGTGCCGCCAGACTGCGGGCGTTCATGCAGGCGGTGGAGCGGGAAAGAGCATTGCCGGCGGTCTGCCGGCACGGGCGAAGCGCTTCGGATCAGCAGCCCGCAGGTCATTGCGAAGAGGAGACACGGTAAACCATGCTCGATCGGATTCTTGCCGCCAAGCTGCAGGAGATTGAGGTTCGGCGCGGCCAGTACCCTGAGGCCGCGCTCAGGGAAGAGGCGGAACGGTGGCCTCAGCCTCCCGGTCTGCAGGTTGCGCTCTCGGCGCCCGGCTGGCACGTCATCGCGGAAATCAAGTACCGAAGCCCCAGCCACGGGGCCTTCCGCTGCCGGCTGCAGCCGCAGGAGATAGCGCGCGGCTACATCGAGGCCGGCGCCGACGCGCTGTCCATCCTGACAGATGAGCCTTTCTTCGGCGGGTCTCCGGACCACCTGCGGGAGGTGCGCCGCCGGCTGGTGTCCGGTCCCGAGGCCGAGGGCGCCGACGGCGAGGGGGCGGCGGCGGTCAAACCGGTTCCGCTGCTGCGCAAGGACTTTATCCTGGACCGCTACCAGCTGATGGAGGCCCGAGCTTGGGGAGCGTCGGCGGCGCTGCTGATTGTGGCGTGCCTGGAACCTGCTCCCCTCAAGGATCTGACGGCCCAGGCGGCGGAGCTCGGGCTGGACGCGCTGGTGGAAATCCACGACCTGTTCGAGCTGGAACGGGCCCTCCGGGCGGGGGCGACGCTGATCGGAGTCAACAACCGCAATCTCAGGACCTTTGAGGTGGATATCCGGACTTCCTTCGAGGTCGCCCGCCGTCTGGAAGGTGAGTCGGGGCTGGTGCTGGTGGCGGAGAGCGGACTCAGTGAGCATTCCCAGTTGGCGGAGCTGGCGGACGCAGGGTACGCCGGCTTTCTGATCGGGTCGGCGTTCATGGATACCGACGACCCCGGGGCGGCCCTGTACCGCCTGCTCAATCCCGAAACTGGTCGTGGCGGGGTGCCGCGGGGCTTGTCAGAGGAGGTTGACCGCCGTGCATGAAGAGCCTTTTTCGATGCCTGGGGCGACCGGGGCGCCTGTGCCGGATGCCGCGGGTTACTTCGGTTTGTATGGAGGCAGGTTTGTCCCCGAGACCCTGATGTCTCCCCTGCTGGAACTGGAAAACGCATACCTCGCTTCCAGGCAGGATCCTGGGTTCCAGCGGGAGCTGCAGGCACTTCTCATCGACTACGTGGGACGGCCCACTCCGCTGTCCCATGCCGGCCGCCTGTCGGCTGAACTGGGGGCCAAAGTCTTCCTCAAGCGCGAGGATCTGTGCCACACCGGAGCCCACAAGATCAACAACGCGCTGGGGCAGGCCCTGCTGGCCCGCCGGATGGGGAAGACACGGATCATCGCCGAGACCGGAGCCGGCCAGCATGGCGTGGCCACCGCCACCGCCTGTGCTTTGCTGGGCCTGCGCTGTGAAGTTTACATGGGGACCGAAGACGTGAGACGGCAGGCTCTCAACGTCTATCGCATGGAACTTTTGGGGGCCCGGGTGATTCCGGTGGACAGTGGTTCGTGCACCCTGAAGGACGCCATCAACGAAGCGATGCGGGACTGGGTCACCCACGTCGCCGACACGCACTACCTTCTGGGTTCGGTCCTGGGCCCGCATCCCTATCCCATGATGGTGCGGGATTTCCAGGCGGTGATCGGCAGAGAGGCAAGGGAACAGTTTCGGGCACGGGAGGGCGGACTGCCGGACCTGCTGGTGGCCTGCGTGGGCGGGGGCAGCAACGCCATCGGCCTGTTCCATGCTTTTCTTCAGGATCCGCAGGTTGCGATGGTGGGCGTCGAGGCTGGAGGGCGCGGCAATGAGCTGGGCCAGCACGCGGCGCGGTTCTCGGGCGGGCGTCCCGGCGTCCTGCACGGAACCGCGAGCTACCTGCTGCAGGACGAGCGGGGACAGGTGGCGTCAACGCACAGCATCTCCGCCGGGCTCGATTACCCGGCCGTGGGTCCGGAACACGCCTGGTTGCGGGAGCAGGGCCGGGTCGAGTACGGGTCGGTGGCGGACAGTTCGGCTCTGACGGCATTTCATCGACTGGCCGAGCTGGAGGGGATCATTCCGGCGTTGGAGTCGGCTCACGCTGTGGCGTGGCTGCTGGAGCACCCGGATCGCTGCTCGGGCAAATCCATTGTGGTGAATCTTTCCGGGCGGGGAGACAAGGATGTGGATACGGTCCGCGCCCTGGCCGCCGGGTCGGGCCCTTCAGGAGGAGATTGATGTTCCCGTCGAGGTCGCTGATTCCCTTTGTAACCGCCGGTTACCCCGATCTGGAAACCACTCGGGAAGTGGTCCTGGAACTGGCCCGGGCGGGAGCCGGTCTGGTCGAGATCGGCATCCCGTTTTCCGACCCCATCGCCGACGGGCCGGTGATCCAGCGCTCTTCTTTTGAGGCGCTGCGCCACGGTTACGGGATCGGGGACTATCTCGACATGGTCCGGGCAGTCCGCCGCCGGTCGGCGGTGCCCTTGATCTTCATGACCTATCTTAACCCGGTCCTGCAGTATGGGATCGACCGGCTGGACCGGGAGGCGGCCGAAGCCGGCCTGGACGGCCTGCTGATCTCCGATCTCACGCCGGAGAGTGCCGTCCGGAACCGGATCCGCACCGAGCGGCTGAAGCAGGTTTACCTGGTGGCGCCGACCACGGCTCCCGACCGGCTCGTCCAGGTTTGTCGCGCTGCGACAGGTTTTGTCTATGTGGTGGCTCGCACCGGAGTTACCGGCCGCCGTACCAACCTGGATGCTTCGATCGCCGAGCTGGTCGGCCGGGTGCGGCGGGCCACCAGACTTCCGGTGGCCGTCGGCTTCGGGATCCGAACCCGGGAGGACGTGGCCCGGGTCTGGCAGGTCGCGGATGGTGCCGTGGTGGGCTCCGCCATCGTTGCCTTCATGGAAGAACATCGGGCGGAGCTGGACTTGCCGAGACGGGTGGGCGAGTTTGTCCGAGATGTGCTGCTGCCGGATCCGGCCGGCGTGGAGACTGGAGTGTGAGCGCTGAAACGGAGATGGACCATTGGCGGCGCCGGATCGACGAAATCGACCGGGACCTTACCGACTTGCTGGCCGCCCGCGCCCGCTGTGCCATCCAGATCGGGCGGGTGAAGGCCCGTTACGGTCTCGAGGTGTACGATCCGCAGCGGGAGGCGGAGGTGATGTCCAACGTCCGGAGCCGGGTCAGCGGGTTTCTCACAGAACACGCGGTGGAGAGGATCTTCGAACGGATCATCGACGAGACCCGGCGTCTTGAGCGGGAGCACCGGAAGCTGGCGGAAGCGGTCGTCGCCGGCCCCGAGGAGTCCGGCGGATGATTGTCGTAATGGCCCCCGACGCAACCGAGACGCAGATCGAAGCCGTCATTGCGCGGCTGGTGGCACACGACTTCGACGTCCACCGGTCAACCGGGGTCCAGCGGACCGTACTCGGGGTGGTGGGGATCGGTTTGGGGCGGGTCGAGGCGGAGATCCGCGGCATGCCGGGAGTGGAGCGGATCATCCGGATTACGGAAGACCCGCCGGACCAGTCGGGTGACCCGGCGACAGGGGAGAGGCGGGATCAGTGAGGCGGGCACTGGCTGGATTCTGGTGGTTGTCATGGGCCTGCTGTTTCGCGTGGGGGGCGGGTGACGCGTCCCGGGTGAACCAGGTCCTGGTTGACCTCAAGGAGGGGAAGGCGGCGTCCCGGATCGAGGTTAGCGAAGCGGACGTCAATTGCTGGCTGGCGGTGGCGGTGGAGAGCCGTCGCCGGGTCGGGGTCAGGTCCCTGGAGGTCGACCTGCTGGGCTCGAACCGCCTTCGGGTGGTCGCCGTGGTGGACATGGACCAGGTCCAGCTGGAGGGATTCTCGGTCCGTCTCTTCAAGGCGGTGTTGAGCGGTGAGCAGAGGCTGGTGATGGAGGGGCGCCTCGACGTGTCCCAGGGCCGGGGGCAATACCAGGTGGAGAACGCCAGCTTCAACGGGGTAACGGTTCCGGCATGGCTGGCTTCCATGGTCATCAGCTACCTGTCGTCCCACCAGCCTCCCCACGTTGATGTCACCGAGTCCTTTGACCTCCCTTACGGACTGCGGGACATCGAGCTGCTGGCGGACCGGGCTGTGATCCTGCGTTAGTGGCTGCCGGAGGGGTGGAGCTCTGGCGGCAAGGCGAAACCCATCAGAGGTTTCGAGTATAATCCGTCAATGGAACTGCTCGAATCGCTCACCTTCGACGACGTTCTGCTGGTTCCGGGCAAGTCGGACGTCCTCCCGGCCGAGGCGCAACTGCAGTCCCGTTTCTCCCAGAACATTCCCCTGAACATTCCGCTGTCCTCAGCGGCAATGGACACCGTGACCGAAGCTCCCCTGGCGATCACGCTGGCGCGGCTGGGGGGTATCGGGATCATCCACCGCAATCTCACCATCGAGGAGCAGGCGGCGGAAGTGGACAAGGTCAAGCGTTCCGAGTCGGGGATGATTGTGGATCCCATCAAGGTGAGTCCGGAAACCAAGATCCGGGACGTGTTGGCGTTGATGGACCGTTACAAGATTTCCGGGGTCCCGGTAACCAACCCCAAAGGGCGGCTGCTGGGGATCCTCACCAACCGGGATCTGCGGTTTGCCGAGGACCTGGACGTGGAAGCCGCCCAGCTCATGACCAAGGAAAACCTGATCACGGTGCGGGAGGGGATCTCGCTGCAGGACGCCAAACGGATCCTTCACGAGCACCGCATCGAGAAGCTGCCCGTGGTGGACGAGAAGTTCCGCCTCAGGGGCCTGATTACCGTCAAGGACATCATGAAGATGATCACCTACCCGGACGCCGCCAAGGACCGGTTCGGACGGCTGCGGGTGGGGGCGGCGGTGGGCGCTGGAGGCGACTTCGAGGAACGGGCGAAGGAGCTGGAGCGTGCCGGGGCCGACGTCATCGTCATCGACACCGCCCATGGCTACAGCACCCGGGTGATCAAGGCCGTCAAGACGCTGCGCAACCGGCTGAAGAGTGCGGACATTGTGGCCGGCAACATCGCCTGCGGAGAGGCCGCACAGGAGCTGTTCGATGCCGGTGCCAACGCAGTCAAGGTGGGGATGGGGCCGGGCAGCATCTGTACCACCCGGATCGTCACCGGGACCGGCGTGCCGCAGATCAGCGCCATCATGGATACCGCCAGGGTCGCAAGGAAACTGGATCTTCCGGTGATCGCCGACGGCGGGATCAAGTACTCGGGCGACATCGTGAAGGGATTGGCGGCTGGTGCAGACTGCGTCATGATCGGCAACTTGTTCGCCGGCACCGACGAGGCGCCGGGCGAACTGGTCTTCTACCAGAACCGGAGCTACAAGTCCTACCGCGGGATGGGTTCCCAGGGTGCCATGGCCAAAGGTTACAGCTCGGACCGCTACGGGCTTTCCCTGGAGGCGGGCCTGCGGAAGGTGGCTCCCGAGGGAATCGAGGGGCGGGTTCCCTACAAGGGCAGCCTCGAGAACCTGGTGCCGGTCCTGCTGGGAGGGGTCCGGGCCGGGATGGGCTACGTGGGTGCCTCCACCATCCGTGCCCTGCAGGAAAAGGCTCGCTTCATCCGGGTCACCCCCCACGGGGTGCGGGAGAGTCACGTCCACGATGTGGTGGTCACCAAAGAGGCCCCCAATTACCGCGTCGAGGAGTGACGCCGGACGTCCGCGCTCCCCGGAGTGATCCGAGGATCCGCCGGCTCCGGTCGCGGAAACGTGGGATTCCCGCAGATCAGCCGGGAGCGGAGCGGATCGCGCGGATGACAGGGAACCAGACCGGTCGTGCGGGAGCGGGATGGTAGAATGAAAACCCATGTTTAATGCCCTGCTGGCCAAGGTCATCGGCTCGCAGAACGAGCGGTACCTCAAACGTGTCCAGCCGGTCGTGGAGAAGATCAACGCGCTGGAGCCTGAGGTCGCCCGGCTTTCAGCCGGCGAACTCCGCGCCCGCACGGACCAGTTTCGGGAACGCCTCAAGGCTGGAGAAAGCCTCGACGACCTGCTGCCCGAGGCCTTTGCCTGCGTCCGGGAAGCCTCGCGACGGACGCTGGGAATGCGTCACTACGATGTGCAGCTCATCGGCGGCATCGTGCTGCACCAGGGCAAGATCGCCGAGATGAAGACCGGCGAGGGCAAGACGCTGGTGGCCACGCTGGCCGTGTACTTGAACGGCCTCACCGGCAAGGGGGTCCACGTCGTCACCGTCAACGACTACCTCGCCCGCCGTGACGCCGAATGGATGGGCCCCATCTACCACTACCTCGGCATGACGGTGGGGGTCATCCAGCATGAGATGAACGACGCCGAGCGGCGGGCAGCCTATGCCGCCGACGTCACCTACGGAACCAACAACGAGTTCGGATTCGACTATCTCCGCGACAACATGAAGTACTCGCTGGAGGACTGCGTCCAGCGTGGACATGAGTACGCCATCGTGGACGAAGTCGACTCCATCCTCATCGATGAGGCCCGCACGCCGCTCATCATCAGCGGCCCCTCCGAGGAGTCCACGGACAAGTACTACCGGATCGACAAGCTGATTCCACGGCTGGTCCGGGAGGAAGACTACAAGGTGGACGAGAAGGCCCGTTCCGTGGTGCTGCAGGAGTCGGGCATCGAGAAGGCCGAGAAGTTCCTGGGCGTCGACAATCTGTACGACCCCCGCCACATGGACCTGGTTCACCACATCCAGCAGGCGCTGAAGGCCCACACCCTGTTCACCCGCGACAAGGATTACATGGTCAAGGACGGCCAGGTGATCATTGTGGACGAGTTCACCGGACGCCTGATGCCCGGACGACGGTACTCCGACGGCCTGCACCAGGCCCTGGAGGCCAAGGAGGGCGTCAAGATCGAGCGGGAGAACCAGACGCTGGCCACCATCACCTTCCAGAACTACTTCCGCATGTACAAGAAGCTGGCCGGCATGACCGGTACGGCGGAAACCGAAGCGGCGGAGTTCGAGAACATTTACAAGCTCGAGGTGGTGGTGATTCCCACCAACCGGCCGCTCAGGCGCATCGAGTACCAGGATGTCGTGTACCGCACGGAGCGGGAGAAGTTCAATGCAGTGGTCGAGGAGATCGCCGAGCTGAACCGGGTGGGCCGGCCGGTGCTGGTGGGGACAACCTCCATTGAGAAATCCGAGAAGCTGTCGAATCTGCTGAAGAAGCGGGGGATCCGGCACGTGGTGCTGAACGCGAAGTACCACGAGAAGGAAGCCCAGATCGTCGCCGATGCCGGACGCAAAGGCGCCGTCACCATCGCCACCAACATGGCCGGCCGGGGTACCGACATCATCCTGGGCGGCAAACCCGGCTACGAGATGACCGATCAGTTGTCGGGGGACGGTGGGGCGTCGCCGGGAACCCCGGCACCGGTGGGAGGAACCGCCCAGCCGGTCTCCGAGGAAGCCCGCCGGAGGGCCCTGGAAGAGTGGAAACGGGCGCATGACGAGGTGGTGGCGCTGGGGGGCCTGCATATCATCGGCACCGAGCGCCACGAGTCCCGCCGAATCGACAACCAGTTGCGGGGTCGCGCCGGGCGTCAGGGCGACCCGGGTTCCAGCCGGTTCTACCTCTCGCTGGAAGATGATCTGCTGCGGATCTTCGGGTCGGACAACATCACCAATCTCATGCAGCGGCTCGGCATGGAAGAGGGGGTTCCCATCGAGTCCCGGCTGCTGACCCGTCAGATCGAGCGGGCCCAGGCCCAGGTGGAAGCGCGCAATTTCGAGATCCGGAAGCACCTGCTCGAGTACGACGACGTCATGAACAAGCAGCGGGAGGAAATCTACCGCTTCCGCCGTGAGCTGCTGGAAGGTCAGGATCAGCGCCAGTATGTCCTCCAGATGGCCGACGAGCTGCTGGAGGGTTTCCTGGACGCCTATGCTTCCGCCGAAGTGGATCCGGAGCACTGGAATTACGACGACCTTCGGCTCAACGTCAAGCGCGTTTTCGGCATCGAGATCCCGGACGAGGTGGCCCTGCCCACCCCGGAGGAACTGGCGCAGCTCGACCAGGAGGAGGAGGGCGAGCCCTCGCTGGCCTCCCTGGCGCCCAAGCCGGCGCCGGCCGCCGGAGTACAGCCCGGCCGTCTGGTTCCTCTGCGGGAGCTTTCGCGGCGGGAGCTGGAGGATTATCTGCTGGTCGCCATTCGGCGGCGATACGCGGAGAAGGAACAGGAAGCCACCCCCGCCTTCATGCGCTGGTTCGAGCGGATGCTCATGCTCCAGATCCTGGACCAGCAGTGGAAAGACCACTTGCTGGCGTTGGACCATCTGAAGGAAGGCATCGGCCTGCGGGGTTACGGGCAGCGGGATCCCAAGGTGGAGTACAAGCGCGAAGCCTTCGCCCTGTTCGAGGAGCTGCGGGAACGAGTCAGTGAAGAGGTGGTGAGAATGCTCTTCCTGCTGCGTCCGGCGACTCGCGAGGAGGAACGCGAAGTGCTGGCGGCGCGGGCACGGCGGGCGCCGCGGGAAGTTCATTACTCGGGAGGAGAGGCAGCCGCATCCACCACCGCTGCGGCCGCCGCAGGGGGAGGCGGTGCCGCCGTGGCGGTGCGTCCGGTGGTGAGGACGGTGCCGAAAGTCGGGCGCAATGATCCCTGTCCCTGCGGTTCGGGGAAAAAGTACAAGAAATGCCACGGCGCCTGAGGCTGTGACTTGCCGGCCGGGGAAGCCGCCTGTGGCGGAGCTCCCCGCCGACCTGCCCTCGCTGCCGGTGAGCCGCGGAATCCGCCGCGACCAGTGCCGGCGCGTTGCCCCCAGCGAAGACCGAAAAGCATGAAGCTCTGGTACGCAGTCTATACCCGCTCCCGCCACGAGAAGGTGGTGGCCGAGGAACTTTGGCAGCGGCAGATCGAGGTGTTCCTGCCGCTGCGCAGCGTGATCTCGAAGTGGAAAGACCGCCGCAAGGAGGTCCAGTTTCCCCTGTTTCCCGGTTACCTCTTCGTCCACACCGAGATCGCTGAACGGCGGCTGGACATTCTGAAGACGCCCTCGGTGGTGCGGATCGTCGGCTTCAACAACGAACCGGAACCGGTACCGGAGGAACAGATTCTGGCAGTCAGGACCCTGGTGTTCAGCAGGCTGCCCTACGACCCGTACCCGGAGATGGTGGTGGGCAACCGCGTGCGCATCGTCCGGGGTCCCTTGCGGGGATTGCAGGGATATCTGGTGGAGAAGAAGAACCGCTATCGCTTCGTGGTGACCGTGGATCTGATCCAGCAGGCGGTCTGCTGCGAGATCGACGCCGCCGACGTGGAGAAAGTGTAGAAGGCGGAAAGGGGTGACGACGCCGTACGGTGGCGATTTTGGGGTCGCCGGCAGAAGGGAAGGTTCGGAGTTCCCCCGGCTACTCCCCGTGACCCTGCAACCTCTTTCGGCCCCCTGTGCTACATTACGCGGGAAAAATGAGGCGGGGGAGAGGCCTCAGGTCACATTGGCCTGTCGAAACTGTAAGTGACGAGCACGGAGTGTGTTTCACCCCTTCCCCGCAGCATCCGAAGGACCTGGAACGCTACCATCAACCCACGAGGCCGGAGCTCCCAACCCGGAACCCGATACTGAGAACGCCCTATGTCCCTGATTGCGCCTTACGGTGGTACCCTGATCGACCTCACTGTTCCGCCCCACGCGCTGGCATCGGCCAAAGACCGTGCCAACCGGCTTCCGTCCCTGCAGATTTCCGACCGCTCCCTGTGTGATCTGGAGTGTCTGGCCTATGGCGCTTTCTCGCCGCTGGACCGCTTCATGGGGGAGGCGGACTACCGCCGGGTGCTGGACGAAATGCGGCTGGCCGACGGGACGCTGTTTCCCATCCCGGTGACGCTCCCGGTCCCCGACAGCCTGGAAGTCGTCCCGGGAAGTGAACTCGCCCTGCGGGACGCCAGAAACAACCTGCTGGCGATTCTCTCGGTGGAAGAGGTCTACGAGTGGAGCCTGGAGGAGGAGGCCCGGAAGGTTTATGGGAAGGTGGATCCCCGGCATCCGCTGGTGGCGGAGATGCACCGCTGGGGCCGCCGCTATGTTTCCGGGCCGATGGAGGTCCTGCAGCCCCCGATCCACCATGACTTCACGGAACTCCGCCTGACCCCCGCCCAAACCCGGGCCCGGCTGGAGGCCTTGGGCGCCCTCGCCGGGGGCTGGCCGCAGGACGGACCGGTTCCGGTGGTCGCCTTCCAGACCCGGACGCCCCTGCATCGGGTTCACGAGGAACTGATTCGACGCGCCCTGGAGTCGGTGGGAGGGCTCCTGCTGCTGCACCCGGTGGTGGGTCTCACCCGACCCGGTGATTTTGACCACTACACCCGCGTCCGCTCCTATCTCGCCCTTTCGGAACACTTCGATTCCGGCCGCACGCTGTTGGCGTTGCTGCCGCTGGCCATGCGGTTCGCCGGGCCCCGGGAGGCCCTGTGGCATGCCTTGATCCGACGCAACTACGGCGCCACCCATCTGGTGGTGGGGCGGGGACACGCCAGCCCGGCACTGGACTCCGAAGGCAAGCATTTCCATCCGCTGTACGTGGCGCAGGAACTGGTCCGCCGTCACGAGGCCGAGCTGGGGGTGAAAGCCGTGGCCTTCGGCGACATGGTCTACCTGCCCGATCAGGACCGCTACGAGGAACGCTCGCAGGTTCAGGAAGGAGTCCGGGCCATCCCGTTCTCCTCAAAGCTTTTCAAGGAGGAGTATCTGGATCGGGGGCGGGAGATCCCGCCCTGGTTCGCCCGGCCCGAGGTGGCGCGGGTGCTGACCGAGGCTCACCCGCCCCGACACCGGCAGGGCGTTTGCCTTTGGTTTACCGGCCTCAGCGGGGCCGGCAAGAGCACCATCG
>FWWM01001092.1_pt1 | contig 73469 bp, 64 predicted proteins | sample 2228351 | NCBI WGS metagenome assembly FWWM01 (sample SAMEA103939774, study PRJEB20133) | metagenome | reverse complement strand
AAATGAGTAACAACCAATATGTCCAATTGTTCCGACAAATCTACCGTCTTTGTACTGTGTCCCGATTGCCTGCGCAGCATCTTCAATTACAAAAAGATTATAAGTTTCTGCAATTTTCATTATCTCATCCATTTCAGCACTTTGACCGAAAAGGTGAACCGGAATAACAGCTTTGGTTCTTTTTGTAATTTTTCTTTCGATGTCTTCTGGATCAATGTTAAAGGTAACAGGATCATTTTCCACAAAAACAGGCTTGGCAGATAACCTTGATACAACTCCGGCAGTTGCAAAAAATGAATAGGTAGGAACAATCACCTCATCACCTGGTTTGATATCCAGCACCATCAGAGCAAGCAGCAGAGCATCGGTGCCTGATGAAACTCCCCAGGCGTGTTTAACATTAAGATACTGCTGAAACTCTTTTTCCATTTCAGAAAGTTCAGGTCCCATAATAAAGTATTGTGATTCGGCAACTCTTATTATTGCTTCGTCAAGCTGTTTTTTCAGTGATTGATACTGAGGCTTTAAATCAAGAAGTGGTACTCGCATAAAAATTCCTTTTCAAGTTTATTTTGAATAATAAAAATCTTTTTCAATTTCATTAAAAAATTTTGCAGATAAGTCCTTTTCAGAAACAATTGGATTTTCGATTTGCCAGTTGATTGCAAGCTGCGGATCATCAAATCGTATTGAACGTTCATGTTCTTTACTATAATATTGGGTGCATTTGTAATAGAAAATTGCTTCATCGGAGAGAACTGAAAATCCGTGTGCAAAGCCAGGTGGAATCCAAAGTTGTGTGTGGTCCTCTTCAGATAAAGTTTTTGCATAATATTTTCCGAAAGTCGGAGAGTTGAATCTTATATCCACTGCTACATCAAGAACTTTCCCATATATTACCTGACAAAGTTTCCCCTGAGCCATTTCACCAATCTGATAATGTAACCCCCTGATTGTGCCTTTTTTGGATTTGGATATATTATCCTGCACAAAGTTAAAATCAATGCCATGCTCGCGGAATTTTGATAAACGGAATGATTCCAGAAAATATCCTCTTGAATCTCCGAATACCTTTGGTTTTATTACAAGAAGTCCCTCAATGGGAGTTTTAAGTATTTCCATCAGGACTCTCTGAGAATTTTTTCAAGATAGTTTCGGTACAGAGATTTTGGAATTGAATCAACAAGTTTTTCGAATTGCTGTTTATTGATAAATCCTTTATTAAAAGCAATTTCTTCAATGCAGGCGACTTTTAATCCCTGTCGATCTTCAATTACTCCGAAAAAGTTTGATGCCTGAAGTAAAGCTTCCGGTGTTCCTGTGTCGAGCCAGGCAATTCCTCTGCCGATTTTCTCAACATATAACTGACCTCTTTCGAGATAAGTTCTGTTTACATCTGTTATCTCAAGTTCACCGCGGGCAGAGGGTTTTAGATTTTTTGAAATTTCAATTACCTGGTTGTCATAAATATATAAGCCAGGCACAGCATAATTTGATTTGGGATGTAAAGGTTTTTCTTCGATTGAAATTGCTTTACCGTCTTTATCAAATTCAACTATTCCATATCTTTGGGGGTCGTTTACCTGATAACCGAAAATTGTTGCTCCGTTTTCTCTCTTCAGAGCATCGTAGAAAAAACTCAAATCACCATAAAAAATATTATCGCCAAGAATTAAAGTAACATTATCACTACCAATAAATTCTTCGCCAAGAATGAAAGCTTCTGCAATTCCGTTTGGAGCGTCCTGAACTTTGTAGGAAATGTTTAATCCGACCTGATTTCCATTGTCAAATAGTTGTTGGTATAGTGGAATAGTTTCTTTGTTCGATATTATAAGAATATCTTTAATTCCACCCAACATAAGAATAGAAAGCGGATAGTAAATAAGTGGCTTATCGTAAATAAGAGCGAGTTGTTTACTGTAAACTTTAGTAATCGGATATAATCTTGAACCAGAACCGCCGGCAAGAATAATTCCTTTATTGATTTTTTTCATATTAAATTTTCAGAATTTGTTATTAGTGTTAGCAAATATAAAAATATTCCCGATAGGTTTTTTATGCATTATACTAGAGTAATTTGCCACCAAGAATAAACATTGCAACAGTAAAGTAGATTACAATTCCGGTAACATCGACGAGAGTAGCGACGAAAGGTGCAGATGAAGATGCCGGGTCAAAGCCAAGTCGCTTTAATATAAACGGAAGAGTTGATCCGGTTACAGTTCCCCAAAGAACCACACCAATTAATGAAAGCGAAACTGTTGTTGCAACATAGAGCCAGTGTTCACCATAAATATGTGAAGCAACTTGCCAGACATAAATTCTAATGAAACCGATAGCTGCCAATATAAGACCAAGAGAAAGCCCGGTAATTAGTTCTCTTTTTATTACTAGGAACCAGTCTCTTAATGTTACTTCACCCAGAGCCATAGCCCGAACTACCAATGTAGCAGCCTGCGAACCCGAATTACCACCACTTGAAATAATTAATGGTACAAAAAGAGCCAGCACAACTGCCCTTGCAATTTCTTCTTCAAATACTGCCATCGCTGAAGCAGTAAACATTTCACCGATAAATAAAACTGAGAGCCAACCAGCACGCTTTTTAATCATCTTCAGTATTGGTATCGTCGGATACGGTTCATCTAATACTTCTACTGCTGCCTGCTTTTGTATATCTTCTGTGGTTTCTTCGACAGCAACATCCATAACATCATCAAAAGTTACTATACCGATCAGATTTCCACTATGGTCAATCACAGGCAATGCAACTCTGTCATATTTTCTGAACATTTCAACTGCTTTTTCCTGATCATCATAGACATTTAAAGCGACATAATTTTCATCCATCAGTTCGGATATTTTTGAATCGAGGGGAGCTAAAAGAATTTCTCTGATTTTTATATCGTCAATCAGTTTGCCTTTATCATCAACCACATAAAGTATATTAAGTGTTTCTTTGTTTTTTCCATTCTCTCTTATGTAATCTAATGTTTGTTGAATCGTCCAGTCAGGTCTAACAGCAATATAATCCGGGGTCATCAATCTGCCGACGCTGTTTTCCGGATAGCCAAGTAATGTTACGGCAATTTTTCTTTCTTCCGGTGAAAGAAGCTGAATTAATTGTTTTGTTGCCGATGCCGGAAGTTCCTCAAACAATGCAGTTCGGTCATCAGGGTCCATTTCGTTAAGAATTGCAGCTACCTCTTCGTTTCCCATTGCTTTGAGCAATTCCATTTGCGTGTCGAAGTCAAGATATTCAAAAGTATCAGTAGCTAATTCAGTATGAAGTAACCTGAAAATTATTACTCGCTCTTTTTCATCAAGGTCAATTAACAGCTCAGCTATATCGGCAGGTGTCCAGTCCTGAAGAATTTCCTTTAGGATGCTAAGTTTTCTCTCCTCAATTAGAGACTTAATTTCTGGTTGTAACAATCTGCTTAGCATCTGGAAATCCTTATTTTTGAGATGATGATTTTACATTGCCGGAGAAAAGTTATTTTTATTTTTAATGTGCAAAGATAAAACTGTCATTTGCAAATCACAATTTCAGGTATACGAATTATTCGAGCTGTTATGAAGATTATTGTTGATGAAAATATTTCATTCGCAAAGGAAGCTTTTTCACTATTTGGTGATGTATTTTGTTTATCCGGCAGGGAAATAACAAACGAAGTTCTGAAAGATGCAGATATTCTTATCGTTCGCTCAGTAACTATTGTTGATGAAAATCTTCTTAACAAAACACCGGTTAAATTTGTCGGTACGGCAACTATAGGCACAGATCATATTGACCTGAATTATTTGCGAAGTCACAATATCCGTTTTGCTGATGCAAAAGGATGTAATGCTTTTGCTGTTGCAGAATATTGCCTGACTGCATTATTAAATGTTTGTACAGATGAAAAGATTTCACTTAGGAATAAATCGGTTGGAGTGATTGGAGTTGGTAATGTTGGAAGCAAAGTGGCGAAGTATTCTGAGTTGCTGGGTTTAAAAGTTTACAAAAATGATCCACCCCTTCAAAGGAAAAATCCCAATGAAAATTTCTTTTCACTTGATGAAGTTCTTCAATGTGATATTCTGACTTTGCATGTACCGCTTACCTTTGACGGTGAAGACAGAACTTACCATTTGTTGAACGAAAAAAAACTTGATAAATTGAAAGAAGGTGCGATACTTATTAATACTTCGCGAGGTGCTGTAATTGATAATCAGGCGTTGAAAAATTTTATTAATCGAAAAAAACTTAATGTAATTCTTGATGTTTGGGAAAATGAACCTGATTTGGACTTATCATTGCTTGCAAGAGTGAAAATTGCAACACCTCATATTGCAGGTTATTCACTGGAAGGAAAGGTTAACGGAACAATAATGATTTTCAATGCATTAAATGAGTTTCTTGGAACGGATTATAAATTTGATTTCGGCTTGCCGGAATTGAGTAATAATATACTTTCTTACAACAAAAATGAACTTGATGAAGAAGAACTGAACAAATTATTTAACAAAATTTATGATATTGAATCAGACATTCTTCAAATGAAAAAGATTCTTTACTTCGATAGACCGGACAGAATAAAATATTTTGATAGTCTCAGAAAATATTATTCATTAAGAAGAGAATTTAATAATTATTTTGTGCAGACAAATTCAGCTGAGCTTAAAACAATCTTTAGTGGGTTAAGATTCAAGGTTATTTAACTGCATCCCGATTTAATTTAAACTCAACTGGCACGACCATCTGCACTTTTACAGGTTTGCCTTTCATTAAGCCGGGTTTAAATCTTGTGTAGTAAACTGCCAAGCGGGCAACCTCATCACAACCATAACCAATGCCTTCAACGACAATTGCATTAGAAACTTCGCCATCCTTTTCAATGAAAGCCAGAACTTTTACTACACCTTCAATCCTTTTCTTCCGGGCTTCTTCGGGATAAGTAAGTTTTCTGTAAATAGTATTCATCCCACCGATTGGTGCTGGCATAACTTCCGCATTGATAAAATAAGCCGGATCATCATCAAAACTTTTTTCTTCAATTTTCCCAGGAGGCATATCATCAGGTTTTTTGTTTTTCTCATTCTGTTTTTGTTTCCATTCCTCAAGCAGCTTCAGATAATCCTCATATCTGTACTCACCAATCAGAGTGAATTCCTGATCCTTACGAAATCCTTCTGAGAAGAAAACATCCTGCAGATGATTTCCTGTTGAATCAAAATATGAAGCCGGTCCTTCCCTTCTTCCATCCTCTATGTTGAACATCTCTTTAAGATTTCCGTTCGGATAAAATAACTTTACTACGCCGGTAACTTTATCTTTTGAGTAATTTCTTTCTTCCTTCAGATTACCATTTTCGTAATAAAATTTTGCCAATCCCTCTCTTGAACCATTGTAAATGTTTATTACTGACTCGATTTTTCCATTGGGATAATAGGTAATTATACTATCCTGTTGTGAATATAATTCAGTTGCTGTTAAAAATAATATTGATGCTATGACTGCCTTCATATACTTATAATAATTTTCGGGGCAAAGATAAGACTTAATCCTTAATTATTAGAGGAAGTAAAACAGCAAGAATAAAAACAAGAATTGCAATTGCATAGAACAAATAACCAACTACAAAGTCGTATTGAAGTATTCCAAGTTCACTAAGAAGATAATGCCAATCGTGGTAAACTTTTTTACCGCCGAGTAGAGGAAGCTTTCTTGCCTGAGCATCTGCTGCATAAACACTTATATTTATAAAATTTTGACCCAACCATAGTAAACCAAATTGAACGCCTATTCTGTAATTGTTTCTAAAAAATGTAAAAGCAATTAACGAAGGAATAATTATCTGCATCAAAGTTCCGCCAAGTGTATAAATAAATTTTCCAAAGAACATAAAGAACAGATGACCTGCTTCGTGAATAACAAGATCAACATTGTCAATCAGACCATATTCACCGCGGTTAAGCGTCCAGTAGAGTGCAACAGGTAAAATAAAAGCCGACGGTACCCATTTTCTTATTTCTGAAGTTTGGCTATAAGGTTTAGCTTTTTTTAAACTTTGCTGAATTTCTTTGTTGAGTTCGTCTGACATAAAAGTTCTCTTTTGTAATTTGCTCTTAAAAATACTTACAGAATTTGTTTAGTTGAAAAGGCGAGTTAATTTTTATTATTGAAATTTTTCAAATAAGGTGAAAGAAATATTAAGATGAAAAAATTTTTTGTGGTTATTCTTCTCGCAGTCTTTTTCAATACCATCCATTACCCGCAAGAATCACAATTAGTTGAAGGAGACTTTGTTATAATGGACAAATGTGGTTTCACATCGAATACCGGAGATGAATTTAATTCTTCAGATAATTGGGGATATGGGTATGATAGTTTATTAGTAGAATTAAATCTTTGGGGACAAAATCCTTATGTAAAAATTGATTCAATTGGATTGAGCGTGCAGGGAAGACCTTTATGGCAATTAACGATAAGCTCTGATCCAAATAATATAGCTGGTAAAAGAACAGTTTTTATACATGCCAGAACTCATCCTCAGGAAACAGAGGGCTTTTATGTAACAAGAGAAATAATAAAAATACTTTTATCGGAATCGCCTTTTGCTCAAATTCTAAGAGAGAATTGTGTATTTTATATTATTCCTATGTATAATCCCGACGGTGTAGAGTTAGGTAATCCGAGAAATAATGCGAATAATGTTGATCTTGAGAGTAATTGGTTCACATTTCCAAATCAACCTGAAGTTGCAGCTTTAAAATCAAGATTCTCGTCACTTATGGCTTCACCCAATCCTATTGAAGTTGAGCTCAACATGCATTCTTCATCATTGTGCAAAAGATATTTTGTTTATCATGATTCTGCAGGCACTTCTCCAGAGTTTGCCCTTCTGCAACAGCAATTTATTGAAGGCATCAGAGCTTACTATCCGACAGGAATCCAGCCGTGGAATTATTATATAAGCTGGACAAATGGCAACCCAATGAAATATCCCGAAAGTTGGTTCTGGTATTATCATGGTGAAAATGTAATGGCACTCACTTATGAAGATATGTATCAGTGTATTGGAACAGGAAATTTTGATATTACAGCTAATGCAATTCTTCGTGGTGTAATGGATTATATGGATATTCCCACAAGTATAGATATCGAAGGAAAATTAATTGCTGATGAATTTGTCCTCCGGCAGAATTATCCAAATCCGTTCAACCCGGTTACTAAAATCAGTTGGCATTCACCGATAGGCAGTTGGCAGATTTTAAAAGTCTATGATATTCTTGGTAATGAAGTTACAACATTAGTCAATGAATATAGAGAAGCCGGGAAGTATGAAATAGAATTTAATGTAGAAGGTTCAAGTAAAGTCGAATTATCAAGCGGGATTTATTTTTATCAACTTCAGGCAGGGAACTTTATTCAAACAATGAAAATGATCCTGATAAGATAAAGACTTTGAATACCTTTTTGTTATTACTAATTAAAAAAAGGATCAATTAAATCATTATTCAAGTGAATTAATAAATTATTACTAATAAATTTTCTCAAAACAGAAAAGGCGATTCTTATGAATCGCCTTTTACAAATAAAACTAATTATTAAACCAATCCCTGATCAATCATTGCATCTGCTACTTTTAAGAATCCGGCAATATTAGCGCCATTAACATAATTACCAGGTGTTCCGTACTTTTCAGCGGTAGCCAGGCAAGTATCGTGAATTCTGATCATAATTTCCTGAAGTCTTCTGTCAACCTCTTCACGGCTCCAGGGAAGTCTCATACTATTTTGTGCCATTTCCAAACCACTGGTAGCAACACCGCCAGCATTAGAAGCTTTGCCCGGTGCATAGAGAATTCCAGCATCCATAAATACTCTGTAAGCTTCAATGGTTGTTGGCATATTTGCCCCTTCACAAACACAAATGCAACCATTCTTAACAAGTTCTTTGGCGTCCGGCTCCTGAATTTCATTTTGAGTTGCGCAGGGAAGTGCTACATCAACTTTTACTTCCCAGGGTTTTTTGCCCGGGAAGAATTGAACTTTGAATTCCTTTGCATAATCTTCTACAGCATCCTTATTGCTTGCGCGGAGTTTTAACATATAATCAATCTTTTCTCCTTTAACTCCATCCGGATCATAGATATAACCGTCGGGTCCGGATAATGTAACAACTTTACCACCAAGTTCTGTAACTTTTTGAACAGCGCCCCAGGCAACATTACCAAATCCTGAGACAGCAACCGTTTTTCCTTCAATTGATTGTCCTTTCGTTTTCAACATTTCATTAGCAAAATATACTACACCAAAACCGGTTGCTTCAGGTCGGATAAGTGAACCTCCCCAATTAATTCCTTTACCTGTGAGAACACCAGTAAATTCATTTTTTAATCTTTTATATTGCCCAAACAAATAACCTATTTCTCTGGTACCAACACCAATATCGCCAGCCGGAACATCTGTATTCGGTCCGATATGCCTGAAAAGTTCCGTCATAAAACTTTGGCAAAATCTCATTATTTCATTATCTGATTTTCCTTTCGGATCGAAATCACTTCCACCTTTACCACCGCCCATTGGAAGAGTTGTAAGAGAATTTTTGAAAACTTGTTCAAATGCCAGAAACTTTAAGATGCCCAAAGTAACTGACGGGTGAAATCGCAAACCGCCTTTGTAGGGTCCAATTGCACTGTTCATTTCTATTCTGTATCCGCGATTGATGTGGATTTGACCCTGATCGTCCATCCACGGAACGCGGAACATTATAACTCTTTCAGGTTCAACCATTCTTTCAACTATTTTAAGTGAACGATATTCCGGATGACGTTGAAGTACTAAATCAAGAGATTCAAGAACCTCTTCAACCGCCTGATGAAATTCTGGTTCGTTAGGATTTTTGGCTTTAACATCAGCCAATAATTTCATTACATATTCAGAAGCCATAATAACCTCTTATGTTTTTTATGTTATACAATGTTTTATTTATGATTTTAATAGCTGAAGGAGTTTCGGAGATGGTTGAAAAATGATGATTGAAAACAGTAAAATTTAGCATTGATATTTCCCCTGATATTTAATTTTTCTTACTGTTCTCATTATCAACAAAATATATTTTTCTCATTTCAAAATTAGATTTTGCGCCTATAAAAACCTAAGAAAACCAACTTCTTCAGTCTATGGTGTGATAATATTCAAATTAAAATTAACTAAATAAATAGTAAGTAGTTACTTAAATCAATAATTTTGAAACACCAATTCATGTAATTTTTTGAGGTTAAAATGTCAAACCAGATTATTAAGGAAAAAATCAATCAGGCAGTTAAAATTCTGAATGAAAAAAATATCGATATGTGGCTCACATTTGTCCGCGAAACGAAAGTTAGCAAGGATCCTATGATTGATATGATAGTCGGTGAACATTCAACATGGCAATCTGCATTCATCATTAACAGAGACGGTGAAACAGCTGCAATTGTCGGCAGTATTGAGGAGGAGAACATTATTAAAGCCGGATTATATCAGAGGGTTATTGGTTATGTTAAATCTGTAAAAGAACCATTGCTTGAATACCTTAATTCCAAAAGACCATCAAATATTGCAATAAATTATTCAAAAAATTCTGTTTTATCTGATGGCCTAACTCATGGAATGTATCTCCTGTTAAATGATTATCTGGAAGGAACGGAGTTTAAAGACAGGTTAATCAGTGCTGAAGAAATAATTTCAGCATTAAGAGGAAGAAAGTCAGATTCTGAACTGGATATAATGAAAGAAGCAATTGAAGAAACATTGAAAATATTTGATGCAGTCGGAAAATTCATTAAACCAGGATTAACTGAGAAAGATGTTGCTGAATATGTTAAAAAATTAATGCGTGAAAAAGGTTTTCAACCTGCGTGGGATGAAGAAACCTGTCCAGCTGTATTTACAGGTCCAAATCCGTCAAGTGCTCATTCCGGCCCTACTGACAGAAAGATTGAAAAGGGTCATCTGGTAAATATGGATTTTGGAATTAAGTATAAAGGTTATTGCTCTGATTTACAACGCACCTGGTATGTATTGCGTGATGGAGAAAATTCAGCGCCTGCAGAAGTAAAAAAAGGTTTCGAGGTAATTCGGGATGCAATACAAAAAGTCGCTGATGCAATTAAACCGGGTGTAACAGGTGTTGAGATGGATGATATTGCAAGAAATTATATTACTCAACAAGGTTATCCCGAGTATCCGCACGGACTTGGTCATCAGGTTGGACGCGAAGTTCACGATGGTGGTGCTGGATTATTTCCAAGATGGGAAAGATATGGCAATACACCTTATTTAAAACTTGAAGAAAGACAGGTTTTCACGATTGAACCGCGTCTACCGGTTGAAGGTTATGGTGTTTCTACTATTGAAGAAGAAATCGTAGTTACTAAAGATGGTTGTGAATTTCTTTCTACTCCTCAGAAGGAATTAATTTTAATCAGATAAACTGCTAATAATAATTTTTCAGTTAAAATTATTCTGAGGGAAACTTATTATAATAGTGATAAGAGACTTAAATAAATCTTTCGTTACAGCTAAAAGTTTAGTTTTCCGAATTGCTATAATCTTAATATAATTTTTACCACTAAGAATGTATCCGGATTTAAAAATTTTAAGCTTCTGATAATACCTCATCTTCAAATCCATAAATAGTATGGAATAAGGTAGAGCCGATAGTTTAAAGTGATATGTAAGATTTATCTTTATTTAAAAAATGCAACCGGAGAGATAAGCTTTCTGCAGTAATGCACTGTACTCTTCCCACGAAATTTCAATTGCACCGAACATTCTTAGATGCTCAGTCATATACTGAACATCAAGTAAAACAAAATCATTTTCTTTTAGATGAAAAAGCAGTGCTACTAAAGCAGCTTTAGATGCCTGAGAAACTTTTGAAAACATTGATTCACCAAAAAAAGCACCGCGGAAGGTAATACCATACAAACCTCCAACAAGCTTTCCATTCTGATAGGTCTCAACAGAATGCAGATAACCTCTCTTGTGTAATCTTCGGTAAGCTGAAATTAGTTCTTCCGAAATCCAGGTTGAAGGTCGGTCAGCACAGCCCTTAATAACACTTAAATAATCAGAGTCAAACTTTAGTTCAAAATTTTGTTTTTCAATTGCTTTTCTTGTTGAGCGTGGAATATTAAAATTATCAAGAGGAATAATTGTCCTTATTTCAGGCATATACCAGTTAATTTGTCCCGTATCATCAGCCATTGGGAAAGCGCCACTTGCATAAAGCCGAATCATATTCTCCGGCTGAAGCATTGATTTAATCAAATCATTATTCTTTTCGACCATATTAAATCTGATTTTATTTCACTGCAAGCTTAATTAAGTTTACAATGTAATTCTAAAAAAATTTTGTCAATGTTGCTAATGAATAAAAAGGATTTTTATGCGCAAAACAGCTGTGGTTGCATTAGGCGGCAATGCACTCCTTCGCGGAAACGAAATCGGTACAATCCAGCAGCAGGAAAAAAACACTTACGATACTTGTATTAACCTCATAAAACTTCTAAAGCAAGATTATAATTTAGTTATTACTCACGGCAATGGACCTCAGGTAGGTAATATTATGCTTCGTAATGAAGCCGGTTACAACACATATAAAATTCCTAAAATGCCATTGGATATTTGTGTGGCTGATTCGCAGGGCGGCATAGGTTATATGATTGAGCGACAAATGAAAAATATTCTGACAGAAAATAAGTTCAGAAAAAATGTTGTTACACTGGTAACACAGGTACTTGTTGATAAAAATGATCCGGCATTTGAAAACCCTTCAAAACCAATTGGTCCGTTTTATCTTAAAGAAGAAGCCGATTTACTTGCAAGAATTAATAATTTCGTCTTTAAAGAAGATGCGCGTAAAAGGGGATGGAGAAGGGTTGTTGCCTCGCCTGAACCAAAAGACATTCTCAATAAAAAAATTATCAAGGAACTTGTAAGAAAAGGTAATATTGTTATTGCTGCCGGTGGAGGTGGTGTGCCGGTTTATCAGGACAAAAATAAAATTCTTCACGGCATTGAGGCAGTAATAGATAAAGACCTTGCTTCGGCTTTACTTGCAACTGAAATTGAAGCAGATGAATTCTTTATCCTGACAGATGTACCAAAAGTTTATATTAATTTTAATAAACCAAATCAGCAGCAACTTGATTTAATTAAACTTTCCGAAGCAAAGAAATATTATGAAGCCGGTGAATTTGGCGCTGGAAGTATGGGACCAAAAATTCTTGCAGCGATTAATTTTGTTCAGAGTGGCGGAAAGGAAACTGTTATTACTGAATCCACACAACTTGGCGACCCAAACTGCGGAACCAGAATAATTCCGGATTAGTTAAAATTTTTCAAAAAATAATTATGGAGAATCATTATGGCTGTTAATATGAAAGGTAAGGATCTGATTTCAATTGCAGATCTTTCGCTTGAAGAAATTTATGAGATTTTTGACGTGGCTCATTCATTAAAACAAAAATTATATACCAATGAACCGCACAGATATCTTGAGGGTAAAACGCTCGGAATGATCTTTACAAAGCGTTCTACAAGAACACGCGTTTCATTTGAAACCGGAATTTATCAGCTCGGCGGACTCGGAATGTATTTCGGGCCAAATGATTTGCAGCTTGGCAAAAGTGAAAGTATTGCAGATACAGCAAGAGTGCTTTCAAGATACCTCAACGGCATTATGATTCGAACATTCGATCACAATGATGTGGTTGAACTGGCTAAATATGCCGATATTCCGGTCATCAATGGCTTAACTGATTTACTTCATCCCTGCCAGGTTCTTACAGATTTATTTACAATTTTGGAAAAGAAAAGAAAGCTTCAAGGATTAAAGCTTGCTTACATTGGCGATGGGAATAATATGGCTCATAGTCTCTTAAACGGTTGCTCAAAAGTCGGAATGAATATCGCAATCGCTTCTCCTTCAGGTTATAAACCAAATAAGGATATTGTGGCTAATGCTAAAAAATTTGCTGCTTATATGGGTAGTAAAGTTGAGATACTCGATAATCCTGTTGCGGCAGTTAAAAATGCTGATGTGGTTTACACTGATGTATGGGCTTCAATGGGTCAGGAAGAAGAAGCAGAAGAAAGAAAGAAAAAATTTGCCAGATATCAGGTTAATCCTAAATTGGTAAAGCATGCAAAAGAGGATTATTTGTTTATGCACTGTTTACCAGCTCATCGTGGTGAAGAAGTAGTTAACGAAGTTGCTGATTCACCAAATTCTGTGATTTTTGATGAAGCTGAAAACAGATTACATGTTCAGAAAGCAATTATGGCATTGGTGATGTAAAAAAAACGATATGTTAATTTGAATTTTTAAACCAGCAATGATGATGTCACTCCGAGCAATAAGTTCAGAGTGACATTTTAATTTTAAATAAGAGTTTAAACATTATTAGAGATGTACAGCAATTCTTGTTATAAAAAAATTGCCAAAATCACTCAAATTTTATTTTAAGGTTTACTATCTCACTTCGGCTTCCGGTTCTGACCGGCGGACCCCAGGTTCCCGCACCGGATGAAACATAATAATGAGTATTGGATTTTCTTTTATAGCCCCAGCTCACTTCATAAATTATGTTTGTAATAATATTTGCAGGCCAGATTTGTCCGTGATGTGTGTGTCCGGAGAGTTGTAAATCAATATTATTTCTTTCAGCTTCATCTAAACCGATTGGTGTGTGATCAAGAAGTATTTTCGGATAATTGTAATTAATATTTGCAATAATTTCCTCAAGTGTCTTTCTATGTTGTCCTGTAAATTGAAACATTGCTTTATCTTCTCTCCCTATAACATAGAAGCTGCTATCTACTAAAATGTAGTTATCACGAATTGTTTTTATTCCAAGATGTTCGGCATAAAGAACTGATGCTTCAACGCCGTTAATGAATTCGTGATTACCATTTATTGCATAAACTCCATATTTGGATTTGAGTTTATGAAATGATTTCCCGATTGCTCTTGCTTCCAGAATTTCTGCTTTATCATCAACTATATCACCGGCAAGTAGTACAATATCCGGATTAAGGGAATTCATCATATCAACAATTTTTGTCAGAAGCCGCTCGCCATCAATGGGTGATAAATGAATATCACTAGCCATCACAACGTTTAGTTTGCTAAGTTTACTAATGCCCTTGGGAAGGGTAAGCTCCAATGTTTTTATTTCGATGTTTCTCTTGTTTAGATTGCCAAGGAAAACAATCAGACTGACAAGTGCTATTACTATTAATGCAGTGAATCTTTTAATACTATCATCACCATTTCTGAATACTTTCGGAAGAAATTCAAATTTATAATCAAAGAACCTGAAAATATCTATCAACAGTAATGAAAGAATGAGGTAAACAAAAAAAGCAAACCAGATTGCTCCTGCTCCAAGCCAGATATCATAAATCAAAGGTGGAAGAACTTTGTAAAATATCTTTGCGAACACATAACCATAGGCAATCAGTACAAATAATAATAAATAAATTATCCGAACAAACGGATAGTTACCGATTACATTCCATCCTCTAATGAAAATGTAATAGTTAAGTGATGTATAAACAGTAAAAAATATTATAAAAAATAGTGACATAGATTTATCGTTTTTTGTTATAACAAAAGATATTAAGATAAGTTCAAACCAGGATGTGTTTCAGTCACATTATTATGAATAATTATCGCTGAGAATTTAAGTGTTGGTTAATTTACGGTTGATATCTTTTCAAATTTAAGGAAGAAAACTTAAAACAGAGAGATTTAATATTTCAGAACATTGATAATAATAAATATTGGTAGGGATGTTTAATCTAAATTCAACTTGCCAGACTTTGAACTTCCTCTGTCTGACAAGTTGATATATAGTTTGTTATTTATAAGAGTGTAAAACCTTCATATAATTTGCTCTTTCAAATTTTGACGGGTCTTCCACATTCATATAACTCATACTGCCTCTCATCATACTCAAAGATTCATATTCGTGTTCTTCCATCCAGGTTTTTACACCACTCAATACATCAGCAATATGTCCTATTCCAAATTTTAAAAGAGCTGCTAACATTTGGGTAGCTTTAGCTCCAGCCATTGTTAATTTGATAACATCCTCTGCATGATAAACACCACTTGTAGCAGCTAAATCTGCCTGAACTTTTCCATAAAGAATAGCAATCCATCTCAAAGGCAATCTCATTGCCATAGGAGTGCTGAGCAGTAGATTTGGTTCGACCTCTAATTTCTCAAGATTAATATCTGGTTGATAAAATCTGTTAAACAGAACCAATCCATTTGCACCTGCTTTCGCAAACTGATTCGCCATGTAAGAAGTTGAAGTAAAGAAAGGATGCATTTTTACAGCAATTGGTATTTTTACGCTTGAGCGAACGGCTTTTACTATGTCAATATACATTTGCTCAATAAAATTTCCGGAGCGTTCAATATCAGTGGGAAGCAAATATATATTCAGTTCAAGAGCATCAGCCCCAGCTTGCTCTATGAGTTTGGAATATTCTGTCCATCCACCAAGTGATTTTCCGTTCAGACTGGCGATGATTGGAATATTTACTGATTCTTTTGCTTTGCGTATGTGTTCAAGGTATTCATCCGGTCCTGTTTTGAACTCAAATGGTTCCGGAAAATATGAAGTCGCTTCAGCATAACTTTCAGTGTGAACAGAAGTGTGATAGTCAAGTTCAATCTGTTCATGCTCTATTTGTTCTTCAAATAAAGAATAAAGAACAACTGCACCCGCACCGGCATCTTCCATTTCCCGAATGTTTGAAATTTTTTCGGATAATGGTCCAGCTGATGGAATAATAGGGGATTTTAACTTTAGTCCTAGATAATTAGTTGTTAAATCCATTTGATTCCCTTTATGTTTTCATTAAACTTATATTGATGTGCGGGAACAAATCCCGCACTTTTGATTACTTGTTATTGAGCCATTTCGTTTTGTGGATCCCAGGCAGCTAATCTCTCGTATTCTTTCCATCTTTTAATAACATCTTCCTGTGCTTCCTGAATAAGTTTTGCTGCAAGATCAGGATGAGATTTAGTTAACATCTTGTACCTTGTTTCCATATATGCATAATCCTTTAATGGAATTTTTAATCCTTTTGAATCGAGCTTGAACGGATTCTTGCCTTCTTTTGCAAGTTCAGGATTGTATCTGTACAGGGGCCAGTAACCGGAATCAACAGCTGCTTTCTGATTGTTCATCGCAGTAGCCATATTAATTCCGTGCGCTATACAATGACTGTATGCAATGATAATTGATGGACCATCATAAGCTTCGGCTTCAAGGAAAGCACGAAGTGTATGCTGATCGTTGGCACCCATAGCAACTCTGGCTACATAAACATTTCCATAAGTCATAGCCATAAGTCCTAAATCTTTTTTTCCGGCAGGTTTGCCTGCAGCCGCAAACTTAGCAACTGCACCACGAGGTGTAGCCTTTGAACTTTGTCCGCCAGTGTTTGAATAAACTTCAGTATCAAGTACAAGAAGATTTACATTTGCACCAGAAGCAATCACATGATCAAGTCCGCCATAACCAATATCATAAGCCCATCCATCACCACCAATTATCCAGACTGATTTTTTGACAAGATAATCTGCAACACTAAGCAAATGATTTAATTCAGAAGCTTTTCCGTTTGCACCAGCGTTAATGAGTTCATTTAGTTTTTTCTTGAGTAATTCTACTCTATCTCTTTGTTCATAAATTCCGGCTTCATCTTTTTGATCGGCACTTAAAATAGCATTAACAAGTTCATTTCCGATTTCATTCGAATATTTTTTGAGTAAATCAGTTGCCTGCTGCTGGTGCTTGTTAATTGCTAATCTGAATCCAAGACCAAATTCTGCATTATCTTCAAATAATGAATTTGACCAGGCAGGACCCCTTCCATCTTTATTTATTGACCATGGAGTTGTTGGAAGATTACCACCATAAATTGATGAACATCCCGTTGCATTTGCAATAATTGCTCGGTCGCCAAATAACTGGCTAACAAGTTTAACATAAGGTGTTTCACCACAACCGGCACACGCACCTGAAAATTCAAATAATGGTTCAAGAAATTGTGAATCTTTAACTTTTGATACAGCAACTTTTCTTCTGTCCAGGTCAGGAATGTTGAGGAAGAAATCCCAGTTTGCTCTTTCTTTTTCACGAAGCGGAAGCTGTTCTGACATATTTATTGCCTTAAGCTTGGTTTCTTTTTTATTCTTGGAAGGACAAACATCAACGCAGAGCCCGCAGCCGGTGCAATCTTCTACTGCAACCTGAAGTGTATAAAGCAATCCATCGCCATAATCTTTTGCTTTAAATTTTGTTGATTTGAAAGTCGCCGGTGCACCGGCAAGATATTTTTCTTCATATACTTTTGCTCTTATGGTAGCATGGGGACAAACCATTACACACTTGTTACATTGAATACAGGTTTCAGGATCCCAAACCGGAACTTCAAGTGCAATATTTCTTTTTTCCCACCTTGCACTTGCCGAAGGATAAGTACCATCAACAGGCATTCTGCTAACCGGTATTAAGTCTCCTTTACCAGCAATAATCTTTCCTAAAACTTCTTTTACAAACTCGGGAGCGTTAGGAGTAACAGGTGGTTGAAGTTGTGCTTTGCTTGTAATTTTATCTGGAACAGGTACCTCAAATAAGTTATCAAGTGTCTTATCAACCGCTTCAAAATTCATCTGAACAATTTTATCACCTTTAGCACCATAAGTTTTCTTGATAGAGTCTTTAATCAATCCGATAGCTTGTTCTCTAGGAAATATGTTCGAAATTGCGAAGAAACAAGTCTGCATTATTGTATTAATTCTTACACCCATCCCGGTTTCGTCTGCAACTTTATAAGCATCAATCACAAACAATTTCATTTTCTTATCTATTAAATCTTTTTGAACCTTCTCTGGTAACGAATCCCATACCTCTTCTTTGGGAACTTTTGTGTTGAGCAGAAATATCGAACCTTCAGTTGCATCTTCAAGCATATCCATTTTTTCCAAAAATACCTGCTGATGGCAGGCAATAAAGTTTGCTTTGTTTATAAGATATGTAGATTTTATTGGCTTTGGTCCGAATCTTAAATGGGATACAGTAACGGAGCCGGATTTTTTTGAATCGTAAACGAAATAACCTTGTGCATAGTAATCAGTTCCTTCACCAATAATTTTGATTGAGTTTTTATTTGCGCCAACTGTTCCATCTGCACCAAGACCATAAAACTTTCCACGGAAAGTTTCCGGTGCTTCAACTGAAAAATTAGGATCAAAATCAAGACTTGAATTTGTTACATCATCTATAATACCCACCGTAAAATGATTTTTCGGTTTATCACTTGCGAGATTATCGAACACGGCTTTGATCATGGCTGGTGTAAATTCTTTTGATGAAAGTCCATATCTTCCACCTACTATTTTTGGAAATGCAAAGCCAAGTTCGCCATTCATATACTTCTCTGAAATAGCATTTACAACATCCTGATATAATGGCTCACCTGCAGAGCCGGGTTCTTTTGTTCTGTCGAGTACGGCAATTGATTTTGTTGTTTTCGGCAATGCGTTTATAAAATGGTCCACTGAAAATGGTCTGTACAATCTGACCTTAACTGCACCAATCTTTTCACCTTTGGAAACCAGATATTCAACAGTTTCCTCAACTGCTTGAGTGCCTGAGCCCATAAGAATAACTATTCTTTCTGCATCAGCTGCGCCCACATAATCGAACAAGTGATATTGTCTGCCTGTTAGTTTTGCAAATTTATCCATTTGCTTTTGAACTATTGCGGGGCAAGCAGCATAAAACGGATTAACAGTTTCCCTTCCCTGAAAATAAACATCTGGATTTTGTGCTGTTCCTCGGATAAACGGATGATCAGGAGATAAAGCTCTTTTTCTGTGTTCGATAATGAGTTTATCATCAATCATTGATTTCATATCTTCCTGTGAAAGCTCCTCAATCTTCTGCACTTCGTGAGAAGTTCTGAAGCCATCGAAGAAATGAAGGAAAGGAATTCTTGATTCAAGTGTTGATGCCTGAGCTATTAAAGCGAAATCCATAACTTCCTGAACAGAACCGGAAGAAAGTAGTGCAAATCCTGTTTGACGAACAGACATTACATCTGAATGATCACCAAAAATTGATAATGCTTGTGCAGCAATAGATCTAGCTGATACATGAAAAACTGTAGGTGTTAGTTCACCTGCAATTTTATACATGTTTGGAATCATAAGCAGTAAACCCTGTGAAGCAGTAAAAGTTGTTGTAAGTGCTCCACTCTGTAATGCACCGTGAACAGCGCCCGAAGCACCTCCTTCACTTTGCATTTCTGTAACCTGCGGGACAATGCCCCAGATATTTTTCTTACCAGCTGCAGACCAGGCATCGCACCATTCTGCCATATTTGAAGATGGAGTAATAGGATAAATTGCTATTACTTCATTTGTATTATAAGCCACATAAGCTGCAGCTTCATTGCCGTCAATTGTAACTTTTTTTCTATCCATTTTATTACCGTTTAATTTTTTTTACTTTTAATTTCAGATTGAATGATTCCTTTGCTTTACCCAATAATAATACCAGCAATTGCTGTTTAATTTCGAAGTTTTTCAGGATTCTTTTAATTAATAATTTCATTACTGAAAATCATTTAACTTCATTTTTCCACTTTTAAGAAAATTATTGATCGGAAGCTTAGTATTTATAATCAAAAACATTTGCTTATTTGTTGTGATATAAATTACATATAAGGTATTTTAAACAAATTCTTTTAATTTTTTTGGAGGTCTCAATGGAACAAATGAACCAATTTAATCAGAGTGGAAGGCAACCACAGTATAAACCAATGACACTTGGTGATTGGCTTATTACACTTCTGATTCAGGCAATACCACTGGTAGGTTTTATCATGTTGTTTGTATGGGCTTTCGGAGGGGATACTCACCCGAGTAAAAAAACCTGGGCACAGGCTTCATTGTTATTTGCATTAATTATGCTCGTTCTTGTAATCATTTTCTTCGCAGCAATGTGGAGCTTCTTTATGTCATTCTTTAGTGGTTACGATATGAATTATTCAAGTTAGTATATGCAAATAAATTTCTAAATCAGCTCTGTTTTGTATTGAGAAGATAAACATTTTGATAAGTTTGCAGTTAGTAAGATCAGATTAGAATTTGACATAACTGAAGTTTAACTCTACTAAAAAGGCGAGTATCTTTCAACTCGCCTTCTTAATTGTTTAAAATTATTCTTACTTGGTTAATACCATTTTCTTTGTCATTACGAAATCACCTGCTATAAGTCTGTATATATAAGTACCACTTGCAAGGTTTGATGCATCGAATACAACATTATAAACACCCGGCTCTGTAAACTGATTATTTACAAGAGTCATCACTTCTTCGCCGAGAGTGTTGTAGATAACAAGACTTACATTAACAGCATTTGCAACACTGTATCTGATCGTTGTTGTTGGATTAAATGGATTTGGATAGTTCTGTGCAAGATCAAATGAAACAGGAGCTGTAAGATCAACTTCTACAATTGGCGAATATGAATATGTGCCATTGTAATCAATTTGTCTCAGTCTGTATTGGATAACACCTGTTCCCGGATTAATGTCAACAAAGCTGTAAGAATTTCTGTTTGTAGTAGTTCCGTTGCCATCAACAAACCCAATCTTTTCAAACATACCATTGTTATTTCTTTCAATATCAAATCCACGATTGTTAGTTTCTGTTGCAGTAGTCCATCTCAAAACAACAGAACCCTTATCAACAGAAGCGGCAAAAGATTCCAGTTCTACCGGTAGAGGAACGGGACCTTCATCAGCACCCATATATGGGAATAACGGATGTCTTGTATCACCATCAATATCTGTTGTTATTCCTGAAATTGGGGTTCCCGCAAGATCATTATCTCCAATTGATGATCCGGTCAAATGCAAGTCTGTTGCAGAAACAAAGAATACCTGTTTTGATTTGGAATTTGCATCCTGTCCTGAAGCAGTCTGCCAATCAATTAATGTTGGTGTTGCGGCATTATCCCAGAAGCCAACATTTCCGTTAGTTGAACTTACAGGATAGAAATTGTTATAGTTTGAAGTTAGAGTTCCACCGGTGCCAGACCTGTAGATGCAATAATTTGGAAAATCACCTTCGGCAGAGTAGACGATGTTATTCTTTACATCATTTGTTCCATTACTTAAGAAAATACCACTAAAAGATACTGTTCCTGTTCCAATGTCAGCCAGGTCAGTCATATAAATAGTATTGTAATAGATATTTGCAGTAGCGTTTGCTGAAGTAACCGCAATACCTCTGAGTGTAGCTGTTGGATTTGTTGCAGTAAGATTAAATCCGTAAATCATATTGTTGTAAACATTATATGTTCCTGCAGATTCAATGCTTATTGCTGAGTTTACTCCTGTTGTAGCATTTGACATTGTCGAAACAGCGGAAATAACATTATTATAAATATTAACTGTTGAACCGGGGAGAATATTTGCTGCAACGATTACCTGATTAGCTGTAGTAGCTGATACATTTTGATCGATCAAAAGTACATTGTCGTGAATATCTGTGCTTGCTGACCAGCCCAATGCAACAGCTCTTTGTTTACCTTCGATAATATTATTCCTGATAACCAATCCATTAACCTGAGTAGTTGGTTGTGGTGATAAAGCAACAGTTACTACTCCCTGCAATCCTTGCGAAACACCGGGATAGTTAGCATTAATATGGTTATTCTCTAATGTTATATCTGAAGGAGTCCAGTTAATACTGTTTTGTAATCTTCCTCTGATTTGCACGGCTGCTCTGAAAAGATTTGAAGTGCTTGTTGTCTGTGCCTTGTATTGGATATTACAATTCTTGATAGTAACATTAGAAACATCGCCAACAATTGTAATTGGAAATGCATTACCTACTGAATTAGTTTGATTAGTAATTGTTAAATCCCTGGTAGTTCCACCCGGAGTATTTGAACCATCAATTACAATATTTTTAGTTGTACGAAGGTCATTCCAAGCAATATTGTTTTCCATCGGGATTCCTATTACAAATGCACCGGATGGTCCGGAATTTCCATCAACTGTATAGGGTAATGTAATTGTCGGTTGAACACCTGTATAAGGTTTGAAGGTAATAGTATATGGTTCGGGATTCACAGCCAAACCAATACCGCCAGGAGTTGTAACCTCTGTTATATCACTTGTAATAAAGAAAGTGCAATCGCCGGTTATATTTGCGTTATTGATCATCTGAAAAGCATCTCTTAAGCTTGGAAAATCAGGATCTGTACCGCCCGGTCCGGTGCCAGCTGCACCCACATAATAAGTTCCGGAAAGCTGTGGTCTTAAATCCAACTGATAAGCTCCGAATCCATTGTTAGTGCTCAGCACATAAATAACATAGAAATAATTATTAATTTTTTTTACTGCAACATCACCGGTTCCGTTACCATTTGCAGCAGTACCAAGAGAAGGAGTAACTGCAAACAAAGTAGTTAATGAATCCGGAACACCACCAGGAACTTTTGCTATTCTGGCATTCTCATTGCCAGATCCATATGCAAATGTTGCAATATATTCATCTCCTGAGAGCTGAGTAATCAATCTGATAGCATTTGATCCCGTTGATATTACAGTCCCCGGTACTGTACCTATCAATACACCTGTTGCATCGTGTTTTCTGGGATTAATACCGTTAGCATTGAAATAAAAATCTCCGTTTGCCAGAGGACCTACAGATGGAGTTGCATTTGTCGATGGAATAGTGATGACTGTTGGGGTAAAAGTTTGTCCATTATCTGTTGTTGTAAATTTATAAACTTCTGGAGTATTGCCGGAAGCTGCCCAGATAGTTACTGAATTGTCCGTAGTAGATCCTGTAACAGTAAATTTATCTCCTAATCTAACAGTGCCTGTAGTGTTAAAAGAAATTACAGCAACAGGAGTGTCAGTTTCGGAAGTCCAGCGATAAACCTTAAATGGATCCGTGCTGGCATTAGTTGTCATATTACAAACATAAATAATCCCATCGTTGGAAACATCCGCATCATTGATAACAAAAAATCCACCACTAATACCAGCTGTAATTAATTTGCCTACTGAGTCACCTGTAACCGGATTATATATGTAAACATTATTTCCGTAAGTTGCATTTCTTGAAACAATATAAAGTCGTTCATTCCCTCCAACAACTCCATAGCCGAAACCTCTTTCATTATTAGTACTAAACCAGATTGGTAAATTTGAATTAGATACTGATTTTTCCCACAAAGTTGTGACTTGTGAGTAAGACACCCCAAGAAAGATTAAAACGAAAAGTGCAGTGATTAGTTTTTTCATATATGCCTCTTATTTGTTTGAGTGAAAGTAGAAGTGATTGATTTGTTTATTGTTTGTAATATTCAATTTTAACTACATCAACATAAAAAATTCCCTTAATTAAATCTACTATTTAATGCTAAATTTTGATTAACAACTATTCACTAAAAATGTTAATAAAGAGCAGATAAATATTGAATCTATCTTTTTGAATGACTTATTTAACCGGCAAGATATAAATCTTCAGTTGACAAAACGGCAAATATACTTGAGCAAGAGGAAGTATGTTAATCCACAGTCTTCAGTCCGCCGCGGATGGATGATTATGCAAAATAAAATTTTTGTGGGATGATAATATTGTAGAAATTTTGCGGAGAGGGAGGGATTCGAACCCCCGGATCCCGCAAGGGATCAACGGTTTTCAAGACCGCCGCATTCAACCACTCTGCCACCTCTCCGGCAATTTTTTTAATAGAATTTGAAATGCCAGTATTAGTAAGAACTTTTCTTTTTAGATTTGGGCTTCAAATATATGTATACTTATTTTTTCAGACAAAGAAATAATACACGGTAGAGCATGGATTTTCTTAAAGAATTTGAACCATTCTGTAAATTGCTTGCAAATAGCAGTGCTGAAATTATTAGAAAGTATTTCAGAAGTAATGTTTTTGTAGAGCAAAAATCTGACCTATCTCCTGTTACAATTGCAGATAAAATGTCCGAAGAAATTATGAGAACGCTCATTCAAAAAGAGTTTCCTGAGCACGGAATTATTGGTGAGGAATTCGGGCGCTACAATATTAACGCAGATTATGTGTGGGTATTGGATCCGATTGACGGTACAAAAAGTTATATTTGTGGTGCGCTGTCGTTCGGAACTCTCGTTGGGTTACTTTACAAACAACAACCTGTTCTTGGAGTAATAAATCATCCGGTTCTTGATGAGTTCTTAATTGGTGATAATTTAACCTGCTTGTTGAATGGCAGTAAAGTTCAGGTGAGAAATAAAAAGAAGTTATCTGAAGCTGTGTTATTAACGACCGATCATCTGAATGTTGGAAAATATCAGAATGCAGAAAAGTTTAATAATCTTATTAATTCTGTTTGGCTCTACAGAAACTGGGGTGATTGTTATGGATATTATTTGCTTGCAACCGGATTTGCAGACATTATGATTGACCCTATAATGTCAATCTGGGATACGGTGGCATTGATTCCGATAGTAAAAGGTGCTGGCGGGGTAATAACCGATTATAAAGGTGGTGATCCAACTCAGGGAACAAGTATTATTGCCGCATCTCCCGAACTGCATAGTAAAGTTATTAATATTCTTAGCTGAAAAGATAAATTATTAAACTTATCAATGATGATATAAGTACAATTGGCTTATCTTGTTTCTTAATGAAAACGAAAACAGTAATAATAATCCAAAGCAATGTAATTATCACGAAATTGATTGGGAAAAGATTCTGTATTGGAGGTATAAACTTATTAATATATTCAAATTTGTAAGAAAGGTATAACGGATTTATCATCATTAAAAATGTAAGTAGGATAATCGAAGTGATAACCAGTAATTTTTTTGTCCTTTTGTTAGTTTTAAACGGTTCGAGTCCCGTTCTTAGCATCATTATTAATCCTGAATATAAAAATATTATATACAACCAGTTTACCATTTTGGGAATATTACCGAAGAAAAAGAATCTTATCTCGCCGTTCTGAGGAATGCGATAGTCTCTTTGATTTCCACTAAGAACTAAATAGTAACTGAAATTATTTCCTACAATTTTCTTATCTATCTCAGCAAACAAAATTTTATCATTCTTATTCAGCTCAATTGTGTAGTTCTTAACCTTGTCCGAACTGATGATTAGCTGTCCATTTAAATCTTTATAATCTGTTCTTATAAGTAACTTATAACTATCACCAAATTCAACTTTATCAAGTTTATAAGATATTTTTTGTCCATCTATAGAAAATGTACCTGTAATTGGGTAGAGCTCACCAAAGACAGATTTAAAGTAAGTTAAGAGAAAAATTATGACGATGGAACTGAGCCAAAGAATAATTGATTCTTTCATAAATAAAAATTTCTTTCGAACAAACTTAAATAAAAAACCCCGTTCAAAAACGGGGCAGAAAAATAAATTCCTTAAAATAGATATCAGAAAGATGTACCTAACTTGAATCTGAGATTAACAAATATTTTTGTGAAACCAATTCCACCTGAATCGGTACGGGAGATGCTGGCTGACGGACCAATAGCAAATGCACTAAATCCCCATCCTTCCATTATCTTTTGAACAAGAAGAGTAATGTTGTATTGAGGTTGTCTGTATTTGGTAGTTGGCATTCCGTCGAAAGCTAAATCAAAAGTGCTTCCTGCGAGCGACATTTCCCTGAACCCGAATCCAAAATGCCATTCATCAAGATACTGTGCCACATAAATTTTCCCTCTTGTAGACCCGAGCACAGAGACAGGGTATCTGAATTCCCAATTGAGAAATGATTGCTGATCATGAATAACTCTTGCCCGATATCTTACACTTCCATCATCATTAAATACAATTGTTCCTTCGGATTCCTTTATGTAACTATTGTATTTTGCCTGGCCTATGGTTGTAGTTGCCTTTAGGTAACCAAATTCAAAAAAATTTCCGAAAGGTATTGTGTATGTAATATGAAATCCTTCACTAAAGATCAGATTATTATGATTCTGCTCTTTGATAGGTTCTATCATGGCATCCACATGACTGAATATTCCCGCTTTAACTCCAAGTATATGAAAGTTTGCCTCAAAGAAATTGGTTTCAAGCGGACCCGAATAAGGAGTTCCGATTCCGAATGATAAACCAACATCTTGCTTTAATGAAACACCCAACCTTTCGCCGCCCTGAAGCTGAAGAAATGGATTGATGTAACCAAGCGTGGGTGAAATTTGTGTTTTTGTAGGTGGTTGAAGAACTTTTCCAAATCTTATTTTCTCAACTACACGCGTGAAAACACTTGCATAATGAATATCCTCTTCAAGATTAATTTTGAAAGGATAAGTGATAATTCTTGCACGCATTTCAGGTGATAATGCAAGCAAAGGATATAAAGCGCCCTTTATTGAAACAGTTTGATTATTAGCATCTCTCAGGTCAACAATAATTTCTGCTTTTGGATCAGGTGGATCAATAAACAGAGCTTCCTGAATCTGTATGAACAAACTATCATCAAGCGGCTCCATCTGATAATACCTGATCTGTTCTTCTTCCTGGGCAAATGACAAACCCTGAAACATTGCAAAGAACATTGTAAGTAAAGCAGAAATCAGAACAGTTTTTTTCATATAAGTTATACCTGATTATTTTGAAAAATCTGTAAAGAAAAATGAATCCCCGACCTGAACACGGTCTTTAGTCCTATCATCGACTGCAGTGAAGAAAAAGTTTACCTTATATCTTCCGTCTGATTCACGTAAATTCCCGTTTTTTTCGAGCCAATCATCAAATGCTGAAGATGTTGAAGCGATTTTCAGAGATACATTATAAATTAAATTTCCATTACTGTCTTTTACTGGTCCGGAAACACTTATTGGTCCATTCCAGCTAATCTTTAATTGATCGGGCCTGTTGTCAATTACTGTTACTTTAAATACTGAAATCCTCTGCAATTCCTGAACATAAATATCCCGGGCGTTCATTTTAGTAGTAACTTTTTCAATCTTTATTTCAGGTGGCTTATTCGGGATAACATTTATTTTATCCTCCTGTGAACCAAATTTCACAACAACTTCAGTCTGATCGGTAAGGTCGAATTTTCTTTCCTGACCGGCAGGAATAACAACAATGGGTTTGCTTTTATCGCGTGGATCATATATTTCCACAGGCACACTTCCTGTATTTGAAGCAATATTCCAAGTGTGCTGAATAAATGTTTGTTTGTTCGATATTGGCATCGGCATCAGAGTTTGTTCTTCAACCACAGGTTCTTCTTCTTTTGGTGGTGGTAATTCCTGAAGTTTGGTCTGAACTTCCTGAAGCTTCTGATTTAACGAAGCGAGTTTCTTCTTGAGTTCTTCATTTTCAACCGGGAGATTTTCGTCAATCTTAATATCGAACTTTAAACCAAGTGCATATAGAGAATCTATAAGTGTTACGAGCGAATCTCTTACTTTTTTGTCAACCGTTTCTTCTTCAAGTGCAACCCGACGTAAATCAAGATCTGCACCTTTTAATGCGAGCACTGTAATCACGAAAATGTACAGCACCTGGTAAATAACAAATTTACTATCTCTGTTTTTGTTAATCATTTTGTGCTCTTACTTCTTTACTACAATTGATTCGAGGTATTTTAATCCTGTCAATGTTTTCTCATCAGACAGGGAATTGCTTGCCTGTTGAATATAATTGGCAAGTGTACTCAGTTCCTGAATTTTCTGACTACTTACAGTATCAATCTGATTTATTTTTTCAGCAAGCATTGAAATGGATGCAAAATTTTTGTGCATAATTTCGCTCAGCTTTGCTGAATGTTCAACAAGTAGTTTATATTTCTCGAGGTCAGCAAGAGACAGGTTTGCAGCATTAGTGTTATTACCTCCTGCAACCTGATTTAACTGTTTCATCAGATTTTTTGAATTCTCAATTTGAATTCTTGAGAAATACTTTTCGCGAATGTCTTCAACATGGTTAACCACGTTCTGGAATTCTACTCCAAGCTGATCCAGAACAGGTTCAAATAATTTTCCGATAGCCAACACAATTAATGCTTTGACTTCGAATGGAACAGACAATCCGAGAAAAATTTCCTCACCGAGTTTTATACTGATAAGAAGGATCGCAGCACCTATCAATGGCAGTGCAGTTGAAATACTGTCAATAACACTTGTGTAGGAATTAATGATTCTGTCTATAGTTGCGCTTGCCGGTGTGCGGATAATTTCCAACTTTAACTTATTATAAGCAAGAAAAGCCATGAAAATAAAAAATGCATAGGTTAAAACAGGAAGCCACCAGAAACTATAGGGAGAGATGCTTTCCTGTGCAGGCTGCCAGCTTGGGAATAGTGCACGGGCAAGATCAACTGTTACATTCCCAAGAATTGGTACCGTTGACAAGTCGAGAAAGAACGATAGTATGAGTGCGGCAAAGGAGATTAAAGCAGGTTTAAACACAACAGAAAACTGAATATTTCTTACAGCGGTTTTAGTATACTCTTCGAGCTCTCTCTCCAACTCATTGTTTGTGATGTCAGGATTTAGATAATCCTTGGTATTGTCTTTTGGTGGTTTAATTGTTTGGGTTACCATCTTTCTCCTCTAAAATGTTTAAATGAAATTTATTCCGGCTTAAGAAAAAAATATTGCCGTAGAAATTTTTCTCAGGCAACTATCAAGACAAGTATCATACCATCTGAAAATAAAATTTATTATCGAATAAAAATTACGGCAATAATCGATTTTGAGTTGCTTACAAATTTTTATGTATTATCAGAAAAAAGCAAGAATAAAATATGTATTTATGAAAGAATAATTTACCCGCGTTTTGTAAAATTGTAACATTAAAATTAATACAATATAAAACTGTAAATATTACAGGAAAATTATTCGCAATGTAATTTTATTTTACCTTAAAGATATTCATACCTTAATTAACTATTTTTGGATATCAAAATTTTATTTGATATGAATTACTTAAATCCAAGAATACTCGAATTGAATACAAGAGTCTGGCTAAAGAAAAAAAAATTAAATTCACTCGCTGAAATTCCCGATTCTCAGATCGATGAATGGAGAGAATTAGGTTTTGATTTTGTATGGCTGATGGGTATCTGGAAAACCAATAAAGATATTGTGGCTCAATATTGCTTCGAACCAGAGCTTGTTTCTTCATACACAAATGCACTTAAAGACTGGCGAACCGAAGATATAATTGGTTCGCCTTATTCGATTGATTGTTATGAAATAAATCCTGATTTGGGTTCCGAAGCAGAGTTAATAAGATTCAGAGAAAGATTACACAGAAAAGGAATAAAATTAATTCTTGATTTTGTCAGCAATCATCTCAGTATAGGTTCACGACTTGTTAAGGAGAAAAAAGAAATTTTCCTTCCTGCTGATGAATATCTTTTCAGAAATGATCCCTATACCTTTTTCAAGTCTCCTTATAATTCAAAAGAATATTTTGCACACGGTAGAGATCCTCTTTTCCCTCCCTGGAAAGATACTGTTCAGATAAATTTCTATAGCGATGCAGCAAGAAAATTTCTGATTCAAACCTTAATTAGCATATCTGATTTTTGTGATGGTGTTCGATGTGATATGGCAATGCTTTCTTTGAATAACATTTTCTATAACACCTGGATCGGTGCACTCAGAAAGTATGGCTATGAAAAACCAGAAAAGGAGTTCTGGGCGGAGGCAATTAGTACTGTTAAAACCGCAAAGCCGGAATTTGTTTTTATAGCTGAAGCATATTGGGATCTTGAATGGCAATTACAGCAACTTGGTTTTGATTTTACATACGACAAAAGATTACTCGACCGTCTTGCAGGAAATGATATCAAAAGTGTAAAAGATCACTTGCATGCCGATAGGGATTTCCAGCAGAAATCTGTCAGATTCATCGAAAATCATGATGAGGAAAGGGCCGCCTCCAAATTCGGGAAAGAAAGATCGCTTGCTGCGGCAACAATGGTAAGTACTATTCAGGGAATGATTCTTTATTACGATGGACAGTTTGAAGGGAAAAAAATAAAATTGCCTGTTCAACTTGGGCGTGAACCATTTGAAAAAGAGGATAACCGTATTAAAAATTATTACTACAAGTTATTAAGAATAACAAAACATTCTGCCTTTAGAAAAGGTGAATGGCGTATGCTCGACTCAATGCCAGCAGCAGCAACGGACTTTAGTTTTGAAAATATTTTAATCTGGAAGTGGAAGTATGAAAATCATCTGGTAATTGTTGCTGTCAACTATTCTAATTCTACTTCAAGGTGTCGGGTAAAGTTTGAAACCCCCAAAGAAAAAATGATTATAAATCTGAATGATGTTCTAAATTCCGTAAGCTATGAACGGAGTGTTGAAGAGATAGATGAGAGAGGTTTATATATAGAGTTAAAACCTTACAATAGTCATATTTTTTTAACCAACATTTAAAGTGATTATCAAAATTTACCTTTTCATAAATTTTATTATTGTTAAATTACGCAACCAAAATTTCTGTTAAACATCATATTACAGGTAAATGGCAAAACAAAACAAAACTCAGAACAAAGAACGGAAGATCGGTTCTCAGGTAGTAGAAAAAAAATCCTGGTGGAGCGATAAAAAAAACAGAAGTCGTTTCTGGACTGCTCTGGTCTTGTTGGTTCTTCTTTACTTCTTTATTGTAAACAATACTCGTGAAGAACCAAAAGAAGGTCCCTATCCTCCGGGATATCAACCTCAGAATGAAAAATTATTAAACACAAACTAATGAAGGATTATAAAGATGAAAAAAGTTTTTATCATGGCATTATTAATTTTTAGTGCGATAATTGCTTCACAGCTTATAAACAATGCTGAAGCTAAATCTCTTGATAATAAAAATCAGATTACACTTGTAAGTGATAAAAAGGCAGCAGACTTTAAATTAAAAACACTTGAAGGTAAAGAAATAAAGTTGTCTGATTATCGGGGGAAAATTGTAATTCTTGATTTCTGGGCAACCTGGTGCCCACCTTGCCGCAAAGGTATTCCGGATTTAATTTCTCTTCAGGAAGAATTTAAAAAAGACCTTGTGGTTATTGGAATTTCATTAGATCAGCAAAAAACTATTAAAGACTTAAAACCTTTTATTGAAAATTATAAGATTAATTATCCGGTTGTTCTCGGAGATGAAAAGGTTGTAAATGATTATGGTGGAATAAGTGCAATCCCTACATCTTTCATCATTGATCAAAAGGGAAATATTGTTGATTCCCATGTCGGACTTGTACCCAAGACCGTTTATTCTGACAAAATAAAAGTTTTACTAAAGAAGAAATAATAATTTTATTTATAAAGACTGGCTCAAAAGATAATTCTGTTAACTACCATCCGCGGTAATCTTTTTACTTCGTTTATATACGGAGTTGAAGAGTTTATCAGGTATGATCAGAATAATGTATTGAAAACACATTACTTTTGAGACAGTCTTATTTGATTTTACTTTTTATGAATGGGGCTGATAAAAAATATTCATTATTGGTAATTGATGATGATCCGCACAATCTGAAGTTTCTGCAAACTCTTCTTTCCAGATTTTTTAATGTATTTTCGTGCAAAACAGAATTTGAATTTTTAAATGCTTTAACGCGGCAAAAGTTTGACCTGATATTGATGGATATATCATTGTCGGGGGAAAAATCCGGGGTCGAACTAATTAAAACATTGCGTAAAATACCAATTTATAAAGTTGTACCAATTGTTGCTTTATCGGCGCATGTTGCCGAATCAGATAAGTTTGAAGCATTAGATGCTGGTGCAAACTTATATATAAGAAAACCGGTCAATAATCATATACTGATTCAAAATTTATTTTCTTTGCTGGAAGTAAAAACTTAATTGAAAAAGCTTTTCAAAATAATACCCGACTTTTTGCAGTCGGGTATCTAAATTACTTAAAGTATTACAAACCCGTTCTCAAAAATCTTGGCTCTTCGAGTGTTAGCATAATTGAAATACGATGGGAATCCGGAAGTCTGTCAATCTCAGATTCACTGAAGCGAGCAAATGAATAATCAATATTTAATTTAGGAAGTTTTACTCCTGCACCAATAGTAAATTGTTTCACATCATTATAACCACCGCGGACATAAATCAGATTTTTGAATGTGTATTCAAGTCCTGCGTGTAAATCAAAACTTACAAGTCCTATATTAAATTGAGATGCATATCTTCTGTTTTCAAACCGAATATCGAAATCGAGTGCAGGCAGGATATATCCGCCGAGGAATTCTGTTAACTTATAAGCTCCACCGATCTTTAGAGTTGGTGATACAAGTTCATTCCTTCCGGTACTCCAGGCAACAAGAGTAGTTGTTGCATCCTGAAGATTAGCACCTAAGAAAAGATTTTCGAATGGTGTGTAAAATGCTCCGACATCAAAACCAATTCCTGTAGCACTATACTCTGCCAAAGTTCTTCTGATAACTTTTGCATTAACACCCCAATAAAAATTTGATTCCTGTCTTTTGGCAAAAGTTAAATAAAAAGCCCAATCCTGATTACTGAATTCAGTAATTCTGCTGTAATCAAGTCGGTCATCTCTTATATCAATTACTCCATCGCCATTTGCATCATAAAGTGCATTTCTTGTATCAGGGATTCCATCAACACCTAATCTCATTACACTTAAACCAAAACTCATATCAGTGCTGAACGGAATTGCAACTGCACCATAATCATAATTAACCAGGTTACCAAATTGTTCGGAATGCATTAACGCAATCTGTGGGTAGTTCAGATTTGCTAACCCAGCAGGATTGTAATAACCCGATGTTACATCATTTGCGACCGCAACAAATGCACCACCCATACCTAAAGCCCTTCCACCGACTCCCAAAGCCATAAATTCTCCTGCATATTTAGCGAAAACCGTTTGAGCATTTACTAATGTAATTGAGGAAGAAATCAATGTTAAAAATAAAATTATCTTCGAGCGCATAAATACTCCGATTTTTATAAGATTTTCGTAGTGAGAAAATCAAGAAATTGAGTTTTAATGTCAAGTCTAATTTTGATTGCAAAAATAATTATTATGCTTGGGCAAAATTCTAATTATTCAATTTCGAATTGATAGTCCGAACAAATAATACTTAAAATTAAAAACGAAATCCTGAGCACTTAATTAGATTTGATTATTGTCTCGGTTTATTAACAAGTGTTCGGATAAACCCGATTACTCGACCGTCCGCAAGCATACCAAGTATATTGACAATAATAACAAGAAGGGAAGTAGGAAAAGTAATGCCAGGGTTCAGAAAAGAAACTGTAATATTTTCTTAATTCTGAAATTTGATTAACACGATTTTTATTTTTATTACAGCGACAAGATCTACATAAACATATCGTGTAACTATTTCCTGAGTTCTTTAAATTACTACTTTTCCCTGCGCAGCAACTGCGGCGGCAGCTTTTTCAATTTCTTCCGGATTGCCAAGATAGTAATGCTTAACAGGTTTCAGATTTTCATCAAGTTCATAAACCAATGGAATTCCGGTTGGGATATTAAGCTCAACAATTTCATTATCAGGGATGTTATCAAGATATTTTACTAATGCACGCAAACTATTACCATGTGCAGTTATTAATACTTTCTTGCCGGTCTTTACCATAGGAGCAATTGTGCCTTCCCAATAAGGAACGAAACGATTAACTGTATCTTTCAGACATTCGGTAAGAGGTAGTTCTGATTCTGAGAGTTCTTTATATCTTGGATCGTGTCCCGGGTATCTTGGATCGGATTTATCTAATGCCGGAGGTTGGATGTCATAACTTCTTCGCCAGATTTTAACCTGTTCTTCGCCATATTTTTTTGCTGTTTCAGCTTTGTTCAAACCCTGCAGAGCTCCGTAGTGTCTTTCATTTAATCTCCAGTTGCGGATAACAGGGATCCACATTAAATCCATTTCATCAAGAACAATCCACAGTGTTCTTATTGCTCTTTTCAGAACAGAAGTGTATGCAATATCAAAAGAGTATCCTTCTGCTTTTAATACTTCACCAGCTTTTTTAGCTTCTTCTTTACCTTTATCAGAAAGATCAACATCCGTCCAACCCGTAAAACGATTTTCTTTATTCCAGGTGCTTTCTCCGTGGCGTAATAAAACTACTTTGTACATTTTTTACTCCTTGAATATTTTCAAAATGTTGCTTCAAAAAATATTGAGGATAATGTTTAAACTGTTTGTTTTAAATCATATTAAGAATAAACTTTTTTTAGTCCAATCTTTACTACTATAAAGCCAACAACTCCTGAAATCAATGATGCAGAGAGAACCCCGACTTTGGCAATACTAAGCAATTCTTCCGAAGCAAATGCAAGATTCGCAATAAATAAGGACATTGTAAATCCAATTCCAGCCAGGATTCCTGCCCCATACATTTTAGTATAGTTAACCCCTTCGGGTTTAGAAGCCAAACCTAATTTGATTGCAAGAATTGAAAAACCAAATATTCCCAACTGCTTACCTAAAAATAACCCTAAAATTATACCGATGCTTATCGGGCTAAATAAAGCATCTCCGAATCCCGATCCAATCGTAACTCCAGCATTGGCCAAGGCAAAAACAGGCATAATAAAAAATGCAACCCAGGGATGGAGCAGATGTTCAAAGCGCTGTAAAGGAGTTAAAATTTTTTCACAATTGCTTTCAATAGATTGGACTATTGATAATCTTTTTTCATTAGAAAGCACATTATCGCCGTCGCCACCTGCTTTATCGAATTCATCCAGGAGTTCTTTTGTTCCGACTGCAAATTTTCTTGTATCAATTCTTGAGGATACCGGTATCGTAAATGCAAGTAAAACACCTGCAACTGTTGCGTGTACGCCCGATTCAAGAAATGCCAGCCACAAAGATATTCCGGCGATTGTATAAATTATAAGACTTCGCACCCCCAACCGATTTAATATTATTAGCAGGAGAATAATGGCTGCGGCAATCAGAAGAGCAACGAAAGAAATCTCTGCGGTATAAAATATTGCAATAACTAAAACAGCGCCAATATCATCAACTATTGCAAGAGCCAGAATAAATATTTTAAGTGAGAATGGAAATTTCGGACCAAGTAATGCCATAATCCCAACAACAAAAGCAATGTCAGTAGCCATTGGGATTCCCCAGCCAGGAGCTCCTTCTTTACCTCCATTGAAAGCTAAATAAATTATTGCTGGCAATATCATTCCTCCTAATGCACCTGCAACGGGTAATGCAGCTTTTTTAATTGAGGAAAGTTCACCTACCAGAAGTTCTCTCTTAATCTCAAGACCGACAACAAAAAAGAAAATTACCATTAAACCATCGTTAATCCAGTGATGGAGCGAATGTTTTAATACAAAACCACCCAAATCAAAGGTTATATAAGTATACCAGAGATGATAATAAGAATCGGCAAAAGGCGAATTTGCCCAAATCAATGCGATGATTGTACAGAAAATCAGAATTATTCCCCCGGATGTTTCGGCGTGCATAAACTCCTGTAAGGGGCTTAATATTTTTTCAATTGGAGATTGAGTTTCGTTTTTTTTCATTAAGTCCTCTTATTTTTTTATGAAATCATATTTTTTTATCGATTCACTTTATCGTGCAATTGTCTTAAACCATTTTTGATTCAACACTTTTAATTTTATCATCCATCGTCTGTTCACGATCGGTTCTGGTTCCGATTCTTACATTGGTTGAAATTCTTGGTACACCAATTTTGTGAAGGTGTTCGTGACATTTTTTTATCGCTTCAAAAACTTCATCCCATTCACCTTCAATATTAGTCCCATTGGCATGAAGTACCGTTTTCAATCCAGCTTCTTTGAATATTTTTTCACACTCAGCCACATATTTTGAAAGCGATAAACCAACACCAAGAGGAATTATAGCTACATCAACTATTACTTTCATGTTTCACTTTCTTTTTTGTACAAATTTAAACAATTATTGCTTTGAATCAGTATTGGATTTAGTTTAGAATTAAAAATCAAAAACAATTGAAAGGAATAAAAATGAATCCTGTTTCTATAAATTATCTCGCAGTAATTGTTTGCGGAATTATCTCTATGGTAATAGGGAGCTTATGGTACGGTCCAATTTTCAGTAAACTATGGATGAAGCAACACGGTTTTAGTGAAGAAGACTTAAAGAAAGATTTCAATCCTGCAAAAACATTTGGTTTGGCAGTCATTGGTCATATTGGGATGGCATTGGTGCTTGCATATCTTATCTCACTGACAAATGCTCAAAACATTACTGAAGGTTTAAGAGTTGCTCTTTCCTGCTGGTTGGGATTTAATGCTGCAACTATGTTTGTTAATAGTTTATTCTCAAGAACTACTTTAACATTGTTTTTTATAGATAGTGGTTATCAGCTTGTTAACTCAATAATTTTTGGGATAATTCTTATACTCTGGACCTGATTTAAACATTAATGTAATTTCTAAATCAAACCCGTTGTTTTCAGAATAAGTATTCCGATTGCAATTGTAAATACAGACGCGAGTGTGGAAACAAGAATTATGTTTCCGGCAAGTTTGCTGTTTGCACCCATTGCTTCTGCCATAATAAAACTTACTATAGCTGTGGGACAAGCAAAAAGTATAAACATTATTCCAAGGTCAATTCCTCTGTAACCTGATAGATAAGCTGCTGAAGTTAAGATTAGTGGAATAAAAATCAGTTTAATAACTGAAGATGTGAAAGCGAGCGCAGAGGCTTTTTTTATCTGCTCAAGATTTAACGAGCCGCCAATTCCAATCAACGCAAGTGGAAGCGCAAGATCGGATAAAAAATTTCCTGTAGTTATTATTAATGATGGAAGCTTAATTGCGAAATATGAAAACGGCAGTCCCGCCAGTACAGCAACAATCAAAGGGTTAAATAGAATTTCTTTTATGATTGAATAAAAACTTAATTTATCTGTATTTCTCAGAGGAATTGTAAGAACAATCACAGCGAGTACATTATAAAGTGGAAGAATGAAAACAAGAATTATTGCTGCTTTACCCAATGCTGCTGTCCCAAACAAATTTGAAATTATTGCAAAACCAACTATCGCGAAATTACTTCTGAAAGCTCCCTGAATAAATACACTTCTGTCTTTCCCATCTTTAATAAAGGGAATACTTAAAAGCCATATCAGAATAAAAGTCGAGATTGTTCCTGTGTAAATAAAAATTATTTGAGGAAAGTTAACAGCTTTACTTAAATCCATTTCTGCAATTTGCATAAAAACCAAAGCAGGCAGTGAAACAGAGAATACAAATTTTGATGTAGCATCAACAAAGTTCTCATTTATGATTTTTAACTTTTTCGAAGCATAACCAATCGCAATGATTAAAAATACCGGTGCAACGATATTAGCAGTAAAAAGAATATTATCAATCATCTTGAACTTGGTTCCTTTGTTGCGATTCCTTCATACATATATCCAACTATCTTTGGATCTCTTTTCATATAATAATTTTTTAATTCAACTATTTTAAATCCGGAATTCCGAACCAATGCTTTAATATCGCGATTAAGATTACATCCATCTGCCCAGACTTTCTGAACAGGATTCAGTATTTGTTGAAGTCTTTGAGTAATTGGTTTATCGGCGAGTCCGTGTTCAAGGAAATAATATTTTCCACCTTGCTTCAAAACTCTGAAGATTTCTTTCAATGCTTTCTCAACATTTTTTATGCTGCATAAAGTGTATGTTGAGAGGACCGCATCAACAGAATTTTCATCAAAGGGTAGCTGCTCGGAACTTTGATGTATCAGATGAACTTTAATTTTGGTTAAGTTCAGTTTATTCTTCGCATGTTGAAGCATACCTTCGTTCTTATCTATTCCAATAATTTGTTTAACATTGTCAGGATAGAATTTTATGTTAATACCTGTCCCGATTCCAATTTCAACAACAGATTCTTCTTCTATTCTACTTAAGATACTTTTTCTTCCCTCGTTAATTTGCTCACTATCCATCGAGAAATCATAGAAGAAAGGTATGATTACTTTTGAATAAATTCCCATTATTGATTCTTCAAATCATTGATTAACTGAATAAATTTTTCCGGAACAGAGGTGAGCTTTTGAAATTTATAATCGTAAAAAGCAATTCCTGTTTTGCCGATAGCAATAACATTTCCTTTAATTCTATTAGCGGCGCGATAATAAAAATTACAGGTTACTCTCTGAATATCATCAACAGTAAGTTCAATATTTAATATATCTCCGTAATAACCTTGTGATTTATATTGAACAACTGAATCAGTCATAATAATACTTCTTCCTTCAATATCAATTTCGGAGTAACCAAATTGATTCAGAAATCTTACTCTTGCTTCCTGAAATAATGAAAGCACGGAATCATTACCAAGATGTCCGCCGTAATTAATATCTGAAATACGCAGGGGAATTTCTGTAGAGAAAATGAATTTTTCCGGCAAGTTGATTTCTACTTTCGACATTTTTTTTTGAATTAAATAATTTGATAAACCTCTATTGGCTCTTTTTGTCCTTTTATTTTAATCTGAAGATGTCTGATTGGTTTAAAACCGTCTAGCTCAATTCTCTCAAAGACTGATTTTGAGATGAGCAGTTCAGAATTCAACTCCTTATTTAATTGTTCTAATCTTGCAGCAACTATTACGGCTCTGCCTGTTACTGAATATTGTTTTCTGTTCTCTGCACCGACATTTCCGGTTACAATTTCACCGGCATTCAATCCAATACCAATTTTAGTCGGAGGTATTTCTCTGTTTTCATTCTTTTCCCTGATTGTTCTATGTATTTCTAAAGCAGCATTAACAGCAAGCTGACAGTCATTGTCGTGTTCAATCGGGGCACCAAAAATTGCCATAAATCCATCGCCCATAATCTGAGTAACGATGCCTTTATGCTTGTTCACAATCTCAATCAAAGGTGCAAATACTTTGTTCTGATATTCAATAATCTCTTCGGGTGATTTGTTCTCAGCAAACAATGAAAAATTCCGGATATCGAGAAACATAATGCAGGCGAATCTGTTACGGCTAACAATTTCAGTGTGATTATTAAGAATATCTTCTACGATTTCCTTGGAAACCATTTGGCCAAAAATGTGTTCAATTTTATTTCTTTCTTCCCTCGTTTCAATATACCGTAATAAAATTTTTTTAACCTGATTTGTTACCATTCCGGCAATTAATCCACTTAATGCAAGCAGCACAGCTTTTCCCAAATACATCGGGAAGAATGATAACACAGGAGAAAGATTTTTTGAACCTGAGGCATCAAGTAAAATTAAAGAAAGAATTGTGAATTCTATTGCGGCAGTTAGTCCGCTGAAAATACTTAGATGGGCATCAAGCTCGAGAGCAGAGAGAAATATTATTATAAAATAAATTGATGAAACTGGTGTAATCAAAGGATAAACCGACGGAATAAAAAATGAATAAGAATAAAGGACGATCGTTGGTATACTTATTTCGAGGAAAATATTTATGTATCTTAAAAAGTTGAACCAATTAAACCCGAATCGTGTCCAATGTTTGATTACCTTATTTAAAATAATTGTTCTTATTAATAAGAATAAAATCATTCCTGCCGTAATAATAAAAACAAATGTACTGTCGTATGTTGGTTTGAATTCCTCGCTGTAAACAAGTCCGATAATTATTATAACAAAAAGCATCACGGTTAAAACAAAAGCAAGAATCTTTGCCCGCAGCTTTTCACTATTTACCAGTTCCTGAATTAAAAAGTCATCAGGGTATTTTTTATCAATTCCAAGCTTATCTAATAATCTGTTGAGCAATAAATCTTTGTATGAAGAAGCCATCGTGATTAATCTAATCTTCTTTGAAATCTGAGTGAACTTAAAATAAGAATAAATATTCCCATAATTAAAAGTACAAGAGCATTTACCCATAAATCAGCAAAACTCAAACCCTTTAAAATCACTCCACGGATAATAACATTAAAATATTTAAGGGGAATTACATACGAAATATACTGAATTATTTTCGGCATATTTTCAATCGGGAATGCAAAGCCTGATAAGAATATCATCGGCATCATTACTGCAAAGACTGCTATCATCATTGCCTGTTGCTGCGTTTTTGAAATGGTTGAAACGAATAATCCGATTCCGAGTGTTGAAAGTATATACAAAAATGCTGACAGCAATAAAAATCCTTCGCTACCTTTAACTGGTATTGCAAAAATTATTCTCATTGCAAGCAGAACGATAATAACACTTGTTAGTCCAAGTATGGTAAAGGGAATAAGTTTTCCTGCAATGAGTTGATAAGGTTTGATTGGCGTAACAATTAATTGTTCCATTGTGCCAATCTCTTTTTCTTTTACTATTGCAAGCGAAGTGAGTACAAGTGTAACAAGACTTACAAGTAATCCGACAATTCCCGGTACCATGTAATTCCTGGTTTTCATTTCAGGATTGTACCATACTCTTACTTCAGCAGAAAGATTTCCTGCAGGAGAAATTTTTCTGCCGCTCAGATTCATAAATTCTGTTGCAACATCTTTTGAAAATTTTGTAACTATCATCTGAACATAACCCGCAGCAATTGAAGCCTGGTTTCCATCCGATCCTTCAAATATTGCCTGAAGAGATGCTGTTTTCCTTCTTGCAATATTTTTTTCAAAGTCCTGAGAAATTACCAAGCCTAAAATTGCTTCTGCGCGATTGAGTTTGTTTTCAAGTTCTTTGTAGTTGCTTACATTATCAACAATTTCAAAATATCCTGAGCTGGTAAATCTGCTGATGAATTCTCTGCTTGCTGATGTTCTGTCCTGATCAAACACAACCATTTTAACATTCTCAACATCAAGATTAGCTGCATATCCCAAAAATATCAGTTGGATTACCGGTGCAATCAGAATTATTCCGAACATTTTCGGATCTCTTCTGAACTGCTGAAATTCTTTTGCTATAAATTTTATTATTGTGTTCATAATTAATGGCTTACTTAAATTTGTTAATCACTCAATCATTCATCCATTCAATCCAGTGCATGAGCATATGATTGAGTTTATTATTTGTATTATGCTTTCTCTGTTTTTCTTTTGTTTATTATTGTTCCCATAAGAATTAAAACAGTAGTGAAGATTAAAAGATAGATTATCTGATCCCAGAAAGTTTCTATACCAACTCCGCGCAGCATTATTGCTCTTAAAATTTTCAGGAAAAACTTTACAGGAGTAACATTTGTAATTATCTGAATTATCTCGGGCATACTATCAATAGGAAAAATAAAACCGGAAAGAATTAGTGACGGAAGCAGTGAAATAAAGGTGGCAAGTGTAAAAGCTACCTGCTGTGAATCAGACACAACCGAGATAAAAATTCCGATACTCGTTGAAGCAATCAGAAAGATGAGTGTTGTAAGAAAAAGCAGTAACAAACTTCCTTTAACTTCTGAGCCAAAGAGAAAATAACTCGCTATCAGAATTATTCCGGCATTTACTAAAGCAAGCAAAACAAAGGGAAGCGATTTACCGAGAATCAATTCAAGTGAGCTTAATGGCGAAACATTTATTTGTTCTATCGTTCCTCTTTCTTTCTCCTTTACAAGTGAAAGAGCTACGGAAATGACTGCTGTTACAATAAGTATCATCGCAATTAAACCAGGCACGAGAAACTTTGAAGTTTTCAGTTCAGGATTAAACCAGAATTGCGGATCAAATTTTACCGGTTGATAATTTTTTATCCCTTTGACTTCAAGAATTTCGCTGGAAAATTTCTGACTGAATGAAAGCGTGGCAAGGTTCGCATAGTTGGTTATTATGTTTGCAGTGTTGCCGTCAACTCCATCTATCAGATACTGTATTTTTACTTCACGGTTAGAATAAATTTGTTCTGAAAGATTATTCGGAATTACAATTACACATTGCGCCAGTTTATCATCAAGATATTTATTGATTTCCCTTTCACTGTCAATCATTTCAACAAGTTCAAAATATTCCGACTGTAGTAGTGAGTTGATAAAATCCCTGCTTAACGATGATCTATCCTGATCGTAGATTGCGATTTTTACATGCTTCACATCAAAGTTAACTGCATAGCCAAACATTATTAAAAGCATAACAGGGAAGAAGAAAATGACAAACATCAATCGTTTATCACGCTTTAATTGTCTGAACTCCTTTTTTGCTATTGCGTAGATAGCCCCACCCATCCTCCCCAAAGGGGAGGAGAAAGAGAATTTATTTCCTAAGTTTTTTTTCAACATCACTTACTTCTTTTTTTACTTTATGAAATTGACAAATCTCACTTTATAACAAAAATTCCAATACTTAACCGTGTTCCCTTCCATTAGGGAAGGGTTTGGGATGGGCTTTTTTCCAATAAGTGAATAAATACATCTTCCAGCGTTGGTACAATCCGATCAACTCTGTGTACTTTTATGTTATTTCTGTTTTCAAGAATATCTCTGACATCACTTTCATCTTTTGAATTGTCATTAAGAATTATATGAATGTAGTTTCCGAAAATTGAAGTTTCACCAACCCAATTTTCTTTTTCAAGAATTTCCATGCTTTCAATAATTCTTTCTGATTCAATTTCCAGAATTGTATTCTTTAAATAATTAGTTTTAAGCTGCTTGGGATTTCCCTGTGCAATAAGTTTTCCGGCATTAATGAGAATTATATCGTTACAGAATTCTGCTTCTTCAAGATAGTGAGTTGTAACGAGTACTGTTGTTCCAGCCGCAGAAAGATCATTTATTAAATCCCAGAAGTTTCTTCTCGAAACAGGATCAACTCCGCTTGTTGGTTCATCAAGAAAAACAATTTTGGGTTCGTGGATAACAGCTGTTCCCAATGCTAATCTTTGTTTTATACCTCCGGGAAGAGAAGCAGTTAAAAGATTTTCTTTGCCTTCAAGATTTGCAACTTTTAAAACCCATTTTTTTCTTTCATCATACTTTTTGCCTGTAAGACCATAAACTCCTGCAAAGAATCTTATATTTTCCTCAACGGTTAAATCGTTGTATAATGAAAACCTCTGCGACATATAACCAATTTGAGTTTTCACTTTGTCCGGTTCTTTCATTATGCTGTATCCACCAACAAGTGCATCACCGGATGTAGGTTCAAGAATTCCTGTAAGCATTCTGATTGTAGTTGATTTACCTGCGCCGTTTGCACCGAGAAATCCGAAAATTTCACCCTGCTTTACATTGAATGAAACTTTATCAACAGCAGTAAAGCTGCCGAATTTTTTTGTGAGATTGTTTACTTCGATACTATTCATTTTTTCCCTTAGAAGACAGAAGACAGAAGTCAGGAGTCAGAAGACAGAATTTTGTTTGAGTAACTATTTAACAATTTACTAACCTCTTCGGCTAATTCATTTTCTTTGGATGTATCTGCTAAGCCGAGATCTTTAGTAAGGATCAAATAATATTTGCATTCTTCCAATGAACCTTCGGATATATTTAAGAATTTTGCTTTATCGGCTTTACCTCTTTTGCGATATCCTTCTGCTATATTAGCAGGAATAGAAACTGCTGCTCTTCTGAATTGAGAAGTTAATCCGAACAATTCCTCTTTGGGAAATGAGCTTGTCATTTTATAAACTGCAAGCACAAACTGATGAGCTTTCTGCCAGACAATTAATTCTTTAAATGATTTTGTTTTCATATTTGATATCCTCATTAAGTTATAATTTTTCCAATATAAAAATTCTTCTTTCTTCTGACTTCTGTCTCCTGACTTCTGTCCCCTGACTTCTGACTCCTGACTTCTGACTTCTGACTTCTGACTCCTCAATAAACTTTCCTTCCAACAGATTTCTCAAGTCTTACCTTCGCAAGATTAAATTCAATCTGCGAAGAGAGCAGATTAGTTTCTGCCTGAAGTTGTGATACTTCTGCATCAATAAGATCTGTGCTTGTTGCCAACTGCTCTTTATACTTTTCTGAAGTGATGCGATAATTTTCTGTTGCTTGCTCCAAACTCAATTTGCTTACTTCAACTTTTTCTTTTGACTTAACTAAGTTCAGATAATTTTGATAAACTTCAACTTCAATGTTGTCATTCAGCTTCTCAAGTGATGCCTGAGTCTGAACTGAAAGCTCTTCCGCCTGAGTAGTTCTGGATGAAGTCAAGCCCCAATCCCAGATATCCCAATTTAAAGTAAAACCAATATCCCAGGTGTCATTCCATTGATTCTTAGGAGGTTGAAATCTGTTATTCGGATTACTGTAATAATAATTGCCCGTCAGATAAATATTTGGAAACCAACCTGATCGTGCTGAAGCTATATTTTCCTCTGCAGCTTTTAACCTGAAAGTAAGAGATTGAATTTCCTGACGATTTTCTCTGGCTTCTTTTAAGAGTTCTTCAAATTCATATTCTGTATCCTGAACCTGAATTTCATCAGCTTCGATTTCTGTTTTTGCTTCAAGAGTCAAACCCAAAGCTTTATTAAAAACTGCACGAGCGACTTCAAGATTATTCTCAGCTTCGATCAATTGTAATTTTGTGTTTGAGTACTGAACCTGCAGCTTCAGGTAATCATTCTGTGTTACCAAACCATTATCAAGAAAATTTTTCGTGTCTTTGAGATGATTTTCAATCTGCTGTAAACTATTTTCTAACAGATTACGGAATTCATGAGCTCTGTAAAGATTCCAGAATGCTGTATGAATATTCATTGCAGTTTCATTCATCTCTTTTGAATAATCCAGTTCAGCAGCAGTGAAATTGTATTCGGCAGATTTTTTTGATGAAAGTAATTTGAATCCCGTAAACAAGGGCTGCTGTAAGGATAACCTTAAATTATAATTATCCAGAATCGGGTCAGATATTTTAATCGGTACCGGAGAAAAAGGAGTAGTAACCTGAAACGGAGGAACATTATCACTTAATCGTGTGTAATTTGCCATAAACTTTAACTGCGGCAGAAACATTGAATTAACTTCAGAAACTTTTGCATCCGAACTTTTTAGTTTTGATTGTGATATCTTCAGGTCCTTGCTGTTCTTTAATCCAAGTTCAATACTTTCCAGCAGAGTTAGCTTTTGTGTTTGTGAGTAGAGAACTGAAATCGGGATTAATATTAATAAAATTATCTTCTTCATTTTTAATTCCTTTTAAAATGCTTTACTTATCAAATGAATAAATACATTCTCCAGTGAAGGAGGAATGATGCGATGATCAGATATCTCAACATTGTTCTCTGTTAAAAGCTTTTCAAGATTCTGATACTGATCATTGTAGTTTGCAAGTGCAACATTCAGTCTATCACCATACAACTGAACTTCATAATCCGTGTTTTCTTTTATTTTATTATAAGCAACACGGATTGGTGAGCAAACTATTTCTACAATCTGCTCTTTCAATGATGCTTTTATATTCTTTGGAGTATCACAGCTTATTATTTCTCCGTTATTCATCAAAGCAACTCTGTTGCAGCGCTCAGCTTCGTCAAGATAAGGTGTGGTCATAAAAATTGTTATTCCTTCTTTAAGAAGATTCGAAAGTATTTTCCAGAAATCTCTTCTCGAAACAGGATCAACTCCGGTTGTTGGTTCATCGAGGAAAATTATTTTAGGCTTGTGAATCAAAGTGCAGGCGAGTGCAAGCTTCTGCTTCATTCCTCCTGAAAGTTTATCAGCCAGACGATCGCGAAAAGGAGTGAGTCTTGTAAACTCAAGCAATTCATTTCGTCTTTCTTTATAATCTTTAACGCCGTGTATATCAGCAAAGAATTCTATATTCTCATCAATAGTTAAATCACCATAAAGTGAAAACCTTTGTGAAAGATATCCGATTTCATTTTTGATTTTATTTTTATGAGTTTTGATATCGTATCCAAATACTTCAGCATTACCCGAATCAGGTTTTAACAATCCGGTCAGCATTCTTATAGTAGTAGTTTTTCCTGCACCATCCGGACCAACAAGTCCGAACATTTCTCCCTTAGTAACAGAATAGCTTACACCATTTACTGCAACAATATTGCCGTAGCTTCGTTTGAGGTTTTCTATTTTAATTACTTCGTTCATAAGAGCTTCTCCAAACCTCCTCAAAAGGGACGGTTAATGATCTTTTGTTTGTTTTATCTCCATTCGTCTCGAACACTCTGTCTTCCTTCATAATTCGATAATTCTTTATTCTTCCCCTTTAGGGGAGTTAGAGGGAGCTAAATTAATCGCTGCATCAGCCGGCATACCTGATTTAAGATTATAATCCTTGTTTGAGATTGAAATCTTTACTGCAAAAACAAGTTTTGTTCTTTCGTCTTTTGTCTGAATATTTTTCGGTGTGAATTCAGCTTCAGGTGAGATATAGGTAACAGTACCATCAAAGGTTTTATCTTTAAATGAGTCAACTGATATTTTGGCTTTTTGTCCAAGCTTTACGAAACCAAGTTCTTCCGCAGAGACATAAATCTTAAGTTCAATGTTATCAAGGTCAGATATTTTGAAGAGCGAAGACATAGGACTGACAGTCTCTCCTTTTTCAACAAAGGTTTTTACAATGAATCCATTTATCGGAGATGTAACAAAGCAATCCCGAATGTTTTTCTTCAGAAGCTCAACTCCCGCGATAGCTTTTTTAAGATTTGCTTTTGCCTGTTCAATTTCTTCCGGTCTGAAAATCTTTTTTACTTTGTTGTAATTTTCCTGAGCCACTTTATATTGAGCACTCATCAATTCATATCTGGCGACTGCATCTTCAAATTGCTTTTGAGTGACTGAACGGGAATTAAATAAATTCTCCATTCGGATTTTATCTCTTTCTGCAGTCTCAAAGTTTATTTTTGCCTGTTTAAGATTTTGCTCAGCTGCGAGAATGTCTTCTTGACGCGCACCTTTAAGCATCAGATTTAACTGTGCTTCAGCAGCGTCTTTATTTGCAATTGCCTGCATCAGTTGAAGATCAAGTAATTCGTGGTCAATAATCAAAACTGTATCACCAGCGTTTACTTTATCTCCTTCGTTAAAATTAATCTTAAGAATTTCACCTGCAGTTCTGGAGCTTACCACAACATCTTTTGATTCAATTGTTCCTGATGATTCAATTGAAGCAGGTTTACCATTATTTCCGCATCCATAAAACAGGATTAGTAATGCAAAAGAGAAAAGAGTTATTAAACTTTTCATTGTAATACCTTATTAAATGATTTATTAAATTCTTTTTTACCTTTATCGGTGAGTATTCCACCGATGATTATCCGGAACACAAATCGTGCAGCTTCTATTAATGAATAGTTATTGTGCATAATGAAATCCGGAGTGACGATTGCTCTGACAGAAGCAACAAGAACAGTTATAATAATATTTGTTGGCAAATCAATGAAGTGCCCTTCTTTCTTGCCCTGATCAATTACTTTAGAGATATTGCCGAACATCATTTCTGCCCTGAAGCGATCAATTTCATTCCAGATGGAAGGATAATGTATTTTCAATTCCTCCAAACGGTTAGCAGAAATTTTTTCAGATGTTTTAGTCAAAATCTTAATCAGGTCGCCCAACTTTTCGATTGCGTTTTTATCGGAGTTGAGAGCCGGCAGAACAGTTTTCTTCATTCTGTTCATAAAATACCTGGTTATCGCCTTTACCAAATCATCTTTGGAAGGGAAGTACTTATAAATGGTTTTCTTACTTATCCGCAATTCTGATGCGATTTCATCCATAGTGGTTTTATAAAATCCATCACGGAAGAATTTCTCTTCGGTATGCTGAATTATTTTTTCCTGATCTTGCATTGCTCCTCTTGGAAACTATTTTCGTTTTTCTGGTTTCTAACATAATGAATGGAAACTGATTTGTCAAGAAATAGTTTCCAGCTGTGCGATGCGACAATTATTAATCCCTCTTGATTATCTAAATGCGATTGATTAAAATCGATTCGAAAAACGGAGGATTCTATGAAAATGCTCATCTTTTTCTTTTTTTTATCTCTTCTCTTCTCTCACTCACTATACTCACAAACTAAAATTGAATCTGATATTGAAACAACTTTAGTTAATGCAAAGAAAGGAGTTTACTGGGCTCTTTCTAATCTTGGTGGTAAAAAAGCAAAGTTTGAAAAATTATTGATTAATAATGATATGTTAATTGCCAGAGTAAGAATTGCAAAAGAGCTGAACGGAGTAAAAATAGAGTCAACTGGTTATTATAACACAAACGAGGTAACTATTATATTATATCGCTCTGCAGATAGTCTCATAAAAGATGGTTATGTTAAAAAGGGCGAACTGGAGATTTATTCAGATGAAGAATAAATATTTTAAATAGTTCTTGACTTATATGATAATTTTTTGTAACTCTGTAATAGAAATTACAATCTTTGTTAAACTTGTAAACAGAGTTACAAATGAATCCTTCCAGATTAGTTGAAATATTTCTCCGGGTTATAAGAATAAATGCGTTAAGTGGCAATGAAAAACCTTTGGCTGATTTTATAAATTCATTCCTTTCTGCACTTGGTTACAAAACTGAATTTGATGATTCTGCAAATTTTACGAACAGCAATACAGACAATCTGATTTGTAAAATCGGAAGCGGCGGCGATTTCGTAATGACTGCACATATGGATACAGCTCGTCCAACCGAAAATGTTAAACCTGTTATTCACGAAGATAGAATAACTTCATCCGGAGATACAGTACTGGGAGTTGATAACAGATTAGGTGTTGCAGTCTTATTGTATACACTTGAAAAAATTGCAAAGGAAAAACTTCCAACCAAAGATTTTACAGTTGCATTCACTACTTGTGAAGAAACAACTCTCTTCGGTTCTAAATATCTTGGACTTAATGGCAACATTAAAAAAGGATTTGTATTTGATTCAGGTTACAGACCGGGAAATTTTATTTACTCTGCCTGTGGCGCAATTGGATTTAATTTGAAAGTAATTGGCAGAGCTTCTCATTCAGGTATTAATCCAGAAAAAGGAATTAACTCACTTATTGTTGCTTCGAAAGCAATATCAAAACTTCCTCTAGGGAGAATTGATGAAGAAACAACAATGAATATCGGAACACTCAAAAGCGGCTCAGCGGTGAATGTTATTCCGGAATTAACTGAATTAGTTGGTGAAGTCAGATCTTTTAATAGTGAAAAAGCTGAACAATACTTCAAACTTCTGATTGATACATTCGAAAAAGAGGCAGAGAAACTTAACGCAAAAGTTGAATATGATCATTATTGGGATTTCAAACCATACACTGTTGAGGAAAACTCAGAGGTCTATAAGGATATTGTAAGAGCTATTACAAAAGTTGGTCTGGTTCCAACTCCTGAAGTTTCATTAGGTGGAAGTGATGCAAATTCTTTAAATGCTAAAGGGGTTCAATCAGTTAACATTGGTATTGGAGCACAAAATCCTCATTCAAATGATGAATTCGTTTTCATAGAAGATTTAATTAAATCAGCCGAAATAGCTTTAGAGTTAATTAAAAAGGATTAAGTATGAAAAATTCTCTTACTCTTTTTCTTACTCTTACTCTTATTCTTATTCTTAATCCTATTCTTATTCCCTCATTTGCTCAGAGCAAAGGTCATTTAGTAATAATTGGTGGAGTTCATACTGATGAAACTTCCCGAAAATTTGTTGAACTTGCTGGCGGAGAGAATGCTCGGATCATAATTATTCCAAATGCTGGATCTAATCCCGTAAAGAACAGCGAATTGCACAAAAAGGAATTTGAAGAACTTGGAGCTAAAGCTGATTATTTATTATTCACTAAAGAAACTGCAGATGCGGATTCAAACCTGAATAAAATTAAATGGGCAAATGCAGTTTACTTTCTTGGTGGTGACCAAAGTGATTTGACAAGAGATATGATTGGTACAAAACTTCTTCAAAAAGTTTATGATATTTATAATAATGGCGGAGTGGTTGGTGGTTCGAGTGCTGGCGCAGCAGTTATGAGTGAAGTTATGATTACCGGAAATGAACTGCTGAATCCCGATTCAACAAGTGCATTTGTTTCAATTAAAAGAAGAAATATTGAAACAAGCAAAGGTTTCGGTTTTATTAAAAATGCTATAATTGATCAACATTTTCTTAAGAGAAAAAGACATAATCGCTTAATAACTCTTGTGTGCGAACATCCGCATTTGCTTGGAATCGCAATAGATGAGGCAACTGCAATTGTTGTTAATCCTGATGAAACCTTTGAAGTGATTGGTAACAACCAGGTTCTTGTTTATGACCCGACGGAAGCGCTTGATATCAGAGAAGACAAAAACGGCAATTTCGGAATTACGGGAATGAAAATGCACCTTCTAATCAGCGGAGATAAATTCGACTTAAAATCAAGAGCAGTAATTAAATGACTGAACAAAAGAAAAAATTCAAATTCAGAGTTCCGAATACTTATTTACTGATATTTTCCATACTGGGTTTTATTGCAATACTGACCTGGATAATTCCCGGAGGTAAATACGAACGAATGATGATGAACGGAAGGGAAGTTGTTGTTCCTAATTCATTCAAATATGTCGAAAGTCATCCGCAGGGATTTTTCGATTTATTCATTTCTCCGCTAAAAGGATTTGTTGAAGCCGGACTGATAATAGGTTTTGTTCTTATTGTTGGAGGTGCTTTTAATGTTCTTGCAAAAACGGATGCAATTACCTCGTTGATTACAAGATTAGCAAAAGCCCATAAAAATTCACCAACCCTTCGCAAGCTATTCATTCCGGTTTTGATGTTAATGTTTTCTTTAGGTGGGGCAACATTCGGAATGAATGAAGAGATTATTCCATTTGTATTAATCATTGTTCCTATTTGTCTTGCGCTTGGTTATGATTCAATAGTCGGAGTAGCAATACCTCTTATTGGTGCACACATTGGATTTGCAAGTGCATTCTTAAATCCTTTTAATGTGGGTATTGCTCAGGGAATTGCCGAGGTTCCTTTGTTTTCCGGGATTGGTTACAGAGTTATATGCTGGGCAATTTCAACTTTAGTGGCAATCTTATTCCTGCTTTGGTATGTAAGGAAGTTATCTAAAAATCCTGAAATCAGTCCAATGTATAAGGAAGATGAAGAGCGTAGAAGAAATGAACATTTTGAAGAAGTATATAACAGCAATAATCATTTTTCCATCAGGCACAAAATTGTTTTAATAGCGTTCGCACTTTCGTTGCTAATGCTTGTTGTCGGAGTTATAGAATTTCACTGGTATATAGAAGAAATTGCCGGGATGTTTTTCATAATGGGTATTGTTGTTGGAATTATCGGCGGACTTAAAAGCGATGATCTTATAAAAGCATTTGTTGAGGGTGCAAAAGATCTTGTTGGAACAGCACTTATTATTGCTCTTGCCCGCGCAACTCTCGTTCTTTCACGGGATGCAAATATTATTGATACTATTCTTTATGGCTTATCTCCTTACATTGAATCATCATCACCGATTTTAGCGTCGCAGAAAATGTTTATTGTTCAGGCAATAATCAATTTCTTTGTTCACTCAGGAAGTGGTCAGGCGGCTCTTACAATGCCAATTATGGCTCCTCTTTCTGATTTGGCAGGTGTAACAAGACAGACGGCAATTTTAGCTTTTCAGTTTGGGGAGTACACTAACATTATAATCCCAACATCAGCAGTAACGATGGGTGCTTTATCAATGGCCCGCGTTCCCTGGGACAGATGGGCGAAATGGGTTTTACCTTTAATGATTATTCTTTTTATTCTTGGATTTATTCTTTTAATTCCACCTAACTTATTTGGTTGGCAATGAAATTTCAATTTTGTAATAACTGATAATATCAAATGCTTAAATTATTTAATAAAAATCTTCACAGCGGTGCATTTTCGTTATAACTATTTAGAAAGATGTATCCTTAATTATTCTATCAATGTAAAATAATTTAACGGAGGAACAAATGAAATTATACCGAACAACCTTATCGCTTATACTAACAATATTCCTATTAGTTAGTTGTGCTGAGCAAATTACAGATCCGGGTAATAATTCAGGTGATAACAAGAGTAGCTTGGCAAAAATTATTTCACCATGGTACACATGGACAACACATACCTATTGGGACCCATTATACCAGAAATGGTTTACACGATGCACCCCAACATATTCATTTACATATTCTATTTATAATTTTAACTTGAGTTACTCTAATGAATATATCGGCGATGATACCTTCAATAATTATATTACGGTAAATGTAAATGGTACATACTATACAACAATTATTTGGCAGAATAACGGTTCAATTCCAAATCCAAATGATCCGATAGTAGTAAGTTCAAATTATTTTATTGTTGGGGGTCAAAAGATGAAATTAAACTTCCATATGCACGAATTTTATATTCCCATGAACATTATTAGTGAACCTGAAAAAGTCAGGGTTATGCTAGTAGATGGCAGGTAATTATGAAAATGGAATAATCACTTCAGAATAACAATAGTATTATAAAATATTTGATAGTATGAGACTAAGGCTACATTTATTATCTGTCAATTTTGTTATGGCATTTAATATAATTTTTAAAGTTATTCATTTAATTAACCATTATTCAAAATCAAAGAGGGCGTGATGAAAAAAACATTACTAATTGGAGTAGTAATTTTGCTGAATATTATTAACTCCAACAAACCGGTTTATGCACAAGTAGATTTATACTTGGATGGAATTAATGTATATGTTAACACTTGGGGAAAAATAAGTATTTATTCTTTGCCCGATACAATTAGACAACTTTATCAGGCGACGATACTTGTTGGTACGGGGCCTAACTCGGTTTATGATTATTACAATGATTCGGATGTCGAAGATTCTCTCCGTCTGCTTGCTAGTCCTTCCTTTGGAGATTATGAAATATATGGTAGCTTTAACAACAATTATAGTGGTGAGCCCCCCAATGTGTTAGAAAAACTTAACATATATTGCTGGCAGTATATGAACTCCATTTTGGTGAAGTTTACAGTTATTAACAGAGAATCGTATCCAATAAATGCAATTGTTGGGTTTGAATTGGTTCCAGAAATTGAGGGTTCTACTTCAGGAGGAGATACAGTAATATATTCTACAATTAGTAAAATTATTAGCGTAAAAAAAACAGAATCAGTAGGATTTAAACCATTATCGGATAATTTTGTTTCTCTTGGTGCCTTTGTATGGTATAGTGGATATAGAGTTGATTCAGTCTATTATAACTGGCTGACTTACAGTACGTTTGATTCGTTATTTATAAACGATCCGAATAATCCAAATGTAGATGATCCGGTTTTGATCCCAGCCTTCAATACTGTAACTGTTGCACCAAACGATTCAATAGTTCAATTTATGGCAATTGCTTATGGAGTTAATGAATCAGAAATGTTGACTGGCATACAGCAAATACAGCAGAAATATGATGAACTGACTTCTATAGAATTTAATCAAAAAACAATTCCGAATGGATATGTACTTGAACAAAACTATCCTAATCCATTTAACCCTAACACAAAAATCCGTTTTTCAATCAGCAGTAATGAATTTGTTACTTTAAAGGTTTTTGATGTGTTGGGCAATGAAGTAGCTAATCTTGTTAATGAAGAGCTTACATCCGGAATTTATCAATATGATTTTGATGCATCGAATTTAAGCAGTGGAGTTTATTATTATAAACTTAAGGCAGGAAGTTTTAGTGAAACTAAGAAAATGATTTTAATCAGATAAATAATTTCACTGTTCCGCTGAATTTCTTCGAAAAAGCATTAACGCTTAGCGAAGTCGAAAAGAGTTAACGCTGAGCGAAGTCGAAGCGTGGCAGTCCTTTAACAACTATGGTTAGTCGTTATAAAGAAATAAGAGACAAGATTCAGAATAATTTTGATAAGCTGCCTTCCAATCAAAGGAAGGTAGCTGATTTTATTCTTGATAATTTTGATAATGTACCATTCATTGATGTTCACGATGTTTCCAAACAGGTTGGTGTAAGCGTTGCTTCAGTTATCAGATTTGCTCAGAGTGTTGGTTTTACCGGCTTCAGTGAATTGCGCGATGCAGTTTCTGACTCGTTAAAAAAACATCTGAATAAAAAAGAAATCTTTCCACTTCTTGATAAAAGTAAACTTGAAAATGATATTCTTGCTTCGGTTGCAAGTATGGATGTGAAAAACATAAATGATACGCTTGCAATTATTGATCATGAGACCTTTGATAAAACAATTGAGCTGATAATTAATTCACGAAGAGTTTTTACAGCCGGACTGGGAATTTCGTATTTACTTGCAGAAATTTTGTCGTATCAACTTACACAGGTTGGGATTGATGCATCTGTTCTGAAACACACTCACACACTGTTTCATGAACAGATTATGTATGTGAATAAAGAAGACCTGCTGGTTTGTTTTTCATTCCCACCATATTCAAAAGAAACTGTTGATGCTGCCGGTTATGCAAATAAAAACGGAATTAAAGTTATAAGCATAACAAATAAACCCACTGCACCAATAGCAACACATTCAAAAGCTGTTCTTACAGTGAAAAGTGAAAACATGCTTTTCACAAATTCATTTGCTGCAATCTCTGTTTTGATAAATGCAATTGCTACTGCTTGTGCCGTTAAGAATAAAGCGAAAGCAAAAAAAGTTCTTAAAGAAAGTGAAAAAATAATGATCGATCAGGATCAGGTTATTTTATAATTATCTGATAGGAGTCAGATATGAAAAAAATGTTTTTAATTTTTATTATTACTTCACTGCATCTGTTTGCAGGAACAACCGGTAAATTAGCTGGTGTGATAAAGGATGCTGATAATGGCGAACCATTGATTGGTGCTAATGTATTGATTGAAGGGACTTCTTTTGGCGCAGCAACCAATGCGAAAGGGGAATATGTTATTCTTAATATTCCACCGGGAAGGTATAATGTCAGAATCTCATTCATAGGATATGAAACAGTTCTGATGCAAAATGTGATTATTGTTGTTGATCAGACTACAAATCTGTCAGTTAATCTAAAACCACAAACAGTTCAGGTCGGTGAAGTTATTGTAACTGCAAAAACACCTCTGATACAAAAAGATCTGACAAGTTCTATTGCTGTCATAAGTCGTGATGAAATTGAAGCCCTACCGGTTTCAACATTTACTGAGTTACTCTCACTTCAGGCAGGGGTAGTTGGCAGTGGCTCCAATCTTCATGTTCGTGGCGGAAGATCAAATGAAATTGCTTATATGATTGATGGAATGCTTGTAGTAGATCCTTTGCTTGGCGGACTTGCAACTCAGGTTAATAACGATGCCATTCAGGAAATGAGTTTGCTCAGTGGTACTTTTAATGCTGAATATGGAAATGCCCTTAGTGGTGTTGTAAACATTGTTACCCGTGATGGTTCAGATAAACTTTCAGGCAAGTTTGAATACAGAACTTCCGAATTCGGAATTGACCGATACACAAGTCTGCACGAATCAAGAATTAATGGGAGTTTAAGCGGTCCCTTACTTACTAACGATCTGAAATTTTTTATTTCTGCAGAGCAGGATAAAAAAGGAAGTTACCTTCCTTTTGGATATAATAACGACAGAACATTCTTTACAAAGCTTACTACTACAATAATTCCGTTTGTAAAAATTTCTTTATCCAATCGCGGAAGTTCAGGCAGAAGGCAAAATTATAATCACGCCTGGAAATATATTCCGGAACAATATCTCAGAAGACGAACAGATAGCTGGCAGACAGGTTTGTATTTAACTCACACAGTTCAGAATAATTTCTTTTATGATTTGAAATTCTCTTATTTCAATCAGGGCTTTTATTCAGGAATAGATAAAGATACATCACAATATCTTTCCACCTCCCAAAGAGAATATTTACCAATCGGAACAGGATTTGAATTCTTTTCAAAAGCTGATCCGCTCGAACTGATTGATAGCCGAACAATTACTATTGATGGAAAGCTTGACGCAGTCTGGCAGTTTAACAATACAAATGAAATTAAATTCGGTGCATCCTACAAAAAGCATCGTTTAAAATATTTTTATGTTTATGATCCGAAAAGAAATTTCCCATACAAAAATGATTATGTAACCGAACCATTTGAACTTGCTGGTTATATACAGGATAAGATCGAACTTCCATATCTGGTAATTAATCTTGGTTTACGTTTCGATTATATGAACGCTAACATCACATTCAGAAACAATCCTCTTGATCCGAATTCGCTTGTAACAGCAAAACCAAGATCTCAGCTTTCTCCGAGGGTTGGTATTGCACATCCCATTTCAGACAGAACAAAATTGCATTTTTCATACGGTCATTTCTTCCAGAATCCTGATTTTCAGTATTTGTTCGAAAACAATCAATATGACTTGAATGTCAGAGAGCCATTAATTGGCCAGCCCGGACTTGATGCTCAACGAACTATTTCTTACGAAGTTGGAATTGCTCATCAGTTCTCCGACAGAATAGCAATTAATCTTACAACTTATTATAAAGATATTACCGGACTAATCGGAACAAGATACTATTTCCCGTTTCAGGATGGAAGATTTATCGGATATACTCTTTATGTAAATGAAGATTATGCTAATGTAAAAGGTTTTGAAATTAATCTTGATATCAGACCTGACAGATACTTTTCGGGTGGATTGAGTTATACTTATTCAATTGCAAAAGGAAGTGCCTCTTCCGAAACAGAGCAATATCCCGGCACCCAGGAATCCACCTTACTTTATTATCTTGATTTTGACAGAACTCATGTTCTGAATGTAACAGGAAGTTATACTATTCCTGAAAACGAAGGTCCGGTTCTTTTTGATAAACACATCTTTGATAAAATGGATTTTAGTTTTGTTTTCAGAGCAAGCTCAGGTGCTCCTTACACACCGGGCGGAAGAGATGTTGGTTTTGTTATAAGAAATTCCTTAAGACAGCCCGGAACCTATACTCTTGATTTAATGATTGGAAAAGAATTCGAAGTAATGAGTCAATTGAAAATCAGACTATTTGCAGAAATTCTTAATGTAACTGATCACAGGAATATACTTTATGTTTACAGAGATACAGGTGAGCCGGATTTTACATTTGAGGGAAATCATTCTGCTGAATGGATGAGAGATCCTTCAAACTTCGGTCCGCCAAGATCAATAAGACTTGGTACAACTATCAGATTCTGATAATACTTTAATCAAAGGAATTTGAAGATGAAAAAAATATTAATTATTTCAATAGCGATTTTTCTATCCCAGAATATTTTGACTCAAAGCAAAAAAGATATTGATGAAAATCTTTTCCGAAGTAGTTTGGATAAAATATTCGGCATAGAAGATCGCGCTGCCGGAATTCACAATGCAAGCAACATTGGATTGTTTTTTGAAAATCGGGGCAAACTTTATCCCCGCAGAATAACACAAGGTCCCTCAGGCGAATTTCCAGTCAATAGTACAAAACATTACATCTATCGCGTGAATCCCTGGGTCGGAATCCCCGGAAATGTTGTTCAGGCACTTCATACAACAAATGAAGAGTGGGAAGCAGTTGGTGGTTATCATAATCCCGATTTAGCTCAGATTGCATTCAGTGATAATCCACAAACCTGGCATCCTGTTAATGGCTGGCCTGTAAAAGATGCTCAGGGAAATAATATCTTTCTTTCTGATCAGGATAGTTATTGCGTTTATAGTGATAGTAACAACTCAAGAGAAGTCTTAGGATTGAAAGTTGCACAAACCGGTTACGCATTCGGAGTTACTTTCGCCAAAAATATTCTGTTATATAAATTTGAGATTACAAATGATGGTCAACGAGATTTAGACAGTTTGTATTTCGGACTTTACAGTGATATTGATGTGGGAAATGTTAGTGGTGGCGTTCCTGAGTATGCAGATGATAAAATCGATTTTATTAAAGAAAGAAATCTTGTTTACTTTTTTGATGATGGAGTTTCTTCAGAATGGCCCGGGGGTAAAACGGGTTTTTTTGGTGTTGCATTGCTTAAAACCCCATTAGTAAATGGTCAAATGCTGGGGCTTACAGATATGCACTACAACCTGTATGATGATGATCTTGATATAGATTCTGTTCAATATGGAATTATGTCGAGCAGTCCTTCGCTCTACAATTCCTCACTTGGTCCCCGATATTTTCATATTGGTAATAATAACAATTTACATTTTGATGACCCGTCAACAATTCCTGCATCGGGCTTAGATTTAGTTGCAACACTTTCTTCAGGACCCTACCGACTTAATCGCGGTGATACATTGGTTTTTGTTATGGCATTTGTAGCCGGCGAAACAAAAGATGAAATGCTTGCCGCAGCAACAACTGCTCAGCAAACAGTTGATGCAAATTTCAATCTACCAAAACCACCGGAAAGACCAAATTTATTTGGCTCTGCAGAAGACCGTTCTGCTATTCTTTACTGGGATGATATATCAGAAAAAATTCCTGATGCATCTTCCGGTGAATTTGATTTTGAAGGATACAGGATTTACAGAAGTAAAGATAAAGGAATCAATTGGGAAAAGATTGTTGATTTTGATGTAATCAATGGAATTGGTGAAGACAAAGGAATTCAGTATAGTTTTAATGATACCACTGTTTTAAATGGATTTGAATACTGGTATTCTATAACTGCATTCGACAGAGGTTCGGATATTATTCAAAGTCTTGAAAGTCCGATTGGGAACACACTTGCTTCTCAAAACACAGTTTCAATTATTCCTCGTTCAAATGCAATAGGCAGAGAAAGCGTTAGTAGTTTTGATGTTCAACAGCTGAACGGTAATTCAAATTATGACTTAATGGTTTCACCTGTTGATAACGAAGAACTTGCCGGTGGAAATTATGAAGTTTCATTCTCTTATGTGCCTAAGGTTGAAGAAGGGAATGCAAAGACGCAGATAACCATTACAATTTCTGATTCAAATCAAACTAAACCCCTCAAGTATGGATTCAGATTTAATTCACCCAACAATTTTGATTTGATTAATCTTACGACGGGTGAGATAATTCGTTCAGGGTATAATTACCCTTCCGGCGGTAGAGAGGTTGTTATAACCGGACATGGTTTAAGGGTTCGTTTTACGGATGCTCCCGGTGCATCATCAGATGAAAGACCTGAACAGGGAGACTTATTCACAGTTACTTATGCAGTTAATGTTGTAAAGAATCAGGCACAAACGGTTGTTGAAAACAGACCATTCTTACTGAATCAGATTCAGGCAACAACTGATGGAGTTATTTTCGCACTAAATAAACCGGAGATAATTAAAAGCGTTTCCCGAATAGGCGGAACAGATAATCTGACAATTGATTTTACAGTGGTTGCTGAAACACTGATTCAGCAGTCATTGTATTTTGTTAATGTTACTGGTAATGGAAATCTCGGTGGTAATCCATTCATTATAATTAATGTTACAAATAATGCTTCGCCGCAGGATACAATAGTTGTTGCCGATACAGTTTTTAATCTTGGTACTTTCACATTCAGAGGAATTCAGGGAAGAGTACAATTTCCAACATCAGTGGTTCCTTCTGCGGGAAACAGATTCTCTGTTGAGATAATAAAACCGGTTGAACCAAATATCAAAGACAAATATTCATTTAAAATCAAAAGTTCAACTGTTAAACCTGAACTGATAAGAGAAAATATAAGTCGTATAAAGGTTGTTCCCAATCCTTATGTCGCTTCTTCTCTTTATGAACCGGAATTTGGTGAATTAAGAAGAGAGCCGCTTCGTCAAATTCAGTTTATAAATCTTCCACCCGAATGCACAATTTATATTTTTACTGTAGATGCAGACTTGGTAAAAACTATCCATCACAGCTCTAACGCAGGGACAGCGATATGGGATTTAAGAGCAGAAGGAGGAAGAGAAATTGCGCCGGGTGTTTACATTTTTATTGTTAAAGCTGGTGATATTGAATACAAAGAAAGATTTGCAGTAATTAAATAATTAAACAATTACTGATTTATTCAGGAGAATAAAATGAAAAAAATTTTATTAACATTCATAATTACACTGACAGCAATAAACTTTGCACAAAATCCAAATCTAGGTACAAGCGGAGCGCAGTTCCTTCAGATACCAATTAGTGCAAGGGCCGAAGCATTAGGCAATGCAATCGTTGGATTAGCTGATGATGCCGGTTCCGTTTTCTACAATCCCGCCGGAATAGTTAAAGTTAAAAATATTGAAGTGTTTTTCTCCTATGCAAAATGGTTTGATATGTTTGATCTTAATGCTGCCTCAGTTGTTTATAATGCTGGTGATTTTGGCAACATTGGTGCAAATATGATTTTGTTTACGACAGGCAAAATGGAAATTACAACTGAAGAACAACCAAACGGTACTGGAAGATATTTTGACGCAGGCGATTTGGCTTTGGGAGTAACTTATGCAAAATATCTTACAGACAGATTTAATGTCGGGCTTAGTGTAAAATATATTCATCAGCAGATTTGGAATGAAACTGCAAATGGTTTTGCAATTGATATCGGCACACAGTACCTGATTGATTTTCAGAATCTTACAATTGCAATGAGTATGACAAACTTTGGCGGCGATATGATGTTCGATGGACCTGATCTCGATGTTGTTCATTTGAAAGATCCCAACTTCCCGATCAGCAGATTAACACCAGCAAGATTGAAAACTGATGAATATCCTCTTCCGCTTCATTTTCAGGTTGGAATTGGTTTCGATATTTATCATAATGAATTTATGAAAGTGAGAGGAGGAATAGATGCAACTCATCCAAACGATAATAAGGAAAGAGTTCATTTCGGAACTGAGTTTACTTTCTTTGACAGATTATTTTTAAGAAGCGGTTATAAACTCAATTATGATGATCAGAAATTCAGTTTTGGTGCCGGAGCAAATGTACCGTTTTCGGATTCGTTTATATATTTTGATTATTCTTATTCAGTTTACGATTTGCTTCCAAGTGTTCATCGCGTTTCATTAAAGTTAACATTATAAAAATACAATTAAAGCATAGTTGAAACATCTGACCGCCGGCAGGAAGTCTGTAAGATTCTCCCAGAAATTAATCTGTGAGACTCTCAAAAATCTGTTTAATCTCTGTGTTATCTGAAATGAAATTAAACATAAAATATATTCTTACACTTACTCTTTCTCTTAATCTTACTCTTTTTGCTCAAGGCTTCGTCTGTGCAATTGGTGGCGGCTCAGAAAACTACAACGATTGGAGCGATGCACCATATAGCTGGATTGTTCAGAAATCTGACAGTGGAAAAATTATCATTATTGATGTAACTGATGCTACTAACTGGTTGCCAACTTATTTTATGTCTCTCGGTGCTGATACTGCTTATAATAAAACAATACCAAATGTTACTTCAGCTAATCTCCAATCAACTTATGATGAATTGATTACTGCCAAAGCAATTTTTATTCGCGGCGGAAATCAATGGGATTATATCAGGTTATGGAAAGGAACCAAAGTTGATTCGGCAATCCAATTTGTTTTTAGCAACGGTGGAGTAATTGCAGGAACAAGCGCAGGCGCAGCGGTTTTAGGTGATGTTGATTTCAGCGCTCAAAATGGCTCTGCTTATCCTGATGAAGCATTGCAAAATCCGTTTTACAGCAGAATGAGATTTGAAAATAATTTTTTGAAACTTGTTCAAGATGTTTTATTCGATACTCATTTTATTGAACGCGGAAGACACGGAAGATTGATTGCAATGTTATATAATCAACATTTTAATTCGGGAATGGATTTAATTGGTGTTGGAATAGATGATCGAACAGCAATTTGTATTTCTCCGGATGGAATTGGCGAAGTTATGGGAAGTGGTGCGGTAACAATTTTTTATAAAGATGATGTTACAAAATATTCTCCCATCAATTCAGGCAAATACACAATTGAAAATCTTAAATCGCATACTCTCACAAAAGGATGGCACTTTAATTTCAACACAAAAGAAATTGTTTTTATTCCATCTTCTGCCAGAGATGTTGATACAGCAAGAAGCTGGCAATATCCGTTGACAAACTTTTATCTCACAGGCAATAATGACATTTCATCGAATCTTAATAATCTTTCCGAATTTTTGTCAAGTTCTAATTCAACAAACATTGTTGTTATCACTCATCCCGGCTTTGCAAACTCTTTATCCTCATTGACAAATTATCTCAGTACAAATAATTTTACTTATTCTGTTGTTAATGTTTCACTTACAAATCTTAACAATCAAACTGAAGCTGATAAAATAAATAATGCTACCTGCATTGTATTTGCAGGCGATTCACTGAATGTATTATCGTATTTAAACCAAAACGGCAATCTTGTTGCAGATGCTTTTCAATTTGGAATTCAATCAGGCAAACCAATTTTCTTTTTTGGAAATTCTGGTAAAATATCCGGACAATTTTATGTGGGTTATACTGATACTGATATTTATGCATCATATCGCGGCAGAATGACTTTTAATAATGGTCTAAATGTTTTCGGTGAGTTAGTATTTCAACCTCTGGTTTTTGATAATTCAGATTTTTATGAAAACAGAATGAGCTCTGTTCTTTGGGGAATGATGAGAGGCAGAAAACGAGTTGGCATTTACCTGAATGGTAATAACAAGGTACAAATTAATTCTGAAAGTAAGTCAATTTCCGGCAACACAAATATTCCATTTATTATTGTTGATTCTCGAGAGGCAACAAAAGTTGATTCATCAACTTACAGAGCAAGCGGAAGTATCGGACCAAGACAGGTTGTTGCCTTTGATAATCTTAGATTTTCTCTTACTAATTATCCACAAATAAAATATTTATTAGAGCAGGGAAGATTTGATTTTCTGACTGATGTTGATGAAGAAACATCAGAAACTCAACCAACAGAATTCATTCTTTATCAGAATTATCCAAATCCATTTAACCCGGTTACTTCAATCAAGTTTTCTGTGCCTGATGTAGGGACAGGGCTTGCCCTGTCCGTTTTAGTTGTTTATGACATATTGGGTAAAAAAATAGCAACTTTAGTTAATGAAGAAAAGTTACCAGGCACCTATGAAGTAAAATTTGATGCTTCACATCTTCCCAGTGGAATTTATTTTTACCGATTATTAGTTGGAAACTATTCAGAAACAAAATCAATGGTATTGCTAAAATGATTAAAAACATTTTCTGTTTACTTATTTTATCTTTTGCAAATCTGCTATCGCAAAATATTTCTACGCCACCCGAAAAATCGAACTTCACAAAACTCACTTCGCACGATGAACTGAAACAGTTTATACTGGATATTGATAATAATTCTGATTTGATAAAATCAGAAGTACTTACAAAATCAATCGAAGGAAGAGAACTATTCACAGTCTTCTTTTCAAAAGATGGTTTTGGTAAAGATGAATCGAAGATAAGAGTTCTTATCTTTGCACAACAACACGGCAACGAGCAATCTGGTAAAGAAGCAGCTTTGCTATTAATCAAGGAATTGTTAAAACCCGAAAATCATTACTTGTTTGATAAAATTGATTTTGCACTCATTCCGCAAATGAATCCTGACGGCTCAGAAAAAAATCAACGACGAAACGGAAACGGAATGGATTTAAATCGTAATCATTTAATACTTTCTGAACCGGAGACGATAGCACTTCACAAATTATTCGACAAATATCTTTTCGAAGTTACGATGGATGTTCACGAATATTGGCCCTTTGGTGAAGAATGGAAAAAGCTTGGCTTCAGAAGAAACTTTGATGTTACAGTCGGTGCAGTTACAAATATTAATATCTCAGATAGGATCAGAAAATTATCTTATGAAAAATATCTTCTATTCATTTTCGATTTTATTTCAGAGGAAGGATACTCAGCATTTCATTATTTACCGGGTGGACCTGTTGGCGTTGATTATATTCGTTACAGCACTTTTGATATAAATGACGGAAGACAAAGTTTTGGAATTCAAAACACACTCTCATTTATTCAGGAAGGAATGAATGGTGAAAACTACAGCACTGACAATCTTGAGAGACGCGCAAAAAGTCAGATGAGAGGTATGCTCGGTTTACTGAAATTCAGTTATGATAATAAAGATGAAATAAAAAAACTTGTAAGTGAAGAGAGAAAAAAACTAATAGAAAATAATTTATCGGATAAAGTTGCAATTCAATTAAAGCACTTTTCTGATGGAACAAAATTAGAGCTTCCGCTTCTGTCATATCATTCAAATCAGGATACAATTGTAACAGTTGATGATTTCCGTTCAGTTGTTAAATCCTTGTATGAAGTTGAAAAACCCAAAGGTTATCTTGTGCCAAAAAGTTTGAAAGAAATAGTTGAGTGGGCTGAAAGACATAATTTGATTTATACCGATTATAAGAAATCTGAACAGGATAAAATTGAACAGTATTTTATAAGCGAAATTGATTCTGTTGATTTTGAAAGAGATACTATTCTAAATCCAATTGTCGAAGCAAAAACTATTGAGAATAATTTCTGTGCTGATGATTATATTTTTATACCGGTGAATCAACTTAAAAACAATATGATTGTAATTGCACTTGAACCCAAATCAATGCTTGGATTAGTTACCTATAAACAGTTTGAGCATTTGTTGAAAGCGGGTGATAATTATAAAATCTTAAGAGTGATCAATTAAATTGTAGGGACAGGGCTTGCCCTGTCCGTTTTAATATTAAAAATAAGAATGTAGGGTCGATCCGCCTTGGCGGCTTGCCCTGTCCGTTTTTATAACTAAAAGTAAAAATGTAGGGTTGAGGCTCGCCTCAACCGTGATTAAAAATACGACTACACATTCGGGAAAAAAATTTGTCCTAGTCTGTCAGGAGATTATAAAATGGGAAGGGCAAGCCCTTCCCCTACAATTTTTAATTATGGATAAAGAGAATAAAAAATATCCCATCAGAAAACGAACACGATTAAAAGAATATGATTATTCTGATAATGCTTATTACTTCATTACAATTTGTGTAAATGATAGATCAGAAAATTTTGGCAAGGTTCAAAACAACGAAATACAGTTAAATCAATATGGAAAACTTGTTGAAGACAATCTATTAAAGCTTCATCAAAGATTCACAACCGTTGAGATTGATTATTATGTGATTATGCCAAATCATATTCATTTTATAATGATTCTAAATAACGAATCTGAAAATAAATTTAGTGTAACTCGTATAATCGGAGCATTTAAATCAATAACTACAATTGAATTACATAAAAAAGGATTAAATAACTTCAAATGGCAAAGAAGTTTTTACGATAGAATAATTCGTAATGAAAAAGAATTATATAATATTCGTCAGTACATTGACCAAAATCCCTTAAGGTGGGAATTAGAAAAAGATAAACCGGAAAATTTAGAATTGTAGGGACAGGTCTCGCCCTGGCTATTTAATTTGTTTAATCAAGATAGAATGATGTAGGGACAAGGCTTGCCTTGTCCGAAGGAGGAAGCTGGAGGGGCTCCCTTACAAAATTCAAATAAAAATAATATTTGTAGGTACAATCCGCCTTGGCGGATTACCTTGTCCGAATTAAATCTCTTTCTCTTGTAATCAGGTTTAAAAATGAAAATAGAAAAAATTGAACTCCGTCATATTAAAATGGAACTTGTTTCTCCATTCACAACATCAATGGGAACTGAATACGATGAGGAACATATAATCGTTCGTGTTGATGGTGAAGGATTAACAGGTTGGGGAGAATGCGTCGCTGAAGGCACTCCGTTTTATTCCTATGAAACGGTTACAACTGCGTGGCATATCTTACAGGATTTTTTAATTCCTTCGATACTTGGTAAAAATATTTCCGGCATTGATGAAGCAATATCACTTTATGAAAAAGTGCGTGGACATAGAATGGCAAAGGCAGGACTTGAAGCAGCTTTGTGGGACTTATTTGCTAAATCAAAAAATATTTCTCTATCAAAAATGCTTGGCGGAGTAAAAGAAAAAATTGATGTCGGCGTGAGCATTGGTATTCAATCCTCAGAAGCTGAACTGATAAAAAAAATTGAAGGATATCTCGCTGAAGGATATAAAAGAATTAAAATAAAAATTTCACCGGGGAATGATATTCGATTTATTAAAGCTGTAAGAAAAGAATTCTCGGATATATTATTTCAGGTTGATGCAAACTCAGCTTATGAATTAAAGCATATCAATCTTTTCAGGCAGATGGATGAATACAATCTGCTTTTAATTGAACAACCTTTGGGATACGATGATATTTACGAACATTCAAAACTGCAGAGAGAAATTAAAACTCCGATTTGTCTTGATGAAAGCATTCACTCATTGGCAGATACCCGTGCTGCAATTGAACTTGATAGCTGCAGAATAATAAATATTAAACCTGGTCGTGTTGGCGGATTTACAGAATCAAAACTTATTCACGATTACTGTGCATCCAAAAATATTCCTGTCTGGTGTGGCGGAATGTTAGAGAGCGGAATCGGGCGAGCAGGAAATGTTGCGCTTGCTTCGTTGCCAAACTTTACTTTGCCCGGTGATATTTCTGCAAGCAAAAGATATTATAAAGAAGACATCGTTGAACCGGAGTTTGTAGTAAATCCGGATGGTACAATGGATGTCCCGACAAAAGCCGGTATTGGTGTGGAAGTGAATATGGAAATGCTGGACAAGGTTACAGTTAGGAAAAAAGAATTTTAACTGTAGGGACAGGACTTGCCTTGTCCGAAGAGAGTGGAACCGGGAATGGCAAATTGTCCCAATTAGTGAGGGAATAATCAATCGGGAAGGGCGAGCCCTTCCCCTACAAAGGTCCAATAAAAATAAAATTTGTAGGTACTATCTGCGCTGAGGATTGCTTCGACCGCAACAGCATTAATTTTTTTAGAGTTTCATAAATTTTTAAATCAAACCACTTAAAAATTTACTTGCAGATATAATTCTTATTCCATCTTTTTGAATATCAATCATTTCTTCTTTAACGACCTGATAATTATAAGGTATTTTAAGTCTTTCTTTGAAGTATAAAATGTTTGATGAAGGATTCTTATCACTAAGTTTTGTTTCAACTGAAAACCACGGTTTACGATTTATTGTTATCAGAAAATCTACTTCTTTTTTATCAACATTTCTTAAGTAAAACAGTTCGGCTTTGTAACCTTCACTTTCATAAAGATATTGAACAAATTTTAATAAATGGGAAGCAATAAGATTTTCAAATCTGGTGCCCTCATTTTCTATTTCTGACCAATCTATCAGATATAGTTTGGATTCCTTTTTTAGTGACCTTATTATTTTTGAAGAAAATGGATAGACTCTGAAACTGTAGTAAAAAGCTTCCAATACATTTAGCCAGTTGGAAATACCACGATGACTTACTTCCAGATCTTCGCTTAGATTATTTATGGAAAGTTGATTTGCGGCTTTTGAGGGTAAAATATCGCCCAGCAAACGCATACTGTGTATGTCTCTTATATTTTCAACATCCCTTATATCTTCTTTGAATAGTCTTTCTAATTTTTCATTATGCCAGCGTCTGAGGGTTTTGCTGTCTTGAGAAAGAAATGGTTCGGGGAATCCACCAAATGTTAATAAAGACTCAAAAGTTGAATTATAAAATTTTGAATTGAAATTAATTTCTTCAAAAGGGTGAATATTGTTGCAGATATTCTCTAATTCTGCTAATGAAAAAGGGTGAAGAGTGTAGTAATGATATCTGCCTTGAAGTGAATCACCACTTCTTCTGAAAATATTTAATCGGGCCGAACCAGTAACAATTATTTTATACTTGTCTTTATAAGAATCGTAAATACCTTTAATTAGAGTTTTCCATTTTTTGTATTTATGAATTTCGTCAAAAATTAAAAGAGAGTTTTCACCGGGAAGTTCGCCGGAAATAATTTTTTTTCTATCCAGGTTAAAATCCCAGTTGTAATATGATGAATTTTTGAATTTTTTGGATATTATGTCTCTTGCAAGTGTAGTTTTTCCAACTTGTCTGGCACCACCGATAAATACCATCTTATTTTTTAAGTCATTTAAAATATTGTCTGTCAGGTATCTGTTTTTTTGCATCTTAATCCTCTTTCATGTGTTCGAATAATTTTGCTTTAAAGCAAAAATATTAGCGAAATATTTTGCTTACAGGCAAAAATATTAGAATGGTGTTAGAATAAAAAATTGAGATTTTATTAAAAGGGAAAACAAAAAATCCTTGAGAAAAGTTGTGAGTGTTTCTCTAATTTGAATTGCGTACCAACACTTTTTGGTTGTTCTATCATTTAATTATTATTTCTAAGATTCCAACTTTGTTAACCATTCATTAAAATGACTGCACTTTGCTCTCAATTCATCAACATTAGCTTCTGATAATATTAATTGGCTATGATATGTTTTCTGATATTCAGGGAAAATACTTATCAGTCTTTTAGATGGTGCAGAATTCGGGTTTTCATTTATCTCTTCAGGTGAAGTAAATTCATTGTTAATCTTAGCTACCCGCTGAATTTCTTTTACCTTATTAACAAAAGCAATTGGCAGTTTATCTTCACTTGCAAAAACTAGTGCTTCAAACTCGTGTAACTGAAGATATGGTAAAAACTTTTTTTGTTTTATATCTGCACTAAACTGTTCTTCCATAAATTGAACTCTTGCATAGCAGGTAGAATCAGGTCTGTGGTAATATCCGGGGAAATCTGAAGGAAGAGAGTAATAATCAATCATAGTTGTAACGATGGATGCAGAAGCATCGTTTAATAGCGGAAGTAAATCTCTCTTTACTTGCCCATATGAATTAACTCCACCTTTATGATCCGGACCTCTAAGCTCTTTTTTAGTTTTAATAATTGTCGGAATCAAAAAGATATGTTTTGCAGAAAGATATGGACCTAAAACTCTTTTAATAAAACCTTCTTCAGTTGGTCCCTCAACAAGAACAAGAACTTTTTTCGGCATTTAAGGTCTGCCTCCGAGAATGTTCTTTTCCCAGAGTTCACCGATTGCATATTCATTCAACCATTCTGTTAATTTACTTTTATCTAAACGTCTGAAAATAGATTCACCATTACTTCTATCAACAACTATAATGTCTTCCGGTTCAAAGTGATTGAGAAATGTTACTGATTGTGTTGAACATATTATTTGTTTGTTGTTTGCCGCAACAGATTTTATTAAAGATGTAAGTAATTCTATAGCTGCTGGATGCAACCCAAGTTCTGGTTCATCAATTATTATTGTGTCTGGTAAATTCGGCTGCAATAAAAGCGTTATCAAACAAATCATTCTCAGTGTACCGTCAGAAAAATGATTTGCATTAAAATAATCATCTGACCCAACATGCTTCCATTCAAGCCTTATTTTTTCTTGATTTAATGCAAGTGGTTCTAATTGGAATTTCTCAAAAAAAGGTGCTACAAGTTTTATTGTATTTTCAATTCTTTTAAAATATTCTGTATGCTTTTCCTGGAGCAAATAGAGAAAAGCAGCAAGATTTGATGCATCTCTTCTCAAAATTCGATTATCATTAATATCACCATCTTGTTTTACTTTTGCTGAAGCACTTGTATCGTGAAAATGGTAAACACGCCAGGTAGTCAATGCTTTAATAATATGGAAAGCTACACTTTTCTTTTGATCTTTCCTGTACTGTTGGATTAAATTAGTTTCGCGATTACCATTAGCAAGATTTCTACTTGATTGAATACCATAATTTGGATTATAGTATCTTGTAATTTCTTTACTGAAGAAAAAGTTATTATCTGAGGTAACAGATAATTCAAAATCGTATTCATTTAATCCAAATGAAATATTACCCGTAAAAGATTCAGAATTCTTTCTGCCAAAGTATAAAAAACTATCCGCACCTCCATTTGCAGTAACATAGTTCTGTAAGTTCTGTAAGACAATATTATTCAGCAAGTTAAAGAATTGGATAAAATTTGATTTGCCCGCACCATTTGCACCAATTAAAACATTTATTTTATTCAGAGGAAGTTCCAGTTCTCTTATTGATTTGAATCTGGCAATATTAATTTGACTGAGTATCATTTATCTATTAAAATTTTTACAACGCAAATTTAAGTAAATTAATCAACTGACACTAAAATGTTAACTCTGGATTATTGTGCTTAAGTAAATGATTTGCATATTTGAAAAATATAATGAAGGGAATAATTGTAATTCTACTTTTCCAACTCTTCTGCAATATTTGCAACTATTACTTCAACCTGTTGTTCGCTGCCGAGTAAGTCCTGTAAAGTAATTTTATTTAGTAATCCATCAAGCATTGTTTGAATTGTTTTCCACAAAGAACGGATTGAACAATCAATTGAATTTGTGCAGATGTTCTCTACTCCAGCGTGTAAATCACAAAATGACGATTCATATAGTTTACCACCCAGCGCAGTGAGAACTTCTCCAACGAGAATTTCTTTAGCCGGACGGGTTAGTTTGTATCCGCCTGTTTGTCCCCGCGAGCTTTCAACAAATCCGGCAAGACGAAGAATCCGAAGAATCTTTGCAACATTGGCTTCACTGAGTCCTTCTAATTCACTCAGTTCGGGTATTGTCATTCCATTATCGGAATTGTCTTTCCCGATTCTGAGTAAAAGTCGTAATCCGTATTCTTCCTGTGTACTGAATTTCATTTTAATTTTCAGTGGTATTGATAATTCGATTTAATGGAATAAGTAACATATTTATCCTTAACTTTGGTCACTCTTCGACAAGCTCAGAGTGACAATTTACTACTTTTTAGTCAGCCGCTTGTCGAAGTATGACACTAAAATACTATCCTTTAACAATGGAATTTTTGATCCGCACTGCTTTGCGTGCTGAACTTGTGCAAATTGTTCAGGTGAAATTGATGGTCCTTTTGCATTGCAATATTTATTGAATACCTGAATCAATGTATTTGCAATCTGTTCTGCGGTATATCCTTCGATGTCCATTCTTCTCATAAAATAAATCAGTTCACCGTTTTTGAATAAAGCAACACTTGGCGAAGATGGAGGATATCCTTTAATGTATTGTCTGATTCTGTCAACAGCATCCCTTTCCTGACCGGCAAAACCAGTGTAAAGTTTATCCGGAATTATATCGTTCTGCAATGCCAGTGACACTCCCGGTCTTGCACTCCCTGCGGCACATCCGCAAACAGAATTAATCATCACTAAAACTGTTTTATCATCTTTTACATTTATTGCTTTATCTACATCGTCAGGGGTCAGTAATTCTGTAAAGCCAACTGCGATTAGTTCGTCCCGCATTGGCTGAACTGCTTCCTGATCATACATTGGTGGTCTTGAAATAATGTTAAACATTTATGCTCCTTTTTTTAGTTTAAGTTTAAGTTCAATTTCAGGTTCAAGTTTTTTTATCTTGAACTTGAACCTGAACTCTTTAAAGAAATCCTAATTCTAATTTTGCTACTTCAGACATCATATCTTTATTCCAGGGTGGATTCCATACAACTTCTACTTTTACACCGTTTACCTCCGGAATTGATTTAACTTTTCCTTCAACCTCCAGCGGTAATGATTGAGCAGCCGGGCACATAGGTGAAGTCAATGTCATTTTAATATGAACATTTGCATTGTCATCAATTGCTACTTCGTAAATCAAACCTAATTCAAAAATATCCACCGGAATTTCGGGATCGTAACAGGTTTTTAATGCCTGAATTATTTTTTCTTCTAACTCTTGTTTATTTATTGATGCCATTTAATTCTCTCTTACTCTTTTTCTTACTCTTATTCTTACTCTTACTCCTACTCTCATTCAGTAGTAACTTTTTCTTTCTTTCCTTCAATCGCATTAATCATAGTATGCCAGGCAAGTGATGCACATTTAACTCGTGCAGGAAATTCTCTGACACCGGCAAAAACAGCAAGCTTCCCAAGCTCTGACAAATCTGGGTTATCACCAAGCTTATCAGTAACGAGATCGTGAAATTTATGAAATAGTTTTTCAGCTTCTTCAACCGTTTTACCTTTTAACATTGAAGTCATCAGCGAAGCAGACGCTTTTGATATTGCACAACCTGAGCCCTGAAAAGATATATCCTGTATAACTTTGTTCTCATCAAGTTTCACATAGATAGTAACATTATCACCGCAAAGAGGATTATATCCCTCTGTGGAATTTGTTGCATCTTCAATCTTTCTGAAATTCCTTGGTGCTTTGTTATGATCGAGTATCACCTGCTGATAAAGCTCTCTTAATTCCTGTTCCATTATCCGAATACCTCAAGAATTTTCTTTAAACCATTAAACAGAATATCCACTTCTTCAATTGTATTATACATACCAAAAGAAGCGCGGGAAGTTGCAGGAATTCCATATCTGTCCATTATAGGTTGTGTGCAATGATGACCTGTACGGATTGCAACTCCCTCAAAATCCAGAAAAGTTCCGACATCGTGGGGATGAACATTTTCAATTACAAATGATAATACACTTATTTTATTTTTCGAAGTGCCGATTATTCTCAAACCTTTTAGTTCAGAAATTTTTTCAGTTGCATATTCAAGTAATTCATTTTCGTGCCGGGCAATTTTATCCAATCCTACTTTTTCGATGTAATCAATAGCAGCGCCCAAGCCAATTGCGCCAGCAATATTTGGGGTTCCGGCTTCAAACTTATATGGAAGTTCGTTGTAAAGTGTTTTTTCAAAAGTTACTTTTGAAATCATATCTCCGCCACCCTGATAAGGAGGCATTGAATCAAGATGGTTGACTTTTCCATAAAGAATTCCAATGCCTGTTGGACCGTAGAGTTTGTGTCCGCTGAATGCCAGAAAATCACAATCCAGTTCCTGAACATCAATCTTAAGATGATTAACTGCCTGCGCAGCATCAAGTAACACAGGTACATTAAATGAGTGAGCAAGTTCGATAATTTTTTTTACCGGATTTACAGTGCCCAAAGAGTTTGAAGCATAAACAACCGATACAAATTTTGTTTTCTCATTTATCATCTTCTCAAACTCTTCGAAAATTAATTCGCCGCTGTCATCTATCGGGATAACGCGCAATTTTGCTTTTCGTTCTTCGCATATCATCTGCCAGGGAACTATGTTTGAGTGATGCTCCATATGAGAGATTATTACTTCATCACCCTCGTTAAAATTTTTTCTGCCGTAACTCTGAGCAACAAGATTTATTGATTCAGTTGTTCCTCGTGTAAAGATTATCTCGTTTTTACCAAGTGCATTTATGAACTTTTTAATTTTTATTCTCGAACCTTCGTAAGCTTCAGTAGCTTCCTGACTTAAGGCATGCACTCCTCGATGAATATTTGCATTCATCGTGTAATAATATTTTTCAAGTTCTTTAAGTACCTGCAAAGGTTTTTGAGTTGTAGCAGCGTTATCGAGATAAACGAGTGGCTTTCCGTGAACTAATTGCTTTAGAATAGGAAAGTCTTCTCTGATGCGATTGACATCGAAATTAGAAACTGCTGGTGAAATTACTGAAGCATCAGATTTCAAAGACATTGAAGTCCCTT
>FWWM01001372.1_pt1 | contig 73553 bp, 65 predicted proteins | sample 2228351 | NCBI WGS metagenome assembly FWWM01 (sample SAMEA103939774, study PRJEB20133) | metagenome | reverse complement strand
GAAAAACCCGGCCCCCCTGCCCCCACCCCATTGCGGGGTCAATCCCCCTTGGACGGCGGGGGTACGGAACCTGTACCCTTACCGCCTACCCCGTCTGCGCCCCCTCACGCCCCCTCGGCGGACCCGGGTCTGCCAGCCTCCGGGGCCGGAGAGGCTACCCCGCCCCTCTTAGGGGACGTGCGCCCGCCTCTTTGGAGCCAAGTGCAACAGGCGGTGATCACCAACCTCAAACCCGGCGAAACCAAGGTCAACCTCACCCTGAACCCCCCGGAACTGGGAGAAGTGACCCTCACATTGAACCTGAGGGGCCAGGAACTCGTGTTGGCTGCCGTAACGACCCGGCCGGAGGTGGCGCACCTGGCCCAGACCCAGGTGGCCCAACTGGCCCAGGCCCTGGCCCAACAGGGTCTGGTCCTGGCGCAGTTTCAGGTGCAGGTGCAGGATAGCTGGCCCGGGACGCCGGCCAACCCGGCCCCGCCCGTTAGCCGGATGGGGGGGCGGAAGGCCCCCCCCGAGACCTCGGCCAAGAAAGGCGGCGCCACCCGGGGAGTGGACTGCTTTGTCTGACCCCTTCCCAAACTACGATAACCGAACGTAAGAAAGGTATTATATGACCATCGCCACCACCACCGGCGCTCAGCAAACCGCCGCCTACGGCAGCAATTTCCTCACCGGGGCCGCCAATAACTTAGGCAAGGAGGATTTCCTGAAGCTTCTGGTCACCCAGCTTCGCTTCCAGGATCCCATGGCCCCCCAGGATCCCAAGGATTTCGTGGCCCAACTGGCGCAATTCAGCACATTGGAGCAGCAGATCAACTCCAACACCAACCTGGTGGTGCTGGGCAAACTGGTGCAACACCTCTCCGATTCCATGCTCATGTCCCGGGGCGTGGGCCTCCTGGGCAAAACCGTCAAGGCCCTGGGCAATTCCCTGGCCATCTCCGGCGGCAACCCGGTGACCGGCTCCTATCAGCTCCCCCAGGACGCCAAACAAGTAACGGTCAACATTTACGATGCGGGGGGCAAACTGGTGCGCACCCTGGAGCTGGGGAGCCAGTCCGCCGGGATGCGCCAATTCACCTGGGACGGCAAGGACGCGGAAGGCAAGACGGTGGCGGACGGCGCCTATACCTTCCAGGTCACGGCCGTGGATGACAAGGGCCAGTCGCTGGAGGTCACCACCTACTTTACCGGCAAGGTCACTGAGGTTTATTGGGATCAGCAGGGCGTCTGGGTCAAGGTGGACGGCCGCCCTGTGCTGGTGGGCAACATCATCTCGGTGGTCCAGGACGAAGCCTGAGGACCGCCCGGGGAGGGCCAAATCTCATTTTGCCCTCCCTTACCACCCGACCGGGGGCCCTTTGGCCGCCGGGCCGATTTTCCTGCAAAGGAGGGGACGATGACCTTATCCACCGCCATGTACAGCGGCTTAAGCGGCCTGAGCAGCTTTGGCGAGGCCATGAGCGTGGTGGGCGACAACATCGCCAACCTCAACACCATCGGCTTCAAATACAGCGCCGTGCACTTTGAAGACCTGATGGCCCAGCTCATTTCCACCGGCTCCGGACCCGGTCAGGTGGGCCGGGGCTCCCGCATCTCCGACATCGCCACCGTGTGGTCGCAGGGCTCTTTGGACACCAGCGCCGACGATGTGGACGTGGCCATCACCGGCACCGGGTTCCTCATCGTCAAGGATCCCCTGTCCGGCGGCCTCTACTACACCCGGGACGGCAACTTCTCCCTGGACAAAAACGGCTATCTCATCAACTCCCATGGCTACCGGGTGCAGGGCAAGCTCATTGACGCGGCCACCGGCACCCCCACCGGAGTGGATACCGACATCACCATCACCCAGAATTATGCCGCGCCCAAAGCCACCACGGCCATGGAAATGGTCCTCAACCTGGATGCCAATGCCCAGGTGGGGGGCACGTATTCCAGCTCCCTTACGGTGTATGACAATTTGGGCAACGCCCATACCCTCACCTTCACCTTTACCAAGGCGGCGGACAACGATTGGACGGTGAGCGGCAAACTGGACGACCAGGACATCACCGCCCAGATCACCGACCAGGGGGGAGGCGGCCCCTCTCATTTGCTGTTCGATGCCAACGGCACCCTGACCTCCGGCGGTCTTTATGCCATTGACCTGGGCGCCTATAATATCGGCAGCGTCAACCTGAATTTGAGGGACACCAGCGGCGGCAGCACCACCCAATACGCGGCCAGCTCAGTGACCAACTTCTCTTCCCAGAACGGCTACGGCCCGGGCTTTCTCCAGCGCATCTCCATTGACAACAAGGGCATCATCACCGGCCATTATTCCAACGGCCAGATCATCCCCCACTATCAACTGACCCTGGCGCGCTTCAATGCCCCCGGCAAACTCCACCGGGAGGGTTCCAACCTCTACGCCGAAACCCAGGAATCGGGGGTGGCCCTCACCGGCACGCCGGGAAGCAACGGCCTGGGCATGATCAACGCCAACGCCCTGGAGCAGTCCAATGTGGATCTGAGCAATGAATTTGTCCACATGATCCTGTATCAGCGGGCCTTCCAGGCCAACTCCCGCATCATTACCACCACCGACCACATGCTGGAAGAGGTGCTCACCCTGAAGCGGTAACGAGCCGCCCACGAGGGGGCGGGAGCGCCGCCCCCTTCCCCAGGCTGCCGCCGCAGGCAAATTCTTCCCCCTTTTCCCTTCCTTCCGGTATAATCAGGCGGTGCAAACCCGTGCCCCGGCCGTCCCCTCTTCCGGTTCAGCAGGGCCGAGCCGGGGCAAAGGGGACGGTGCCCCGGCGCCCCCCGCAGCCTATCCCCGAGGTGTCTCATGATTCCCCGCTATTCCCGCGCACCCATGGCCCGCATCTGGAGCCAGGAAAACCAGTTCGCCTCCTGGCTGAAGGTGGAGCTGGCCGCCCTTCACGCCCTGGCGGAGCACGGCCTCATCCCGGCGGCGGCCCCGGCAGCCATTGAGCCCCTGGCCCGCATTGACGTAGCCCGCATCCTGGAAATTGAGCGCACCACTCACCATGACGTGGCCGCCTTTGTGGACCAGGTGGCCGCCGGCTTGGGAGAATGGGGCCGCTACTTCCATTTCGGCCTCACCTCCTCCGATGTCCTGGACACCGCCCTGGCCCTGCGCCTGGTGGAATCCGCCGACCTGCTGCTGGCCGGCCTGGAGGAATTTTTGGGGGTGTTAAAGGAAAAGGCCTACCTCTTCAAGGACACGGTGATGGTGGGCCGCACCCACGGGGTGCACGCCGAGCCCATTACCCTGGGCCTGAAGTTCGCCTTGTGGCATGCCGAATTTCAGCGCCACCGGGAGCGCCTCACCCGGGCCCGGGAAACGGTGCGGGTGGGGAAGCTCTCCGGCGCGGTGGGGACCTTCGCCCACCTGCCGCCGGCGGTGGAGGAAAGCGCCATGCGCCACCTGGGACTGAAGCCGGCGCCCCTCGCCACCCAGATCATCCAGCGGGACCGCCACGCCGAATACCTCACCACCCTGGCCCTGCTGGGGGCCGGCATGGAGCGCATCGCCCTGGAGATCCGGCACCTGCAGCGCACCGAGGTCCGGGAGGCTGAAGAATACTTCTCCCCGGGGCAAAAAGGTTCCAGCGCCATGCCCCACAAGCGCAACCCGGTGCTCAGCGAAAACCTGTGCGGCCTGGCCCGGATACTTAGGGGCAACGCCCTCACGGCCCTGGAAAACGTCGCCCTGTGGCACGAGCGGGACATCAGCCACTCCTCCGCGGAGCGCATCATCTTTCCGGACAGCAACATCCTGGCAGATTTTATGCTGCACCGCCTCATGGGCCTGCTGAAAAACCTGTTGGTCTACCCCCAGCAGATGCGGGCCAATCTGGAGATGAGCCGGGGTTTGGTGTTTTCCCAATCTTTGCTGCTGGCCCTGGTCAACAAGGGCCTCAGCCGGGACGCGGCCTACCGGCTGGTGCAGCGGCCCGCCATGCAGGTCTGGGAGGAGGGCGGCAGCTTCAAGGCCCGGGTCCTGGCCGACCCGGACATCGGGAAGCATTTAAGCCAGGCGGAGTTGGAAGAACTGTTCGACCTGAAGCACCACTTGCGGCACGTGGAGACGCTGTTTCAACGGGTGTTCGGCGAGGGCGGCCCAAAACCGACTGATGTCGCCAGGACTTAGGCCAGGGAGAGCTTCACCAGGTCGTCCCGGGGGCTCACCTTGTCCAGGCGCACGGCCACGGTATCCCCGGGCTTCAGTTTCAGGGAGGCGGGCGCGGTGAGGCTGACTTCCAGGAGGAGGTCGGGGAAGAGCAGGCGGTGGCGGTTCTGGACCTGCTCCACCACCAGGGCCTCTTTTCGAGACCCCACCTGGCCGGCCAGGAATTTCAGCAGCCAGTAGCGCAGCCGCCGGGCCTTGAGGAGTCCGGCCCGGCGCATGGCAGGCTCAATGGCCATGAGGACCTGCTCCAGCGTCTCCCGGTCGTACGCCAAAGGCCCGCCACCCAGGACCGCGAGCAGCTGCCGGTGGATCACCAGGTCCAAAAAGCGGCGGATGGGAGAAGTGGCGAAGGTGTAAACCGGCAGGCCCAGACCCCAGTGGGGCTGGGGGGTGAGATCCATGACCACCCGGGAAAGCTTTCTGCGGTCCAGCCAGAGGGCCAGGAGGTCCTTCTTGCTGCTGGTGTCAATGGCCTCCCGGGGCTCAGGCTGGGCCCGGTAAATGGCCGGCACCTTGTGCTCCGCCAGGAAGCGGGCCGCCAGCCAGTTGGCCAAGACCATGGCCTCGCTCACCATCTGATGGCTTACGGTGGCTTGGTCCTCCACCGTGACCTGTACCCCGCCATTGTGATTAAGCGTCACCCAGACCTCCGGAAGCTTCAGTTCGTAGCCCCCGGCGGCCAGACGGCGCTCCTTCAAGGCTTGGGTCAGGGCCGCCAAGCGGGCCAGGGTGGGCTCGGCGTTCAGACTGGCGTCCACCTCGTTGTAGGTAAGGCGCCGCTTGACCCGGATGCGGCTGGGGCAAATGGTCCACTCCCGCACTTCGCCCTCAGGGCTGAGGTGCACGAGAAAACTCAGGGCCAGACGCTCTTCCCCCGCCAGCAAGGACAGGGTGTGCTCCGAGATTTCCTCCGGAAACATGGGGAGGCGCATCTCCGGCAGGTAAATGGAGGTGCCCCGCTCTTTGGCGGCCTCGTCCAGAGGGGTGTCCGGCGCCACCAGGCTGGCGACGTCGGCGATGTGCACCCCCAGGCGGAAGCCGTCGGCAGTCTCCTCCAGGCTCAGGGCGTCGTCGAAGTCCCGGGTGCGCTCGCCGTCAATGGTGAAGCAGTCCAACCCGGTGAGGTCGAGGCGCAGGGGGGCATAGGGGTCGGGGCCGGGTGCTTGGCTCAGGCGCTGGGCCAGATCCCGGGCGGCCGGGGGAAATTCCCGTGGAACTTCCAGCCGATGCAGGTCCAGGTTCTCATCTTCCCCGAACACCCCCAGACGCACCAACAGGCGAAAGGCCGCGTCCTCGCCGGTCAACCCGGCTTTGTCCAGATACGCTTTGGCCTTGGAATATTCCGGGGCCTCAGCCCCGAATACCGCCACCTGCTTCAGAAGCTCCACCAGCCGTGACCGCCAGGTCTCGTCGGGGATCTTGCCCTTCTCCCAGGCGGCTCGCAGCCAGGCGGCGGCTTGCGCCAACTCCTGGCGCTCTTCCTCCTCCCGGTGGGCCTTGTCCTCAAGAGCCGCCACCACTTCCGGCGGGTTGGGGACCCAGAGGCCGTCTTTGAACTTGAAGTAAAACCGGTCCTCATAGAGGGCTCGCCCCATGGCCGCCACCTGATCACAGCTCGTGCCGGCGAACCACAGGCGGGCCAGCTCCTCCACGCTCTGGGGCTGGTTTTCCGAGGCCAGCAACTCCCAGAGTTCCTGAAGCGGAATGGTCTTTTTCAGTTCTTCCCGGATCTTGGCGGCCTCCTGGAGCAGGTCCAGGATCTGCTGGCGGGAACGGCCCGGAGGGAGCTTGCCGGGGCAGGCGTGCAGGAGCCTTTTGCGGGCCAGGGTCAGTTCCCGGCTGTGCTGGGTCAGGACGTGCAGCCGCTCGCCCTTGAGCTCGAGGACGCAGGCCACCAAGATGCGCTTCTCTTCAAAGAATTCCACCAGCCAGCCGGGTTCCATGGTAGAATGAGGAAGTAACAGAATTCTGGAAAATGTCAAGGAAGGGGTCGGGGCAGGACCCCGGGCCTGAGGTTCCATGCGCCTCGCCGTCATCTCCGACATTCACAGCAACATCGAAGCCCTGGAAGCGGTGCTGGCGGCCATTGACGCGGAGCACGTGGAGGCCATCCTCAATCTCGGGGACATCGTGGGCTACAACGCCAGTCCCAACGAATGTCTGGAGTTGCTCCAAAGGCGGCCGGTGCTCAGCCTGGCGGGCAACCACGATCTGGCCCTCCTGGAGGAGGAGCGGGCCCAGCACTTCAACCTCATCGCCTACCAGGCCCTGCAGTGGAACCGGGAGCGGGTGCGCCAAGAGTTCCTGAATTTTTTCCGGAGCCTGCCCCTGGTCCGGGAAGGGCAGGGATTCCTGGCCTGCCACGGGACCCCCAGCAGCGCGGAAGCCTACATCGTGTATCATTTCCAAGGCAAACGCCTGCTTAATTTCCTGCGGGAGCGGCGCAACCTCCGGGTCTGCTTTTTCGGTCACACCCATCGGCGGGCCTTGTGGTATCGGGACATCCGCGGCAAGGTGGCGACCCTTGACCTTACAGGGGAGAAAATTCTTTTGGAACGCGACTGTCTCTACCTCATCAATCCGGGCAGCGTCGGCCAGCCCCGGGACGGCAATCCCGAGGCGGCTTATGCCATCTACGATGATCAGGAATTTTCCATTCACTTCAAATCGGTGCCCTATAACATTGCGGCAGCCCAGCGCCGCATCCTGGCCGCCGGCCTGCCGGAGTTTCTGGCCGAGCGGCTGGGCCAGGGCATCTGAGCCAGGGGGGAAAGAATGGTGCCTTTTCAAAAAGAAGGAGTCCTGAAGGATGGCAGTCGGGTTATCTTACGGCCCATGGTCAAGGAAGACCGGGAAAAACTCCGGGACTTTTTCCGGCGCGTCAGCGACCAGGATCTCATGTTCCTGCGCTCCGATGTGCGGGATCCCAAAGTCATTGACGATTGGGTGAACAATATTGACTACCGCAAGGTCTTCCCCCTTCTGGCCGAAGCTGACGGCAAGATTGTGGGGGACGCCACCTTGCATATGCGCAAGGTGGGGTGGAAGCGCCACCTGGGCAACATCCGGGTGGTGGTGGCCAAGGACTGGCAAAACAAGGGCCTGGGGACCCTGCTGGTCAACGAGCTGTTGGAGTTGGCCGCCGAGTTCGGCCTGGAGAAGCTGGTGGCCGAGATCCACCTCCAGGCCCACGGCGCCCTGGCCATGTTCAAGAAGGCGGGCTTCTCCGCCAAGGCGGTCTTTGAAGATCTGGTGAAGGACGCCGCCGGCCAACGGGGGGACCTGGTGGTCATGGTCTGCGACGTCCAGGGCCGGGACCGGCGCCCGGCCGGAGCTTAACTACCCGAACTCTCACCAACTTCCTTTCAGGAAGCACCGCCCTCGGGAAGGTGGGAGCCGGTCGCTTTGCCTTCAAGCCCGGCCGCGGGACTGCCGACTTACTAGCAAGCAATCTGAATTCCGATCTCCAAGGCAGACTCCGATGAGCACCCTGGTCACTCCAAGCCTCGCCTGGCTCGAACACACCGGTCGTTACCTGATTCCCACGCTGTTGGCCCTGTGGATGGCGGTGGGGGACGTAAGAACCCGGCGCATCCCCAATTATCTTACCGGCGGCACTGCCGTGGCCGGCCTCCTGGTGCAAGCAATCATCGGCGGCTGGACCGGTCTGGGGGACGGTCTTTTAGGACTGTTGCTGGGCTTCAGCCTGCTCTTCGGCTTGTACCTGATGGGGGGCATGGGGGCCGGCGACGTCAAGGCCCTGGCCGCTTTGGGGGCCTGGGTGGGAGTGAAACACACCGTGTACCTGTTCATTTACATGGGGTTGGCTGGCGGGGTGTTGGCCCTCTTTTATCTCTGGTGGCGAGGCGTTTTCACCGCCCGCCTCAAGCGGTTGGGGAACTGGCTTTTGAGCTGGGTTTTGCTCAGGTCCCACGGCGGGGTGGGCGGCGGTCCGGCCCCGGCGGCCACCGCCGAACAGGAACGGCTGGAAGGGGTGCCCTACGGCGTCGCCTTGGCGGTGGGCATGGCGATCCTCTGCGGGCAAAAAATATTCTCTTAGGACGGCCCTTTTTCCCGCCCCATCTGAGACTGTCTCCCCCCTCGAGGGAGCCTTGCCGGCCAAGGCCGGGCGCGTTACAATAGCGCAAATTCCCTGGCGATTTTTTTTCTTCTCTTTTGCCTGCGTGGGGGGCGGAAAGGATTTCCCATGCTCATCGTGATGGATAAGGACGCCACCTCCGATCAGATTGCGGCGGTGGTAACCAAAATCGAGGGCCTGGGCTATGTGGCCCAACCCATTCCCGGCGGCGAGCGGGTGGCCATCGGCATTCTGCGCAATCCCGGTCCGGTGGACCCGGCCCTGTTTGTGGACATGCCCGGGGTGGCCCAGGCCATCCCGGTCTCCAAGCCCTACAAATTGGTGAGCCGGGAAATGAAGCGCACCGACACGGTGATTTCCTTTCCCAACGGGGTGGAGGTGGGTCGGGGCCGTTTTGTGCTGATGGCCGGGCCCTGCGCGGTGGAAAGCGAGACCCAGGCCATGACCATCGCCAAACTCGTGAAGAACGCCGGGGCTCAGTTTTTCCGGGGCGGAGCCTACAAACCCCGCACTTCGCCTTACAGCTACCAGGGAATGGGCAAAGCCGGCCTGAAGATCCTGGCCAAGGTGCGGGAGGAGACCGGTCTGCTCATCGTCACGGAAGCCGTGGACAACGAGTCTTTGAAACTGGTGGCTGAATATGCCGACCTCATCCAAATCGGAGCCCGGAATATGCAAAATTTTCCGCTGCTCCGCAAAGCCGGCGCCCTGGGACGGCCGGTGCTCTTGAAGCGGGGCTTGTACGCCACCCTGGAGGAATGGCTCATGGCGGCGGAATACTTGATGGCCGAGGGCAACACCCAGGTCATCTTATGCGAGCGGGGCATCCGGGGCATCGGCGAGCATGCCCGCAATCTTTTGGACCTGGCCACCATTCCCGCGGTGCGCCGGGAGTCCCATCTGCCCATCGTCGTGGACCCCAGCCACGCCGCCGGCCGCCGAGACCTGGTGGCTCCTTTGGCCCGGGCTGCGGTGGCCGCCGGGGCCGACGGCCTCATCATCGAGGTGCACCACGAACCGGAAAAGGCCCTTTCCGACGGGGCCCAATCGCTTTACCCGGAACAGTTCACCGCCCTCACCCGGGACCTTCAGGCCCTGAACCCCGGGGGCTGGTCTTGAGGGAGCTCACCGTTTCCTTGCCCGGGCGGGACCTGAGCTATCAAATTCAGGTGGCCCCGGGACTGAGCTCCTCCCTGGCCGGGCCTCTGGCCGCCCTGAATCTGGCTCCCCGCCTCTTTGTCGTGAGCGACCGCCGGGTGGCCCGCCTCCATGGCGGGAGGGTGCTGGCCGCCTTGGAAGGGGGCGGCTTTGGCGCCGTGCTGCTCACCGTGGCCCCTGGAGAACGCAGCAAGAGCTGGACCACGGTGCAGAGCCTGAGCCGGGAATTGTTGCGTCAGGGGGCGGACCGGCGCACCCCCCTGTTGGCCCTGGGGGGCGGAGTAGTGGGCGACCTCACCGGCTTTTTGGCCTCCCTGTTTATGCGGGGGGTCCCCTTCGTGCAGGTGCCCACCACCCTGTTGGCCATGGTGGACGCCGCCATCGGCGGCAAGACCGCCATCAATCTGCCCCAGGGGAAAAACCTCTTGGGCACCTTTCACCAGCCACGGCTGGTGGCTATTGATCCGGACTTCCTTCGCACCCTGCCCGCCAAGGAGCGCCGCAACGGTTTGGCCGAGGTGCTGAAGGCGGGCTTCATCCGTGACCCGGGCCTGCTCACCCACCTTGAGGCGGTGCGGTCCCGGCTCTTTCGCGACCCGGAGGTGCTGGCGGAGACCATTTTCCGGGCGGCGGCCATCAAGGCGGCAGTGGTGGCCGCCGACGAACGGGAGGCAGACCTGAGGCGCATCCTCAACTTCGGCCACACCCTGGGCCACGCCCTGGAAGCGGCCAGCGGCTATCGCCTTCCCCACGGCCAGGCGGTGGCCTATGGCATGCTGGCGGCCCTGGAGCTCTCCCGGCGGCTCACCGGGCTGGCGCCGGAGGCCTGCGAATATGGGCGGCGCCTCCTCCGGGAATTCGGCTTGGCCCAAAAGCCTCTGGGCCTCTCCGGGCAGGCGGTGCTGGCCGCCCTTACCCATGACAAGAAGCGGCAGGGCGCCGAGCTGGTTTTCGTGCTCCTCAAGGACCTGGGCCAGCCGGTGATTGCCGCTGGGGTTCCCCTGAACCTGGTGGCCGAAGTCCTGCCGGGTTGAGGGTTGCCTCGGCTGGCCGGGCCAAGGTGGCGGGCCTTCCATATAGACGGCCAACTGCCGCCCGGCCTCAGGGTATCAGGGCCCCATGACCCAGTGCGGATTGACCCGAGATTTCCTGCCCTGGAGGAACAGCCATGAACCGCTCGAGATCTTCCGCGTCTGCCGCCCTCCTGGGGCTGCTGGTGCTTGTGGGCCCGGTGGGGTCCTCAATGGGGGGCGGTTTAGGCCCGGGAGAGATGCGAGGTCAGCAACCGATGCCAGCCGCCCGTTCCTATACCCTCCACCCCATCGGCCGGGTGACGAAAGCCGGCCCCCGGGCCCAACTGGAACTGCACCCGGAACTGGCCCCGGCCCTGGAAGGTTTGGCTGCCTTTTCCCATGTGTGGGTGGTGTACTGGTTTCACGGCAACGATCGCCCTGAGGCCCGGACCACCCTGAAGGTGCATCCCAAAGGCAATCCCACCTATCCCCTCAGCGGGGTATTTGCCACCCGGGCACCGGTCCGGCCCAACCTCATCGGTCTGGCCGCCTGCCGTCTGGTGCGCATTGAGGGCCTCACCCTGGAGGTGGAGGGGCTGGACGCCTGGGAGGACTCCCCCCTCCTTGACCTCAAGCCCTACATCCCCGGCCTTGACGCCCGGCCGGAGGCCCGGGTTCCGGAGTGGGTCAAGGAAATTCTGAAAGATTCAGGAGGCTGAGGCGCAAGCCTCGCCAGCGCATCCCACCAGGAGGCCGGCCGCGGCCTTCAGGCCTATTATGAGGGCGCCTTCGTCGGGATTGAACTCCGGGGAATGGAGGGCTTGGCCCCGGGTGCCGGGCGTGCGCACCCCCAGGAAGAAGTAAAAGGCCGGCGCCTGCTGGGCGAAATAAGAGAAATCCTCGCTTCCCATGGCCGGCTGGTGTGGGCTCACCCGGCGGGGACCCAGGAGCTTCTTTAAGAGCTGCACCGCCCGTTCCGTCAGCTGGGGATCGTTTTTCAGGATGGGGTAAATTCCCTGGGAGGCCAGCTCCAGGCGGGCGCCGGTGGCTTTGGCAAGGCCGGCCAGATGGCGGCGGGCGGCTTGCAGCACCCGGTCCCGCACTCCTTCGGTGAGATACCGCAAACTCCCCTCCAGCATCACTTGGTCGGCCAGGATGTTGAACCGGTTGCCGCCCCGGATCTGGCCGAAGGTCAGGACGAAGGGCTGGCGGGCGTCTATTTCCTGGGAAAGGGCGCTTTTGAGCAGCAGGATGGCCTGGGCGGCAACCAGGATGGGGTCAATGCCCCGGTGGGGGGTGGCACCGTGGGCCGCCTTGCCCGCTACCGTCAGGCTGAGATGCTCGGAACCCGCCATGACCACATCGGGGCAATAGCGGATATGACCCACGTCCAGGGTGGGGGCCACGTGTAAGCCGAAGACCGCCGCCACCGACGGGTTCTCCAGGACGCCAGCCCGCACCATGCCCAAGGCGCCGCTGTCCTCCCCCCGGGGCGGCCCTTCCTCCGCCGGTTGGAAAAGCAACCGGTACTCGCCGGCCAGCCGTTCCCGGAACTGGCTGAGAAGTCTGGCGACCCCCAAAGCGATGGCCAGGTGAAAGTCGTGGCCGCAGGCGTGCATGACCCCGTCCACCAGGGAACGCCAGGGAACCTCCACCCGCTCGCTTAAGGGCAAGGCGTCCATGTCCGCCCGAAAGGCCACCACCCGCCCGGGTCTGGCGCCGGTGAGCACGCCCATCACCCCATGGCCGGCCAAGCCGGTGGTTACCTTCAGGCCCAGGTTTTCCAGATATGCTGCCACTACTTGGCCAGTGCGCCGCTCCTCGTGGGATAGCTCGGGGTGGCGGTGGAAGTCCCGCCGCAGGCGGCGAAGTTCCTCCCCCAGGGCTTCCGCCGCGTGGGCCGCCTCAGGCCACCATTCCGGTATGGGCATGCCTCTCCTTTTCGCTTACGGGTGAGCCTTTGCACAAAAGGCCGGCAGGCGGAGGGAGGCATCGGGTTCCTCACCCCGGCCTCCGGCCCGCCCAGCCAGGTGGTGAGCATGGGTGTCAGCCGTCATGAGCGCCCCCACCCTGGCAGACGATCTCCCCTGGCCCCCCCAGCGCCCCGGAGACCTGAACCCGCGAACCGAAAAACTGTGCCACGACCCATTGATTGGTGAGAAGATGGGGGGTGACCGCTTCGGTGGTGAGGCGGGAGGTCCCTCGGGCCAGAGGGAGGTAAAGGAGCACCTGGTCGGCCAGGTGGCGGTCCACCGCGGCTTTCTGAGCTGCGAAGTGGAGATAGGCGTCAGCCACCTCGTCAGCCACCTGTTCCGCGGGCTTGCCCTTCGCCCCCAGACCGCTGAAGCCGGCCCCGGGCCCCCAGAGGAACACCACACTGCCGGGATCGAGGCTTTGGGGGGCCTGCTCCACCACCGGCAGGTCCGGCCACAGGCGGGCCTTCAACCGGGCGGCCTGCCGCCGGATGATATGCTCGGGGAGGCGGGCGGCGGCGGAAAGCCCCCGAAACGCCTCCCGGAGGGGCGGCTGGTCAAGGACCAGGGGCTCCAGCACTGGGGCCGGGTCCACTTCCAGGCGCACCCGCCCGCCCCCCCGGGGGTAAAAGCCCCAGCGCTCCAGGGTCAGGCTCACCCGGGCGCCCATCCGGCCCAGCAGCGGCAGGAACACCTCCATGAGATAGTGCGCCGGGGGGCTCCACGGCACATGGGTGCCGCCGGTGATGGTCACCACGCTTTTGCCGGGGGCCTGGAGGAGGACCGGCAGCAGCGCCTGCACTACCAAGGTGACGGCCCCGGCACTGCCGGTGGTCTCCGCCACGTCAAAGGCGTAGTGCCCGGGCCGGGGGCTGCCGGGCATAAAGGTGAGTTCCCGGCTGTGCAAGGCGGCGCCCTCCACCTCCGCTTGGGTGAGGGCGGCCAGGGCCTTGACCGCGGTGAGATGCTGGGCCCTGAGGCCGGGTTTGGGTCGGCCGGCCCGGATGTTCTCAATCCGAACGGGAACCCTGAGAAGGGCCGCCAGGGAAAGGGCGGTTCGGACGATCTGGCCGCCTCCCTCGCCATGGGAACCGTCCAAGTACAGCATCAGCGTTGCCGCGGCCACCGGGTTTGGCAGGCCGCCTGGCTCGGCCAGCCCCCACCCCCCGCCCATAACCTGGTCCAAGGCCGCGGCGCGCCCCTGCCCCCGCCTTGGGCCGGGCAGGCCTCCCGCCACCCCCTTTTTCTGGCGCCCCCGGGCGCACCACCAGGTATCTTCCCAGACGCAGCCCCGGGAAAGACTTTTTCAGTTAACAATGGGACCCGCAGGTTACTCTTCTAAAATAAAGATGACTTCCATTTTCACGCGGTAGGTGTTGATTTGATTGTCCTTCACCGAAATGCGCTGTTCGACGATGCGGAGGCCGGTAATGCCCCGGAGGGTCTTGCTGGCCCGATTAAACCCGACCTTGATGGCGTCGTCGAAGCTTTCCGGTGATTCGGCGATGATATGGGTGACCCGGGCGACATTTTTGCTGGACATGTGCGGCACCTCCTGCTGATAATGGGTGGCCTCGGGGCCGGCGCGGCGGAGGCCGCCGGTAATGGGGATATGTGTTCTAATCATAAGACCTAATCGCCGGGATGCAAGGGAAACTCCTGACCAAAGGGAACTTCCCCGGATTTTTTCGGGCCCCGGCGGTGGACCAGGCCAGGATCAGAACGTTTCCTTAGGGAAGGTCGCATCGCCTTTCCCTGGGCGGCCGGACCTGTCCGTCAGTGCCTCGGCCACGGCTTCCAGGCAGCTGAACAAGGGCAAACCGAAAAATAACCGGCGAGGGGAAGCTGGCGTTTGGCTGCCCCCAGGGTAGGCCGGCAGGCGCCCCATGGTCGGGTTATGAGAGAGGATAAATGCATGTATGGACGATACGCAACGGGAGCGATCCTGGCGGTGGTCCTGAGCTTGCTGGTTGCAAGGGTGGACGCGCAAGAAACCACCGGGCCCGTGGATCCTCGCCTCACCCCCCAATGGACCAGGGTCGCCGGCGTGACGGAGGTGGAGTATGCCCCCAATCTCCAAACCGACGTCTTCCGCTATCAGGGGTCATATTATTGTTGGCATGACGGCCGCTGGCACCGAACCTCCACCTGGGGCGGCGCCTGGGCGGTAATACCGCAGCCGCCGCCGGTCCTTTCCCGGATCGAGCCCGCCTATTTCAAAAACGTCCCCCCTGGCTGGTCTCGAGGGCGCAAGACCGGCTGGCGGGGCGGTGCCATGCCTCCTGGCCAGGCCAAAAAGGCAGGCCGGGCCATAGTGGTGGAGCCAACCGTGCCCGTGGCCCCGGCCCCGGCGATGGAGGGGATCCCCCCCGGCCAAGGTAAGGGGAAGGGCAAAGGCCTGCCCCCGGGGCAGAGGAAAAAATGGCAGTGAGGGGCAGGGCGAGGGAAGCCGGCCTCCCCGGCCTGTAGTGCCCGGCCCCCAAGTCAGGCCACCGCCGGGAGACCCATCGGCAGGACGCCAGGGAGAGACGGGGGCCAGGGGGAAAGACCGATACCCCTTGGCCCCGTTGCCTGGCAGGACCGGTATCGGGTGCCCGTCACGGAAAAAACGGCAGTTTGACTAGCAGGAAAAAGCCGTTGAAAGAAAGCAGAGCCCCCAGTGCGGCAGCGCCGATGGAGAAGTAATACATTCCCCGGGAGGCGGAGATGATGGCGATGCTGGCCAACACAATGGCAATCTGAAGCAGCACCTCGGCATAATCAAAATAAGGGTCTTTCCGCTGGTTCAAATCCCGCTCGGCTTCCCAGTGCTTGGCCTCCCTTTCAATGTCCTTCTTTTCGCTGTTGAAGCGCTGGGCCTCTTTTTTCAGGTGCGCGGCAGCTTCCGTGATCTTCTTTTGCCCCGGCGGATTTTTCCCCTCCCCTCCTGACAGGGCGTCCAGAAGATACGCCTGGCTTTGGTAAAGGTGCTCCCGGATCACCTTGGCCTGGTAATAGGCCCACATGTTGGAGGCCTGCTGCTGGGCCAGGAGCATTTCCTTCATGGCATTGCTGCCTCCCAAGGAGGTGATGGCCAGAATCACCGCAAAGATGGCCGTGGTCAGCGCCACCCGCTTGGTGAACGCCTTGGATCGGGCCTCCTCCAGCTCTTCCAGTTCCGGCAGTTCGATTTCAGCCATACAACCTAATCGTCCTCCCCACTTTTTTTCACAAAGATGCGGGCGCCGTCAGCAAGCGCCCCGTCCAAGCCCACTTCGTTGCCCCATTCATCCACCACCTGAACCCCAGGGGGCCCGTCCGCCGCCCAGCCGGCTGCAATGAGGGCATGGCGCACCCGCATGCCCGGCGCCAAATGCACCATCCGGTCATTCACATAAACCCGCATGCTTCCACCCCCCTCCGACTGCCCGGCCTGAGGCGTGGGAAAGAAAGGGTCCCAACCCCTGGCCTTCCCCCTTTGCTTTCCGGCTGGCTTCCCCGAGCAAGAAAAGGCTTCCCCGCCTCCGCAGCCCATCCTTCCCCATAAGCGGCTGGCTAGGGAAGGGCGCGGATGCGGCCTTCCACTTGGGGGGCCACCTGGGGGTGGGCTTTCAGGTAGAGGATGAGCACCTCCCGCACCCAAGTGCCCGGGTCGTTATAAACCAATGCCTCGCTTTGCAGGAGGCCTCCCGTGGAGGTAAGTCCCCCCGCCTTCAGAGCCGCACCGAACACGGTATATCCGTCCCCACCCGCGGCCAGGAAGTCATTGGTGGCCACGGTGTAGGTCTTGGCGTCCTCCAGCGGCCGACCCCCCACCTCCACTTCCGTTACCCGCTGGCCGGGGGGCGCCGCGGGGCGATAGCTGAACCGCAGCCCTGAAACCTGGGGAAAGCGCCCCTCTTTCTGCGCCACACCTGACACGCCGTGTTCCAGGGCCTCCCGCAACTGGCGACCGGTGAGACGCAATGCCACCAGGTAATTATCAAAGGGCAGGGCGGTATAGAGCTGCTTTCGGGTAATGGGCCCCCGGGGGATGCTGGCCCGGAAAGAACCCCCGTTAAGGATCGCCACATCGGCCCCGGTTTTTTCCCTGAGGACGTCGGCCACCAGGTTTCCCAGATTGGTCTCTTTTATCCGGGCTTGGGAGGCGTCCAGGTCGGCAGCCGCCTCTCCCACCACCTCGTTGAGGGAGGAATCGACCTTTTGCTGGTATTTTTTGACAATTTCCAGGACTTCTGGGTCGGCCTGCCCCACTTCCGGTTTGATTTCCACCAAGCGCCCGGCGGCCCGCACCACCTTGCCCCGGCGGAGACTGAGGTCCAGGACCCCGAGGACTTTGCCGTGCTCAAACGCTTGAACGATATAGGTGCCGTTCACCTTGACCGGTTCCTTGAGGCGGGTGTGGGAGTGGCCGCCCACGATGACGTCGATTCCCGGAACCTGCTTCGCCAGTTTCCGATCGGCGGCAAAACCCAGATGCGACAACACCACCACCAAGTCGGCCTCCCGTCTCAGCCGGGGAAGGTGCTCCCGCACCGCGGCCTCGGGTGAGGTAAAGGTGAGCCCGGTGACGTTGCGGGGATGGGTGGTGACCGCCGTGTCCGGCGTGATGACCCCCAGAATGGCCACTTTTATCCCTCCCACCTGTTTGACCACCGCCGGCTGAATCCCCGACAGGCCCTGGAGGTTGGCGGCCAGGACGGGAAATTTGGCCTCCTTGAGGCGTTTTTTCAGGACTTCCTGCCCGAAGTCAAATTCATGGTTTCCCAATACCATGGCATCCACTTGCAGGGCATTGAGCAGTTCCACCACCGAGGCCCCCTCGAAAAGGTTGGCCCAGTTGTCGCCTTGGATCATGTCGCCGGCGGCCAGGAAAAGACTGGGTTTGGCGGCCCGCAGCCGCTTCACCTGAAAGGCCAGATACGCCGCCCCGCCCTGGAGCTCCAAACTGCCCAACGGACGGTGGGGCTCGGCAAAACCGTGGAAGTCGTTCACATGCAGGAGACGGAGGTCGCCATCCTGAGCCAACGCCGGCCCCAGGTTGAGGCAGAGGGTGAGGAGGAACCCCAGAAGGGAGGAGAAAAAAGTCATACCATCCGCTTTCCCGGTCCCCTGAGCCCTGAGGTCTCGGCCGCCCGCCGGCGGCGCCCCCGGACGCAGGGCAAGCCGCATGGAATTCCTGCTGATTAGGAGATAAAGGTACCGTCACCCCCGGGATATGTCAATGGAATTGGCGGCCCCCCAGGGCAGTGGGCCCCCGCTCCCCCTTGCCAAGTCCAGACGGTATAAGGGTCAGAACCGCCTTTGCCAAGGCACAAGGAGTACTGCCCCGGAAAGGAACCGGCGGGAGGTGCCAAGGATGGCGAGCCGGCGGTGAAATTCCAGGAATCTTTGGCCTGATTTCTGATATAAGGAAAGGGCGCCATCCCCCGGTCAGCGGGCCTCCAATGGGCGCCTTGCCACGCCGGCGTTAGGGGAACTGCACCCTTGGCCACTGCCGCCCCCTCGTATCGAATCCTGGTAAAGTTCACCTCCCTGCTTAGCGCCCGCTGGTTCAGGGAAGGACTCCAGGCCCTTTTTCTCATCCTTTTGGCCAGAAGCAGCACCGCCACCTTCGGGGAGTTCGTTTTGGCCCTGGAGACCGGAGTGTTGCTCCTTTTATTTGGAGAATTCGGCTTTAACCTGGCATTGGTAAAGCGCCTCAGCGGCAGCCCCCCAGAGGCTCCGGAGGCCCTCCTGCAGGTGACCTTTCTCAAGACCGGTCTCCTCAGCCTGGCCTGGCTGGCGACCCTGGCCCTGGTGATCTGGCAGGACTATCCGGCCCCCCTCAGGCAGGTGATGCTCCTGGTAACCGCCGGGGTGGGGTTGGAGGCCTTGGCCAGTACCTTTTTCGTCTACCTGGAGGTGGAGGGTCGCCAGACGATGGAGGGCGGCATCCGGACTGTGGCTGCCGGGGTCGGTCTGGGCTATGCCTTTCTGGCCTTGGCCCTGGGGGCCCCGCCGGTGGTCTTGGCGCTGTTCAAACTGCTGGAGAACCTGGTGAACCTGGGAGGGGTGGGTGCTATGCTCCACAGACGGGGGCTGTGGCGCTGGAAATGGCCCGCCGCGACCGGTTTGCTGAGCGCCTTGCGGCAAACGATGACCTTCGGCCTGCTCACCTTGACCGCCGCCTTTTCCCGCAAGGTGAACCTGTTTTTCCTGCAGCGGTATGGCGGCAGCGAACTGGTGGGGCAGTATGCCGCCACCTGGCCGGTGGTGGACGGGCTTTCAGCCGTGGTGGCCGGTCTTCTCCTGCAGGGCATCCTCTATCCCATCTTCGTTCACCTCTCCGCCAAGGATGTCCCGGAGCTTACCCGCTTGGCGCAACACGCCGCCCGCTGGCTTGTGGCTGCTGCGCTGGTCTTGATGTTCTTCCTGGGGATGGAAAGCGACCGTTTGATTCCCCTGATTTTCGGGCCCCGGTATCAGGAGGCTGTCTGGCTGCAGCGGCTCCTGGTGATCACCATTCCCTTCGGTTTCCTGCAAAATCTGGCGGGCATTGTGCTCATGACGCTGCACCTGGAGCGCCCCCTGTTGCTTTTGCATTGCCTGGGTCTGGGGCTCTGTGTGGGGTGGTGCCTGCTGTTCGTCCCGGCCTGGCCGCTTTTGGCAGCAGGTGTGGCCATGGTGTTGGTGCGGGGGGTGGTGGCCACCCTAAGCGTCCTGTTGGCCCACCGCCGCCTGCCGATTTTTCCCTTCCGGGTTTTCTGCCACTTGACCCTTGCGGCGCTGGCGGGACTGGTCCTGTATTTTGGCGGCCGGCCCTTCCTGCCCCGGGAACTCGCCGAACTCCTGGCCTTGGGGCCCTTGGCGGTCCTTGTCTGGCGCTGGCGGCGGCCAAACCGATTCTCGGGCTAGCCGCCGGTCCTGGCCCAATGTCCTAAACGGCCAGCCGCCCGTTCTCGTCATTCGTTCTTGTCTCCACCACCCGGCCGCCCCCGCCGACGCAGTAGCGCCGACCATGCCAGGCGAGGCTCCGGGTGAAGCAGGTGCAAAGGTGCACCCAAGCCCCCATCACGAGGGCCGCCGCGCAGCCGGCCAGCCAGACCTTGGCTGGGGGCGGGGCGGGGTGCCGGCGGCGCAGCCCCAATGCCAGGGCGGTCAGGGCGGTCAGGTAGGCCAGCGCCAGACCGGCGGCTGCAGTCATACTTCTGGTCCACAGGAACTGAAAAAGATGAGCCAGACTCCCCGCCAGCAGGCCCGCGGTGAGGTACATCACCAGACCCGCAGCCAGCCAGGAGCCGGGGAGGTAAAATTTCAGGTAGAGCCATTGCCGCCGCAGCCAAGCCCGCCATTGCCTCAGGTTCCCCTGAGCCAGAGAGGTGGTCAAGAGGGCCTCCGCGGCCCAGGCCACCGGGAGGTCAGCCCGCTTGAGCCGGGCCGCCAGGGAGACGTCATCCACCACCGTCCAGCTCCACAGGCGGGCCACCCCGAGGCGGTCAAAGGTTTGCCGCCAGATGGCGGTGGCCCCACCCCATGGTTGATTGAGCCAGGACACCCCTTTGGTCATGAGGAGGGTCAAGACCGTGACCGCCCACCCCCAGGATACCAGCCGGGCATCGCCGGGCAGCACCGCGTGGTAGCCGCTGGCCACCTGCCACCCTTGCAGAAGGGGAGCCACCAGACTCCGCAAAAATTGCCCGCCAGCCCGATGGCCGCTGTCACAGAACACCAGGACCTGGGCGGCCGGATCAGCCACCTTGAGACCCGCCAATAGATTGTGGTTCTTCTGCCCGCAGCCCCGGGCCGGCCCCGCCACCACATGCCGCGCCCGGGGGGCCCCCGGCAAGGCGGCCAGAATCTCCGGCACCGCCGGATCGGCGGCCTCGGCGGTGACCATGATGACCTCAAAGTGGGGATAATCCTGGACAACCAAAGACCGCAGGTTGGCAGCCAAGCCCGGCCGTTTGCCGGCCACCGGCACAATGAGGCTTACCCGGGGCCAAGGAACCCCGGTCAGAAGTCCTAGCGGACTGTGGACGCCCCGGGACCAAAAACCAAGTCCCGCCAGCAAACCCAGGGTGAACAGCATGGCCGCGGCGGTCAGCCAGAGCATGGGCCATCTCCAGGGGAGGAGCGGTTTGCCGCCTGCCGGAAAAGGGCCAACACGCGGGCGTAGTTCTGCCGGGAGTTGAACTCCCGAGCCACCAGGTCCCGCCCGGCTTGGCCGCGTCGGGCCGCTTCCTCCGGATTGCCCAAGGCTTCCCGGAGGCAGGCGGCCAGGGCCGCCGGGTCGGCGGGGGGCGCCAGCCAGCCGGTCTCCCCCGGCCGCACCACCTCCGGAATGCCGCCCACCGCCGTGCTCACCACCGGCACCCCGTGGGCCATGGCCTCCAGAATGGCGTTGGGGATGCCGTCCCGATCCCCGGAAGCCGATACCCGGCAGGAGAGCACGAACAGGTGAGTGCGGGCCAATAATGGGGGGATCTTTGTGTGGGGCACGAACCCTGAAAACGTTACCTGCCCGTTGATCCCCAGGCGGTGCGCCAGGCGCTTCAGCCTGGCCTCCTCCGGCCCATCCCCGGCCAGGGTAAGGTGCACCCTCTGCCCCTCCTGCTGCAGCAACCGCAAGGCCTGCAGGAGCACCGGGAACCCCTTTTTTTCCACCAGGCGCCCCAGGGAAAAGAGGCGCCAGGGCGGCCCCGGGGGCCGCTCCCAAGGCCCTCCGGGCCCCGCCAAGGGAACCCCGTTTCGGATGAGCACCAGCCGGGAGCCCGCCTCCGGGGCCAGGGACCGGAGATAATCCAGGTTGGCGGCGGTATTGACCCGCACGAAGGCGGCGGCCCTCAGCTTCTCTTGGAGGGCTCCATCGGGAGGATGGATGTCATGAGCCCGGGCGGTGAAGGAAAAGGGGATGCCGCTGCAGCGGGCGGCCACCCAGGCCGCGGTGGCCGGGCCGTTGGCCCAGGGCGCGTGAATGTGGTCAATCCCCTCCTCTTGAAACCGCCGGGCCAGATGTACCCCGGCCAAGGCGGCCCACCAGGCCTCGGCCCCGGTCTCCAGGCTCCGCCAGCGACGCCGGAGAACCGCCCCCAGGAATGGCCACACCTCCCCCCGCCGGTTCCGATCCCAGACCGCCTGAACTATCCGGGGCACGGCGCCCCGCCCCAGTCGCTCCACCGGCGCCCGCACCGGCCCCAACCCCGCCAAGCGTGCGGCACGTTGCGGACCGTAAAGGGTGAAGACCTTGACCGGAAGGCCCAGCGCGGTCAAGGTGTTGACCTCATCCAGAACAAAGGTCTGGGTGCGTTCGGGAAACCACAACAGAACGTAAGCGATGCGGGGATCCATGCGGTTTTTGGTTCAGGCCCGGGAGACCGGCACGTAAGGGGGAGGCCCTGCAAACGGGAACGTCACCCGCCCCCCTTGGCGCCGCCCGCCCCGCCCTGTGTGGGCATGATGGGGGGCCACAGCTCCCCGTTCCCCTCAATATCCCATCAGCCCGCAGCAGCGGGAGCACACCGGCATCAGGCCCCGGGTGGCAAGGCTGTGGCGGAAGCGCCGGTAGGTCGGAGCGTTCCACAATTCGGTCAGGGTGGCCTCCTTGATGTTGCCCACCACGTAATCGTGGTAATCGCGACAAGGCGAGACGTTGCCGTTGCTGTCCACCTCGGTTACCTGGTAGATGGACACGCACTGTTCAAAGCCAAAGCGCTCCCGGTGGTCGGTAAAATAGCGCCTCAGGTCCTCTGCCGCAAGAAGACGGGGGAGGAGGATGACCGGCGGGCGGCCCGGGGAACGGGAGCGTCTGTGCAGCGCCTGCAATTGGCCGGCCAACGCTTGATAATCCGTCGGCCGCCAGTCGCCCAGCCAGCCCCGGTGCAGCCGGGGGACAAACCCGAAGCGGGCTGCAAAGTCCCGTTCATGGGCTAGGGCCGCAGGCTCGTCAATCCACCAGGAAAGGTAAAACACCGACAAGTCCACCAGGTCGGCAAAATTTTCGTACAGGTCCACCAGTAAATGGGCATTTTCCCGGGAAATCACGGTAAGGGAGGCAATGAGGGGCAGCCCGCCTCCTTTGGCCGCCCGGGCTTGGCGCACCGCCGCGAGGCCCTTCAGGATTTCCGCAAAGTTATCCCCGCCCCCGGAACTCGGACGCAGCCGGTTGTGCACCTCCGCCGTGGGGCCGTCAATGGAGACCTGCAAAAGAAAAAGGGGCGCCGCGGTAAGTCGCGCCGCGTTGGCCGCTATTCGGGTGCCGTTGGTGGCGATGGAAACGGGCAGCTTCAGGGAGGTGGCCGCTTCGATGACCTCCAAGATCCCCTGATACAACATGGGCTCTCCCCCCCACAGATAGACCATGGGGTGGTGACCGTGGCGCACCAGGTCAGAGAAAATCTCCCGGTAGCGGGAAGGGCTCACTTCCTGTGCCCTGAGCTTTCCCACCTCAGCCTGCCGCAGGAACCCTTGCTCGCCCCACTGACCGCAGGTACGGCAGCGCAAATTGCAAAGGTCGGTGATCCGAAGGCTTACCTGGCGCAATTTGCGGGCCACCCCGTCCCGGGCCCGGGGGTATAAGACATTAAAGAACCATTTTTCGGCCTCCAGGGCCACCAGGCGCTGCGCGATCCAGGGGTGTCGGGCCACCCGGAGCAGATGCTTGAGGATGGCGGCCAGGGAGATATGGCTGCGGGTTGGCATGAGAAGAAATTTTCCTTAGGGGCTTTCTTCCATTATACTAAGGGCCGGGGGAGCCAAAAACTTTTTTCCAGGCGCTTCTTTCTCAATCATGTTGGCCCTGCGCTACCATTACTCCATTCCCCGCTACTTGCTGGGAAGGCTGGCCGGCATTCTGCGGCCCCGCCGGTTCTTTCCCCGGCTTACCCCCTTGCGCCTGGAGGAAATCCCCTTTGCCCCGCCCCGGGGCTGGGTCGTCCTGCAAAGCAGCCTCTGCGGCATCTGCGGCTCGGACCTGAATCTGCTGAAGGGCGCCGAATCCTACTTGCTGGAGCCGTACGCCTCCTTTCCCTGCGTGCTGGGCCATGAGGTGGTGGCCCGGGTGGTGGAGGCGCCTCGGGCTTCCGGCTTCGCCAGCGGCGAACGGGTGGCGGTGGAGCCCTTGCTCCCCTGTCGAGCCCGGGGCTTGGAGCCATGTCCGGCCTGCCGCCGCGGCGCTTACAATCTGTGCGAAAATTTCACCCGGGGCCGCTTGGCTGCCGGCCCGCTTATCGGCTTCCAGCGGGACGCCGGGGGCGGCATGGCCGAGTTTTTGGCCGCTCCGCCTGAAAACCTGGTGCGCCTGCCGGATCATCTTCCCGATGAGGAGGCGGTGCTGGTGGACTCCCTGGCCAGCGCCCTGCAGCCCGTGCTGGATCATTTTCCTGCCCGGCAGGAGACCGTGGTGGTGTACGGCGCCGGCATCATCGGCCAGCAACTCCTCCGGGCCTTGCGGGCGCTTCACGCCGAAGCCCGCCTCATCGCGGTGGCCCGCTACCCCTTCCAAGGCAAGCTGGCCCGGGACGGGGGGGCTGACGAGGTGCTCCTGTCGCCGTCCCGCCGCGACCTGGCCCAGGCGGTAGGGGCCCGCTTTCTGCCCACCACCCTGGGGGGTGGCAACTTGGAGGGGGGTGCTGACCGGTTCTTTGACTGCGTGGGGAGCCGGAGCTCTTTCCAGGCCGGCCTGTTGGCCCTCAAGGCCCGGGGGGTTTATGTGTTGGTGGGCACCGCCGGCCGCCTCGGGAGAATCGACGTTTCCAGTCTGTGGTTCCGGGAGCTTCGGCTCACCGGCTCGGCCATGTATGCCCACGTCCACCTGCAGGGACAGCGGGTGCATACCTATGAGCTGGCGGTGGAGCTGTTAAGCCGGTCAACCTATCCCCGAACCGGGCTTTTGACCCACCTCTTCCCGTTGAGCCAATACGCCCAGGCGTTTCAGACCGCCCTGGACAAACGGCGCCACCACAGCGTCAAGGTCGGCCTGGATATGCGGAAGACGGCCACCTCCGGATGATGAGTTCTTGCTCCCCCCGGCAAATCCTGGTAAGATGGGCTTGCTTCAATGACTAGGGTGGTTTCTCAATAGTCCGGCCATGACACATCCCCTGCTGACGGCTCGCTGCCAACCCTTCGCCCGCTATCTCAGAGGGGTGAAAACCTTTGGAATTTACCCGTACTTCCGGCCCATCTCCCAGTCCTGGGGCCCGGAAGTCGAGGTCAACGGCCGCCGCTTGGTGATGCTGGGCTCCAATGATTACTTGGGGCTCAGCCATGATCCCCGGGTGCAGGAGGCGGCGGCCTCCGCCTTGCGGCGCTGGGGCACCGGCCCGGGGGGCTCCCGCTTTTTATGCGGCAACCTGACGCTCCATGAGGAGTTGGAAGCCCGTTTGGCCGAGTTCGTGGGCAAAAAGCGGGCCTTGGTCCATGCCACCGGCTTCAGCACCAATTTGGGGGCCATCGCCACGCTTTTGGGGGCCCAGGACCTGATTTTCTGCGATCGGGAAAATCATGCCAGCATCTTCGACGGGTGCCAAGCCTCCCGGGCCCGCCTCATTCCCTTTGCCCACAACAACGTGGCCGACGCCCGTCGCAAAATTGCCCAGGCCAGGAGCAAAAGGCCGGGACACGGCCTGATGATGCTTCTCACCGAAGGGGTGTTCAGCATGTCGGGAGACTTGGCGCCCCTGAAGGACCTGGTGCACCTGAAAGATGACCACCCCGACCTTCTCATTTACCTGGACGACGCCCACGGGTTGGGGGTCATGGGGCCTGAGGGACGGGGCACCGCCCAGCACTTCGGCGTCAGCCACCGGGTGGACTTTATCATGGGCACGTTTAGCAAGGCCCTGGCCTCGGTGGGGGGGTTCATCGCCGGCGACGACGATGAAGTCATGGATTTTCTCCAGCACCACTCCCGCACCCTGATTTTCTCTGCCGGTCTGCCGGCTTCCTGCACGGCCACCGTATTGGCCTGCCTGGACATCATCCGCCAGGAACCTCAGCGTCTGGCCCGCCTGTGGCAGCTCACCCGCCGGGCTCACGCCGGTTACCGGGAAATCGGGCTGCTCACCGGCGACGGCCGGACCCCGGTGATCCCGGTCATCATCGGCAAGGAAGAAAAGGCCGGAGTGGTGGCGGCGGAACTGTTCCAGGAAGGGATCTTCGCCCTGCCGGCGGTATATCCGGCGGTGCCCCGGGGCCGGGCAGTGATCCGCACCGCCTTCATGAGCACCCATGAAGACCGCCACTTGGATTTTATCCTGGAGGTCCTGGACCGCATGGCCCACAAGCACCGCTTACGGGCCCAGGACCTGGAGGAGGTCGACGCCCTTGCCTCGCCTCCGCCTCAACGAACCCCGCTCCAGGGTTTTTAGGGGGACAGACCGACTGCCCCAGGGAGGCCCGAGGTCGCTACACGAGGCCGATGCGCGTTGATGATCTCCTCAGAGTCAGCATTCGCCAGGTATTCCGCCACCGACGCCGGTATTGGGGGGTAATCCTGGCCATCGCCCTGGGAGTGGCCAGCTTCACCACCGTCATCACCATCGGCCGGGACGTGAAGAAAAACTTCAACCAGGACTTGGAGCTCATCGGCGGCGCCACCCTCATCCGCTGCTACTGGGACATCAGTCCGGACCTCCCCGCTCCCTGGTTTTGGCCAGCCACGGTGGCCGCGCTCCGCCGCCTGCCCCAAGTGGCGGAAGTAAGCGAATTCTTTTTGCGGCCGGTTACCGTGGCCAGCGGCGGACAACGCCTCCAGACCACGGTCTGGGCGGTGGATGAAGGCTACTGGAGGCTTCGGAATTTCCAGGCGGACCAGGGGGTGCTCTTCGCTGCCGGGGCGGTAAGGTCCCGGCAGCAGCATTGCGTTTTGGGGACCAGCCTGGCGCAGAAGCTGTTCGGCGCCCAAAATCCTCTGGGCCGGACCGTGGAAGTGGACTCCGACCTCTACCAGGTGGTGGGGACCATCCGGCTGGATGACTACAGCACCTCCCGCTCCCTGTTCATCCCCCTGACCACGGCCCAGGACCGTTTGCGGGGGGACACCCGCCCGGACCGCCTCATCCTGCGCTGCGCCAGTTGGGATGACGTGGAAGCGGTGGCCGGGGCCATCCCCCAGGTGGTGGGGGCCTACCAGTCAACGGAAAGCCTCACCGTCTGGGTGCTCTGGGAGGCCTTGCGGCGGGTGCAGCGGGTGGCCTGGTGGATTGAATGCTTCGTTTACCTGGCCAGCCTCATGACGTTGCTCCTGGGGGGAGTGGGCATTTGGAATGTCATGAGCGCTGCGGTCCAATCCCGCACCCGGGAAATCGGCCTGAAAAAGGCCATGGGCGCAGAGGACCGGGACATCCTGGCCCAGTTCCTCACCGAGGCCTTGTGCCTGAGCCTGGGGGCCGCCTTGCTGGGCCTGGGGGTCGGCCGCCTGCTGGTGGCCTTGGTGAGCGGGTGGCTGGGCCAACGCCCCCAGGAAGAGCTGTTCATTAGCGGCCTGGGCATCAGTCTGGCGGTGGCTTTCATTATGGGGCTAGGGGCCGGCCTGTACCCCTCCCTCAAAGCCAGCCGCATGGAAGTGGTGGCGGCCACGCGTTATGAATAGCCCCGGTCCGCGACTGAACTCCGACGGCTCCCTGATTCAGGCCCGGCACCTGACCAAGACCTTTCAAAACGGGGCCGGCGCCATTGAGGTGCTCAAAGGGGTCAGCTTGGCCCTTTTCCCGGGGGAGCTGCTCGCCATTATGGGCCCTTCAGGCTCCGGCAAGTCCACCTTGCTTTTTATCTTAGGCCTGCTGCTTTCCCCCAGCAGCGGCTCGTATTGGCTGGCGGGCCACGACGTCCTGGGTCTGGATCGCCGCGCCCAGGCCGCCTGCCGCCGCGAACGCCTGGGCTTTGTCTTTCAGAGTTGCGACTTGCTGGAAAACTCCACGGTGTATGAAAATCTGGAATTTCCCCTGATTTACGCCGGGGTGGCCCGGCGGGAGCGCCGCCGCCGGATTGTGCGGGCCCTGGAGCAGGTGAACCTGGGACATCGTCTGCACCATCCCGCCAACCACCTGTCAGGCGGAGAAAAGCAGCGGGTGGCGGTGGCCCGGGCCTTGGTCAACCGGCCCCAAGTCATCCTGGCCGACGAACCCACCGGGCAACTGGATCATCGGCAGGGCCATCTGGTGATGGATCATTTCACGGAGATCATCAGCGCCGGCGACACCGCGGTTATTGTCGTCACCCATGACCCGGAGATCGCCGCTCGCTGCACCCGGATCTTGCCCCTGCGAGACGGCCGTCTGGAGGAGGCTGGGGCGGACCGATTAGAAAGGAACACGGGGTGAGGCCAAGGTCGCAAGCCGGCTCCGACTCGGCCGCCGGCGGCAGAACCATCGGGGTTCGCCTGCTCTGGACGGCGATAAGCGCGCTCCCCCTGCTGGGATGGCTGGCATGCTCCGTCCTGCCGGCCGCGGCCGGCAGTGGCGCCGCCCGGGAGCCAGAGCCCGCCGCAGCCCTGCCGGCCCCGGTCGACTTCGATTCTTGCGCCAAGCTGGCTCTGCAACAGTCCCCCTATTTCGCCAAAAGCGCCCTGGAAATCGAAGTCCGGCGCTTGGATGAACAAGACAGCAAATCGGACTACCTGCCCACCATCAACCTGCGAGCCAAATACTACCTCAGCCAGCCCAGCCGGGCCAACCTCAGCAATCCCACCGATTATGCCGTGGATGTCGCGGTGGAGTCCTGGAATCCCCTCACCGCCCACTTCGGTGTCAAGGTCCGGCAACTTTTGAAGCAGGTGGCCGTCCTGTCCCACCTCCAGATAATCTCCCAGGGGCTGAAGGAGTTGGGCAACGGGTTTCTGGAGATGGAAGCCGTGTCCCGCCTGCAGGTCCTGCAGGGAAAAATCCTGGAAGTGGCCGGCCAGAACCTGACCTATGCCCAGCGCCGGCTGGAACTGGGGGAAATCAGCCACCTGGAAGTCAAGATCGCCGCCCAGGAGTTGGAGGTGGCCAAGTTGGAACAGGAGCGCTGGCAGGAGACCCACAAGCGGCTTCAGGAGCAGATCCGCTCCTTCCTGGGGCTGAAGCCCAGCCAAGCTTTGCGCTTTGCCACCCACACGGGAGCCCGCCAGGTGCTGGGGGAGGCGGAACGCTACGATTGGGAGGCGCTGCCTCCCCGTTCTTTGGAAGGGCGCATTGAAAACCTGAAGAAAGAGCTGCAGTCCTGGCACATCACCTTAGCCAAACTCAGGCTCCTGCCCGGCCTCACTGCCGCGGTCCAGACTCCTGACCCCATCACCCTCACCGGGGTGCGGGGCTATTTCTTTTCCGTGGGCCTGACCTGGCCGGTATTCGACGGCTTCAAACGGCTGCGGGATGTTTCCCGGCAGAAGACCATGCTGTCCCAGGCGGAGGCCGAGGCGGAGGTCAAAGAGCGGGATTTCCGCAGTAAGTGGCGGGAAGTCCAGCAGAAAATCAAGACCAGCCGGGCTGCCTGGCAGTTGTCCCTTTCCCAGCTTGCCTTGGCCACTCTGAAGGAGCGCCAAGGGGAGTTGAAGTATCAGGGCGGCGAGGCACTGGCCCTCGCCCTGGCCGCCCGGCGGGCCCGGCTGGAGGCCGAAGGCCAGGCAATCCTCAAACAACTGGAGTATCAGCAAGCCCTTTTGGAGGGTCGGCACCTCTGCGGCGATTTGGTGCGGAGATATGTGTCCGAGGGCGCCTGGCTTCCGTAAGGCAAATTTCCCACATGATGGCTGACATGGTATGAACAGGTTTCCTGTCCCTGGGAGGGATGTTGGGGTTGGAGCCCGGCCACCGAGCCGCGCTCGGGTCCACCGCCAACGCCGCGGATGGCCTCGCCTGGTTTTCCTGTTGCTGCTTTCCGTGTTCCCGCCCGTATCCGGATCGGCCTTCAGCAGCGACCAGGAGTCTCCTTCCACCCCGCCGGGCCCGGAGGTGCAGCTTTCCGGCAAGCTCTTCTGTTCCCTCAAACGATCCCTCCTCCTGCCGTTCACCGGGGAAATCACGGCCCTGTCCATCAAACCGGGGCAGGCGGTTAAGGAGGGCGAGGTGGTGGCCCGCTACCGGCTGGATCCGGAGGCGAGGCTCGCCCTCAGCCGGCGCCTGGCCCCGCCCCGCATCCCGGAACTGGAACTGAAACTGGCCCAAACGGATCGGGAATTGGCCGCCCTCAAAGCACGCCAGCGGAGCACCCAGACCCTGGCGCAGGAAAACCTTGCCTCCCGGCAAAGCCTGGCGCAGACGGAGCAGGAGGTGCAGGCCCTGCAGCGCTCCCGGGCCGCGCTGAACCAGAGCCTGGCCCAGGAGCGGCGCCTGGCCCGGGATGATCGCCAACTTCTAAGCACCCAACTGGGGGTGCCGGTCCAGGGGGATACCCCCCCGTCGGACGCGGTGCTCCTGAGCCCCATACGCGGCCACGTGGTCTGGATCCACCCGGAGCTGCGGGTGGGAGCCGAACTGAAGGGCGGGGAGCCGGTCGTCCAGGTGGGGGTCATGGATCCCATGGTGCTCAAGGCGCGGGTTCATGAACGGGAAGCCACCCGGCTCTCTTCGCAGGCCGAGGCCCGGGTGACGGTGGAATCCCTGCCCGGCCGCACCTTTGTCGCCCGCCTCTCCAGGCTGCCGTGGTCGCCCCAAGCCCTTGCCCTCGAGCAGCCTTCCTATTTTGAAGCGGAATTTGTGCTCCCCAATCCCGACTTGACGCTCAAAGAAGGCCTGAAAGCCACCCTGATCATCCCGCCCGCTTCCCGTTAGTCCTGCCCCTGGAAGCGGAAAAGACCGCCGCGGCCGACTGGTGGTCCCGGATTCACCGCCTCCGCCTAATCAGTCTCACGGGGGCGCTCCGGCCCGGAGGTCTTCCCCCCTTTGCTCCGGTATGGAGACCGCAAGGAGCCTTCATTGGAGGAAAGGTCGCGGGGAGATTGACTCCGGAGGAAGTTCAAGGAACAATAGAAGGCGCTCGGGGAGCGGACCGCGGCCTGGGGGAAGCGGCTTCAGGGCTACCCGGCCCTTGCCTAAATAAGTTTCTCCCTGACTTGGCTGACCTGGAGGGACACGGAGGTGCGGGTGAAAACCATGTTCCGGCCGGTGGCGATTGTCTTGGGGGCAGTTCTTCTGCTGGGGATGGCGGCCTTCTGGGGTTGGCGCCAGAACACCGCGTTGCCCCCGGGGCTTCGCCTCACCGGTCACATCGAAGCCACCGAGACCAATCTGGGCTTTAAGGTCCCCGGCATCATCAAGGCCATCCACTTCCAGGAGGGCCAGGAGGTCCAGGCCGGGGAGGTGGTGGCGGAACTGGAGGCCCAGGACCTGCGTCAGGAAGTGGCCGCGGCCGCCGCCCGCCTCCAGGCTGCCCAGGCCAATCTGAAGCGGCTTGAGGCCGGCTACCGGCCCCAGGAGGTCCGGGAAGCCAAAGCCGCCCTGGCTCAGGCCCAGGCTGACTATGACGAAAAGGCCCGTGACTTTGCCCGCTATGAAGGCCTCTATGCCCGCCGGGTGGTGGCCGCCCAGACCCGGGACCGAGCCGAAGCCGCCTTTCTCATGGCCAAGGAAGCCCTGGCCCGGGCCCGGGAACGGTATGACCTGATGCGCGCAGGCTTCCGCGCCGAAGACGTGGAGCAGGGAAGGGCCGAGTGGGAACAGGCCAAGGCCAACCTGGAGCTGGCCCACACCCGCCTGGGCTACGCGACCATCAGGGCGCCGGGGACCGGCGTGGTTCTGGTCCGGCCGGCGGAACCTGGGCAGGCAGTTGCGGTGGGCACGGTCATCCTCACCCTGGGCGATCTGGACAACGTCTGGCTCGAAGGCTGGATCCCGGAAACCGATCTGGCCAAAGTCCGCTATGGCCAGAAGGCCCGCGTCACCACTGATTCCTACCCTGGGAAAATCTATCCCGGCTGGGTCTCTTACATCGCCGCCAAAGCGGAATTCACCCCCAAAATGGTGGAAACTTTCAAAGAGCGCGTCACCCTCGTGTATCGCACCAAGATCCGGGTGGACAACCCCCAGCACCAGTTAAAGCCCGGCATGCCCGCCGAGGCGGTGGTCCTCCTGGAGTAGGAATGCCCGGGTGAGGCCCGGGGAAGGGTCGTGGACCTCGGCCCTTTCCTTACCGGAAGCCGTCATGGCGCAGGCCATCGTGGTGCAGAACCTGACCAAGGATTTCGGCCCCTTTCGGGCGGTGGACGGGGTGAGCTTTGCGGTGTCCCGGGGGGAAATTTTCGGGTTTTTGGGGCCCAACGGCGCCGGCAAGTCCACCACCATCCGCATGCTCCTGGGGTTGCTCAAGCCCAGCGCCGGTTCCGGACAGGTGGCAGGCTTCGACATCATCCGGGAACAGCACCGCATCAAGGAACAGGTGGGCTACCTTTCCCAGCGGTTCTCCCTTTACGAGGACCTGACCGCCTCGGAGAACTTGGAATTTTTTGGCGGGGTCTATGGACTTCCCGAAGCCAGATTAAAAGAGCGGGTGCGGGAGGTGCTGGACCTGGTGGGTCTGTGGGAGCGGCGTCAGGATGTGACCCGCACCTTGGCCTTGGGGCTGAGGCAGCGTCTGGCCCTGGCCTCCGCCGTGCTGCACGAACCCGCCTTGCTTTTCCTGGATGAGCCCACCAGCGGTGTGGACCCCATTTCCCGACGGAATTTCTGGGACCTGATTTACGCCTTGGCGGCCCAAGGGGTCACCGTGTTGGTCACCACCCACCATCTGGACGAAGCCGAGTTTTGCGACCGGCTGGTCCTCATTTCCCAGGGCCGTGTCATTGCCCAGGGAACCCCACGGGAGCTCAAGGCCGCGGTGTCCCACCGGATCTTGGCAGCTTATCCGGTTCATCCGGAGCAGCTGGGAGAGGCCCTGGAGGCCGCCCGCCGCCTCCCTGAAGTTGCGGAAGTCTCGGTTTTCGGGGCCGGGCTGCACGTGGTGTTCCCCCCTGAGGTCCCGGCCGAGGCGCTCCTGAGTCAGGCACTGGCCGCCCGCCAGGTGGCGTTGAAGGTCCTGAAACCCGTGCCGCCCACTTTGGAGGACGCCTTCATCGCTCTGACCCGGGGGGCCAAGGACGCCCCATCATGAACTGGCAGCGCACCGGGGCGGTTTTCCGCAAAGAGCTCCTGCACATCCGGCGGGATCTGTCCAGTCTGGTGCAGGCCATCATGCTGCCGGTGATGCTTTTGCTCCTCTATGGCTATGCCCTGACCTTCGACATCACCGAGGTGCCCACCGCGGTGTGGGATCAGGAAAACAGCCGCCTGAGCCGGGATTTTTTGCAGCATTTCGCCGCCTCCCGCTATTTCACCCTGGCGGCTCACGTCCGGACCCAAGAGGAGTTGAGCAGCCTGATGGACCGGCGCCGCATCTGGCTGGCCCTGGTCATCCCCTACGATTTCTCCCGCCGGCTGAAAGAAGGGGACACCGCCGCGGTGCAGGTGATTCTGGACGGCACCGAGGCCAACACCGCCAACATCATCTTGGGTTACGTCCAAAGCGTGGTGGCGGATTACAATCGGGAGACGGTCCGCCAGCGTCTGACGGCCCGCGGCTTCCCGCAGCCGCCGGTTTTGCTCCGGAGCGATGTACGGGTGTGGTTCAACGAGGACCTGGAGAGCAAAAACTTCATTGTCCCCGGGCTCATCGTGGTCATCATGACCATGGTGGGCTCACTTCTGACGGCCTTGACCATCGTCCGGGAGGCGGAGCGGGGCAGTCTGGAGGGTTTGTTGGCCACACCCTTGAAAAAATGGGAACTTATCCTGGGAAAACTGGGTCCTTACTTCATTCTTGGCATGGTGGACATGTTCATCGTGTTGGGGATGGGCCAGCATCTGTTCCAAGTCCCTCTGAAGGGCAGCATCCCCCTGCTCATCTTGCTTTCCGCCCTGTTCCTGGTGGTCATGCTGGGGCAAGGGCTCCTCATTTCAGTGCTTTCCGTCAACCAGCTGCAGGCCTACCAAATGGCCACCCTGCTCACCTTTTTGCCGGCCTTTTTGCTGTCCGGCTTTGTGTTTGCCATTCAACAGATGCCTTTGGCCCTGAGGGCCATAAGTTATGTGGTGCCCGCCCGCTATTTCGTCACCATTTCCAAAGGCATTTACCTCAAGGGCACCGGATTGGCCATCTTATGGGATGAAGTTCTCATTCTGCTGGGTTTCGCCGCTTTTTTTCTGGTGGCGGCCCAACGCCGGTTCGGGAAAAAGATCCGGTAAAATCGGGGGCGGCCGGAACGGAACGGGGCAAGCCCGCCGCCCCTTCCCTCCGCCTCCCGACCCGCACCGCCTCATGGGAGGCGGAGAGGACCATTCCGGGACCTGCGCCCGGCCTTCCCTGCTCAGAAAGGTTGTTCCATGTACCAGCGGTTGCGCTATCTGGTGAAAAAGGAGTTCATTCAGGCGCTGCGGGATCCGCGGTTGAGGCTGTTCGTCATTCTGCCGCCCCTCATCCAGCTCATTGTCTATGGGTATGCCATCAACTTTGACATCAAGCACGTGGTTACCGCAGTCTACGATGCGGACCGCAGCCCGGAAAGCCGGGAGCTCATCAACCGCTTCCGGCCCACGGAGTATTTCGACCTTTCCCACCACCTGGAACAGCCGGGGCAGATCGGTTACCTCATGGACCGAAACCGCATCACCCTGGCCCTTAACGTGGCCCCGGACTTCGACCGGGAGCTCGCGGCGGGGCGGCCGGCCCGGCTGCAGCTTGTCATTGACGGCACCGATTCCAACACCGCCTTGGTGGTGTCCCGCTATGCCGGGAGCATCCTGGCGGACTACCAGGCGGAGTTGGCGGCCCGGCGGCTCCAGGCCCTGGGCCTGCCGGCCAGCCTCAGTCAGCCGGTCAGGCTGGAGCCCCGGGCTTGGTTCAATCCCAATCTCCTCAGCCGCTGGTCCTTCGTCCCGGGGGTCATCGCCATGGTGGTCCTTTTGGTGAGCCTGATGCTGACCGCCTTGGCGGTGGTGCGGGAAAGGGAACTGGGCACCATGGAGCAGATCCTGGTGACTCCCATCCGACCGTTGGAGTTTCTCCTGGGGAAATCCATCCCCTTTGTGCTCATTGCCCTGGCGGACGTGGTGCTGGTGACCGCGGTGGGCATCTTCTGGTTTGCGGTGCCTTTCCGGGGGAGCGTAGCCACCCTGCTCTTGGGGACGCTCTTTTTTCTGTTCAACTCTGTAGGCTTGGGGCTTCTGATTTCCACCGTCTCCCGCACCCAGCAACAGGCCATGATGGCGGGGACCTTTGTGTTCACCCCGGCCTTCCTCCTCTCCGGTCTGATCTTCCCCATCCCCAATATGCCGCTGCCCGTGCAGTATCTCACCTATCTTAACCCCCTCAGCTATTTCATCATCATCATCCAGGACGTGTTTCTGAAGGGCGTGGGCCTGACAATTTTATGGCCCCAGGTGGCCGGCCTGGGGATTTTGGGAGGGTGCCTCTTGACGGTGAGCGTGTGGCGTTTTCAGAAATATTTAGGATAAACGCAGATGGGCATGTCCCCAGGTACCTTTAACATCTGTTAAAATATAATTTGAAGTTAACTTAATCCCCATGCATGGCCCTGCTGCTCCCCGTCCCGGATGGCACCTCTGGGGCGCGGTTAACTTCCTCTGAGGCGTGAGTTTTTCTTGCCGCAACGCCATTTCCCTCCGGACCTGGCGAGCTTTTCCGCCCCCGCCCCACAGAATCATCAAAACGTGCATTGACCATATTCGTGATAAGCAATAATTTGTAAATACCTTTCAGCGATTCAACAGAATTTTTGCCATAATTTTAAAATTCAACCACAGTTTCCCACGCCTGCACCCCAGGTCCCTCAAGCAAAGGAGGTTTCATGCAGCCAAGCCGCCTCACCCTCCCCCCAAATCCCCCGGTTTGGGCCATCCTCATTGGGATCGCCCTGGTTTTGACGCCCTTCATCCTCACCGGCTTCACGGAAGCGGCCGACACCGCCCTGAAAGCGGCCAGCGGCCACCACGGCGTCACCACCTACAACGGCAGCGCCACCTGCAACAAGTGTCACTCCGGCAAAGCCGCCGAGGTCTATGCCTCGGAACATTTTCAGTGGAAGGGCAAGCTGGGGAAAATCAACGACTTTTGCATCTTCCCGGACATCAACTGGCTGGCCCAGTTCCCGGCGGGGAGCACCACCGCCGCCGGCTGCGCCACCTGCCACGTGGGCTACGGGAATACCAAGCCCTCAACCACCGGCACCCCCTTTCCCGGCAACGCCGCCTTCCCGGCCACTCCTTCGGCCGACCAGTTGGCCAAAATCGACTGTCTGGTGTGCCATTCCGACCTCTACAAGCGAGTAGCCATAGTGGAAAACGGCACCCCGGTGATGAAGCCTGATCCCACCTTGAACATGGCCCAGGTCTTGGGCGCCATCCGCAAAACGCCCTCCAAACAGGCCTGTCTGAACTGCCACGCCAAGGCTGGGGGCGGCGATGGCGTCAAGCAGGGCGACCTTCACTTGGCCATGGCCAACCCCACGGTCAGCGTGGATGTTCATATGGCCCCCACGTCAGCCGGGGGAGCCGGCCTGAGCTGTGTCTCCTGCCACACCACCAAAGCCCACAAGATTGCCGGCAAGGGCGCGGATCTGCGGGTGAGCGACCCCGGGGCTTCGGCTATGAAGACCTGCACCACCTGCCACGGCAGCGCGCCGCATGACGACGGGGATTTGAACAAACATTTCTCTCGCACCGACTGCACCGCCTGCCACATCCCCACCTATGGCCGGGGGTTGCTCACCGAGCTGGGCCGGGACTTCACCAAGCTCACCCTATACGGCGACCGCTGGGAGGCCACCCGCAAAATGGCCACGGCTCCGGTGACGCCCAAGCTCCTGAAGTTTGACGGCACTTCCTTCTTCGCCGCCCTGGGGCAGCCTCTGCCGGAGCTGAGCGACGGCAGCCATTTGATCGCCGGGCCCAGTTCCGCCAAACCGGGCGGCTCCACGGCCGGCAAGTACTATCCCTTCAAAGAGCACATCAACACCATGCTGGTGGATGCCAATGACTGGCTCATCCCGGTGAAATCCACCACCCTCTGGGGTTCCGGAGGCAATCAGACGCAGCTTGATCTGGCCTTTGCCCAGGGCTATCAGATGACCTTCAATAAAATCCTGGGAACCAAATACCCGGTAACCACCAAACGCTACCTGGCCCTCTACCATCAGGTGGCCCCCAAGAGTATGGTGCGGAACCGCAAAACCTGCACCCAATGCCACAAATAACCGGAAGGGGCGCCGCTTGTCCCTTCTCCACCCCTCCACCCCGGGGGGAGGCTCCTCCCCCCGGGAACCCAGTGGCTCCCTCCTCCTTTGCAGGTTCCCACCGATTCCCGGGGATGGAAAATCCCGGGCGCGCAGCCGCCTATTTGGGGAAATTCGGGAACGGGAGGGAAACCCGCCCGGAACCGCCGCTCCTCTGCCTTTCCGCAGCCATCCCCTCCCAAGCCGGGGAGCAGACCCCCACCCCGCCGGTCAGTGGCGAAGGACCTTGACGTTTTTCCCTAACCTGGTTTTGCCGGGGCAATGGGGAGGGAAAGGACCTGCGTCTCCGGGGGCCCTCAGCAGATGCGGGGCAACAGTTCGCCGGTGGGGGGCTCCAAAAAGCGGCTGGTACCGAGGGCGGTGTACACGAGGACCCGGCCGGCCGGCTCCCGGATCGCCCGGCCGATCAGGGCGGCCCGCTCGCCGTAGCGGCGGCGGTGCATGACCTCCAAGGCCCGGGCGGCCTGGGCTTCAGGTACAAAAATCAACATCTTCCCCTCGTTGGCCACCTGAAACGGGTCCAGTCCCAAAGCCTCACAGGCGGCGGCCACCGCCGGGGCCAGGGGCACCTTTGCTTCTTCAATCTCCAATGCCACCTGGGATTGGCGGGCCAGTTCATGCAGGGCCGCGGCGATGCCGCCCCGGGTGGGATCCCGCATGGCGTGCACCTCCACCCCCGCCGCCAACAGCCCCAGCACCAGGTCCGTGAGGGGCGCCACGTCGCTGACCAGGGGGCCGCCCTCCAGGAGGCCTTCCCGGGCCAACATGACCGCGGTTCCATGGTCGCCCACGGTGCCGGTGAGGAGCACCGCATCCCCCGGCTCAATCGCCCGGCCGCTGATTCCCGGTGCGATAATTTCCCCCACTCCGGTGGTGGTGATGAAGATTTTGTCCGCCGAACCCCGGGGCACCACCTTGGTGTCGCCCGTGACGATGCACACCTCGCTTTCCCGGGCGGTGGCCGCCATCGAGGCGGCGATGCGGGAGAGCGCCGCGACCTCAAGGCCTTCTTCCAGGATAAACGAGGCGGCAATGGCCACCGGCCTTGCCCCCGCGGTGAGAAGGTCGTTCACCGTACCGGCCACTGCCAGGCGGCCGATGTCGCCGCCGGGAAAGAAAATGGGGTCAACCACGAAGGAGTCCGTGGTAAAGGCAATGCGGGAGGAGGTGAGGGTGAGCGCCGCGCTGTCATCCCCGGCATAATCCGCCGGGCCATAGGCTTCCAGGAACACCCGGCGGATCAACTCCCCCATCTCCCGCCCCCCTGCGCCATGACTCAAGAGCACCAGATCCATGGATGCATCCTTGCCGCTTGATAGCCGGGGCGAAGCCCCCACCTTCACCTCTCATACCGAAAGGCCGCCGCGCAGGCCCCTTCGCTGGAGACCATGCAGGGGCCCAAGGGCTGGGAAGGAGTGCAGGGCGAGGCGAACTGCGGGCAAGCCTGGGGGACCAGGACCCCCCGGAGCACCTCGCCGCAGCGGCAGCCGCTGGGTTTGGGCGCCGGCACCCCGGCCAGGAGGTCGGCATAGCGCTCCCGGGCATCCCAGGCGGCATAAGCCGGCTTAAGACGCACGCCGCTTCGAGGAATGGGGCCGAGCCCCCGCCAGGCGGCCTCACAGGGAGCAAAGACCTCTGCCAAGAGCTCCTGGGCCTTGGGGTTGGCGGCCAGGCGCACCGCCCGGGGATAGGCGTTGGCCACCTGGGCCCGGCCATCTCTGGCCTGCTGGAGCAGGGCCTCCAGGCCCAGCAGAATATCCAACGGTTCAAACCCCGCAATGGCACAGGGAAGGTGGAACTCGGCCGGGATGAAGTCATACGCCCCAGCTCCGATGATGGCGGTGACGTGGCCCGGAAGAAGCAGGCCCGTGATTTGCACCGCGCCGCTGGCCAACAGGGCCCTGAGCGCTGCCGGCATGGTCTTGTGAACGCAATAGATCGAGAAATTGTCCAGGTGTCCGGCGGCTGCGGCCCGGATGGCCAAGGCGCTGGCGGGCATCGTGGTTTCAAAGCCCACCCCGAAGAACACCACCTCCCGGTCAGGCCGCTGGCGGGCCAGATCCACCGCGTCCAGAGGCGAGTAAACCACCTGCACCGCTACCCCCCGGGCTCTCTCCCGCTCCAGGGAAGTGACGCTCCCTGGAACCCGCAGCATGTCCCCGAAAGTGGCCAAAATAGTCCCCGGTCGGCGGCCCAAGGCCAAAAAGCCGTCCATGTCGGCCTGGTCGGTGACGCATACCGGGCAGCCAGGGCCGGAAACGAGCCGCACCCCCGGCGGCAACAGGGCCTTAAGCCCGAAGCGGGCCACGGACATGGTGTGGGTGCCGCAGACCTCCATGAAGGTAGCCGGACCGGCGGCCACGCGGGCCAAGCGGCGGGCTAATTCCCGCACCAGGTCCTGGTCCCGGAACTCCTTACTGAACTTCATCGGCCCACTGCCTCAAAAGCGCCAAAGTTTCCTGGGCAGCTTCGGCGTCCACCGTGGCGATGGCCAGGCCGGCGTGCACCAAAATGTAGTCCCCCACCTGGGCCTCGGGCAGCAGGTCCAGGCGGGCCTGGCGCCGGACGCCGTCCACTTCCGCCACCGCCACCGGTCCGTCAATTGCCACAATCTGCATGGGTATGGCCAAACACATATATGGTCCTTACCTGAAAATCTCTTTCTGAACCCCCCTCCCAGATCGGAGGTCGGTCACAAAGGAGGGGGGATGGGCAACCCTCCTCCCCTTCTGCATGTATCCCTCGCCCGCTTGCAGCCGCGCGGCGGCCACCGCCACCTGGCCCAAGGAGATGCAGCCGTCGTTGGGCGGGGTCAGGCAGTGAGTCAGGACCTCAAAGCCCAGAGCCGTCAGGCGCCGGGTGAGGCCGGTGAGCACCAGGGCGTTTTGGAGCACGCCGCCGGAGAGGGCCACGAGGTTGAGGCCGGTATGCTCCCTGGCCAACACCAAAGCGTGGGCCAGACCCGCGGTGAAAGAAGCGTGGAAACGGCCGGCCACCGCGGCCGCCGACGCGCCCCCCAGGAAATCCTCCACCGCCTGGCGAAAGAGGGCCGGGCCCTCGAAAAGCAGGCGACCCTCCACCCAGTGCACCGGGAACGAGTAGCAGGCCTCCTCTTGGGATTGGGCGGCCATTTCCAGATGAATGGCGGGTTGACCCTCATAGGTGCGCACCCGGCACACCCCCAGGGCGGCGGCCAGGGCGTCCGCCAAGCGCCCGGCGCTGGAGGTCAGGGGCGAATGCCAGCCGGTGGCCAACTGCCGGTGCAGTACCTGTTGCTCCAAAGGGGGGAGGAGCAGCCCCAGCGCCTCGGCCAGGCGGGGGGATTCCGGGCCAAAGGCGGCGTGCAGATAAGCCTGGGCCATGCGGACCGGCTGGCGGATGGCGGCCTCGCCGCCGGGCAGAAGGACCTGCCGCAGGTGTCCCAGGCGGGTAAAATCCCGTAAATCCGCCAAGAGGAGTTCCCCGCCCCAGACCGTGCCGTCGGGGCCGAAGCCGGTGCCATCCAGGGCCAGACCCAGACAGGGTCCGGTGCGGCCATGCTCCGCCAGGCAGGCGGCCACATGGGCATGGTGGTGCTGCACCCCCACCCGCCGCCACCCGGCCAACTCCATGGCATATCTGGTGCTGAGATAGGTCGGGTGGAGGTCATGGGCCACCACTCGGGGCTCCCGGCGGCTCAGCGCCTTCAGGTGCGCCACCGCCAGGGAAAAATAGTCATACGTCTCCACCGTGTCCAGGTCGCCGATGTGCTGGCTGAGGAGGGCCTGGTCTCCCCAGGCCAGGCAGAAGGTGTTCTTCTGCGCCGCGCCCACCCCCAGCAGATCCTGCGGAGCACCCACCGGCAGGGCCACCGGCAAGGGCACGTAGCCCCGGGCCCGGCGGATGGGAAGAGCCCGGCCCTCCACCAGCCGCACCACCGAGTCGTCGCAGGGCACCTGGATGTCGCGGTCATGGAGCAACAACGCATCGGCCAAGGCCGTCAGTTTCTGACGGGCCTCGTCATTACGGAATACCAGGGGTTCCTCGCTCAAATTGCCGCTGGTCATGACCAGGGCGGCGGGAGCGTGGGCCATCAGCAGGAGATGCAGAGGCGTGTACGGGAGCAGCAGCCCCACCAGCCCATGGCCGGGGGCCACCTCGGGAGCCAGAGGAGCATGTTCCCGGCGGGGCGTCAGCACCACGGGCGCAGCCGGGGAACGCAGCAGAGCCAGCCCGGCATCATCCAAAAGGGCCAGCCGATGCGCTTCCTCCAGATCCCGGACCATCACGGCAAAGGGTTTGTCCCGGCGGCCCTTTCGCTGCCGCAGGGTGGAGACGGCGGCCCGATTCCGGGCATCGCAGGCCAGGTGGAACCCCCCCAACCCCTTGACGGCCACAATATAGCCGGCTTGCAGGAGTTGGCCTGCGGTCGCCAAGGGATCGCCTCCAAGCACGGCGCCGTTCCATTCCAGCCAGACCTGGGGGCCACAGGCCGGACAGGCGGTGGGTTCGGCGTGAAAGCGCCGGTCCCCCGGGTTTTCATATTCCCGGCGGCACGCTGGACACATGGCAAAGGCGGCCATAGTGGTCTGGACCCGGTCGTACGGCACCTGGCGGATGATGGTGAAGCGGGGCCCACAATTGGTACAGTTGGTAAAGGGGTAGCGGAAGCGGCGGTCCGCAGGATCCAGGACCTCCCGGGCGCAATCCGGGCACAGGGCCACGTCCGGGGGGATGGCCGGCTGGGTGTCGGCCCCTTCCCGACTTTCCAGGATGGCGAAATCCTCCTCCCCCAGGGGTTCTGCCTCAGTGCTGCTCACCCTGTCCACCCGGGCCAGGGCGGGGGCCTGACGGGGAAGCAGCCAAAGAAAACGGCTGAGGGCCGGGGGATCGCCCTCCACCTCGACCTCCACCCCCCGGGAGGTGTTTCGCACCCAGCCCGCCAAGTTAAGTTCCCGGGCCAATCGGTAGATAAAGGGCCGAAAACCCACGCCCTGCACCAGGCCGGTGATCATCAAGCGTTTGCGGGACCGGGTGGGACTGGGGGATACGCGCATGAAATTCCCGCAACTCTCCTGCATTTTGCTATGATATGGCAAAAATGAAACGGCCGGCCGGGGGATCGTGGGCATTTCCCCGATGCCCGCCCCCTGTCAGGCGGCGTACATCGGGTCGGCCAGGAACGACAGCCAGGCCGCCTCACCCCTCTGACGCCAGCCAATTTTAATTATTATACCAAAACAATGCTGCCCGGCACGACTTTGGCGCATAAGGCATCTCTGACAATGATATCGTCCCCTATCCTTGATGTTTCGGCTCTGAGAGAAGAGGGGGCGCATATCAAAAAGACCTCCGGACATGGAAGAGCCTGTATCTCAGACTCCCTCTCCCTGTGATGGGGGAGGGCTGGGGTGGGGGTGGCACCCCAACCCCCCTCCCCCCGTGGGGAGGGGGGCTTAAAAGCGCGATCATACAAAATCCCTACCGGACAGCTCTGATACCGAAAGAGCCAAGCATTCGCTTTACTTGGGACGAATTTCGTTAATAAGGCAAAATACTCAGGGGGAAGGCAAGGGGAGTGCCGCGCCTCCAGGCGACTCGGCACCCCCAGCCCGGTGGGGCCGGGGTCGGCGCGAGTGGGAACGTCGGCCTTGGCAGCCGGCAAAAGGGAAAGGAGCAGCGCCGTCAGGATGCCAAATCTCGTGGACCCAAGGCGGGTTAGGGTGTTAAAACCGGCCCCGGCCGGCAAAGGACCGGTGGTCTGGTGGCTGAGCCGGGACCAACGGCTCAGGGACAACTGGGCCCTGCTGTTCGCCCAGGAATTGGCCCTGCAGTCCGGGGCGCCGCTTTTGGCCGTATTTTGTCTGGTGCCCGCCTTTTTGGGGGCCACCTTACGCCAATACGGGTTTATGCTGAGGGGCCTGGCCCCAACTGCCCGGGACCTTGCGGCCCTCAGGGTGCCGCTGGCAGTCCTGCGGGGCGCCCCGGAAGAGGAGCTGCCCCGCTTCCTGATGACCGTGAAGGCCGGGGCCCTGGTTTCCGACTTTGATCCGCTGCACATCAAACGGACCTGGAAAGCCAAGGTGGCGGCCCGCATTTCCCTGCCGTTCTATGAAGTGGACGCCCACAATATCATTCCTTGCTGGCTGGCCTCAGCCAAACAGGAGTGGGCTGCCTATTCCTTCCGGCCCAAAGTGCGCCGGGCCTTGTCTGAGTTTCTCACGGAATTTCCAGAGGTTATGGAACACCCCCACCGGGCTGACCTGGCGCCCTTCATGCCGCCGGTGGCGGAGCTTTTGGCGGCCCTGCCGGTGGATGCGCGGGTTCCCGAGGTAAGCTGGCTTAAGCCGGGAGAAGCCGCCGGGGCCGAGCTTCTGGCCCAGTTTCTGGACCGCAAATTGGGGACCTATGACCGGGACCGCAATGATCCCGGCAAGGATGGCCAGTCCAACCTTTCTCCCTACCTGCACTTCGGACAGCTCTCGGCCCAGCGGGTGGCGCTGGCGGTCCTGAAGGCCGATGTGCCCCCCGCCGCTCGGGAAGCCTTCCTGGAGGAGCTGATCGTCCGCCGGGAGCTGGCCGACAATTTCTGCTTCTATCAGCCTCACTACGACCAGACCCGCGGCTTCCCGGCCTGGGCCCAAAAAACCCTCCAGGAGCGGCGACGGGATCCCCGGGACTATCTCTATTCCCGGGCCGATCTCGAGGCCGCCCGCACCCATGACGATCTATGGAACGCCGCCCAGCGGGAGATGGTGGTTACCGGCAAAATGCACGGCTACCTGAGGATGTACTGGGCCAAAAAGATCCTGGAATGGAGCGCCACCCCGGAGGAAGCCCTGGCCACCGCCATTTATCTTAATGACCGCTATGAACTGGACGGGCGGGACCCCAACGGCTACACCGGCATTGCCTGGAGCATCGGCGGGGTCCATGACCGGGCCTTCAAAGAGCGGCCCATCTACGGGAAAATCCGCTTCATGAGCGCGGCCAGCCTGCGAGGCAAATTCAACCTCAAGGAATATCTCACCCGCCACCTTCAGGAATAACCGAGTCCGGCCCGGCTGAACAGGGATTTTCCGCCCTGCCGGCAGGCGGGTCCGGCAGACGACACGGCCTTGGAACACCTGGGCCAGGGCAGGGGGAACTCGCCGGAGGGGAAAGTAATGCGGGGCCGCTTCCCCCTCCCCCGGCAGGATGTTGCTCCCTGGCGCTATTCTTTCACCATCGCCAGGATATCCTGGGCAAAGCCGCGCATCTGCTCCAAGAGAGCCAGGAAGATGGGCGCCGCCTGCGGCAGGCAGAGGCCCTCGATGAGCCGCGCCTCATGCTCAGTGGCAAAATCGTTACAATTCTGGATGAGCCTGAGGGCCTCCTCCCGGGCATATTTCTTCAGCACCAGGTTGTCGGTTTTCAGGATGTCCAGGAGCGTACGCAAAAGGCCGGCTTGCTGGTCCAGCAATTGATTGCTTTGGGAGACGGCTTTGTCCGAAAACATGATGACACCCTGAATCTTTTTGTCCAGGGACTCCGCCAGCCCTCCCAGGTGGTCGGCGATGCTTTTCAGGCCCTTCAGAAGGTCCCTGTCCATTGCGGCAGCCGCCTGGCCCAGGGCGGCCTCCAGGTCTGCGGCCAGTTCCCGGTGAAGCCGCCTTAGCTCCTCCACATCGGCCCGGCTGTGCCGGTTGAAGGCATTCCGGGCCGCCCGCCCCATCGCTTCCAGCTTCTCAAACACCGCTTCCACGCCGCCGCGTTTTGGCGTCACCGCACCCATGGCATGGCCTCCTTTCCGGGATGATTCTTACTTCCAATATGAGGCGGCTCAAGGGCTGCGGCAAGGGGGGAGGGGCTCCACGAGGAAGTTTCGGGCCGCACATCCAGAGCTCGGCCACAGGTGGCCGGGCCGGTGCCGGCATCCGAAAGACTGACCGGATGGGAAAATTCTGGCGGGCAACACCCAGGGGGAACTTCGCCACCTCCCTGGGAGGGGAATGGGGCGGGGCCAGAGGTTCCACTCCCGCCCCGCCTACGTCCCCCCGGGAAACCTGACTAAAACTTTTGCTGCTTAAACCGCTGCTCCCGCGCCGCTTGCCGGGGGTCGGGACGGGTCTCCGGGGCCAGGGCGCGCACCTTGGCCAGGCGCTCAGCGGTGGGCGGGTGAGTGCGCAGCAGGCCTCCGCCGCCCGCCGCCATCTTGGCCAAGACCCCGGCCAGGGCGCCAGGGTGGTAACCGGTGCGGGTCAGCATGAGCACCGCGTCTTTGTCCGCTGCCTCCTCGGCCTGACGGCTATACCCGTTCACCACGATGGTCTTGAAAACATCCTCCACGGCCCCCTCAAACACCGTTACCAGGGCGCTGCCGACGCCGCCGCCGTATTGTCGGGCCGCCTCGGTGCCGGCCGTGGTGAGGACCTCGCTCCAGCGGGCTTGGCTGATGGAGTTGATGCCATCCTTATGGGCCACGTGGGCCACCTCATGGGCCAGCACCGCGGCCAGCTCGTCTTCGTTGGCACACTGTTTGATGAGTCCCCGGGTCACCAGTATGAGGCCGCCCGGACAGGCAAAAGCGTTGGGCTCGGTGGTGTCCAGAACGGCAAAATGGTAGCCCCGATAGGTCTGAGGACGGCTGGATTTCCTCGCCACCGCCAGACCCACTTGGTTGACATACATGGTGGCGTCCGGATTCTGATACAGGGGGTAGCGCCCCAGCAGCCGCGCCGCCACCGCCCGGCCCAGGTAATATTCTTCCGCGTCGCTCAAGGTCCGGGAGGCCTGGACCGCCTTGGCACCGGTTTTCGTGGCCACTCCCACCGCTTTTTGGGCCTGGGAGGGGATGGGGAGGGAAGGGATATTGAAGCCTGCTGACAAAAGCAGGCCCGCCAGAATCGCCATGAGCGCAAGAACCCGGCGCCTCATTGCAACCCCCCTTCCCGGAGAAAGGCGCTCAATTTGGCGGGCTCCACTTGCAGGCGTTCCACCGCGTCCACTTGAGCGTAATTCAGGTGGGCATGCTTCTGGCGGTAGCCTGCCTCCACCTCGGGGGTGAAGCCCTTGCCCGCCAGGGCCACTTCGTCGGTTTTGGCCTCCTGCACCGGCCCGGCGGTGAGGAATCCGGAAAAACCGCCGGGGATCGAGGTGGCAGTGCCTACCGCCACTTTGTGCAGCCAGCCGCTTTTCCCCTGGAAAGAGACGAGGTACCAATCCCCTTCCTGGCGCACCAGGTCAACCCGGCTCCCTTGGGGAACCGGGCCCACCGGGGGGCTGGTGAAGTTGGGCTGGGAATACAACTGCTGGTGGGGCTGGGAGACCGTGAGGCCCTGGCACCAAGCCGCGGCCGCCCAGGCCAGGAGGGCCGCGGTCCCTAAGGCAACCAGCCCGTTCAAGACCATGGTTCGCTTCTTCCGGCGCTGCTTCACCCTCACCTCCTTGGCTCAGGGTTCAAGGGATAGGAATTGGGGCCGAACGCCTACCGCAACCCATACGGCCCCCGCTTTGGTCCCAACCTGCCACAAAACCAGGGGAAAAGCAAGGGGAGCCGGGGGCGGCCGGCCCGCCCCAGGTAGAAAGGACTCCCGGCTCAGGCGGGCACCAACCGCTTCCCCTCCTTGCCCCACGCTTCCCGCGCCTCATTTACCCCCCGGCCGGAAGACCCCGTCCCAGTCCGGGGGCGGCGGCTGATCGGCCAAAGCCAGGCAACGCTGCCGCAAGGCGCCGGCCGGGTTGGGTTCAGGGAGGCATGTCAGGGCGCGGGCGAAATGGCCGGCCGCATCGGCAAAGCGCCGGGCCCGATAGGCAGCCAGACCGGCGCCGAAGGCCTCCCGGCCCCGCACGGCCGCCGGGCTCAGGTTCCCCTTCACGGCCAGGACCTGATAAATGGTCACCGGGGTCTCCCGACCCTTCACGGCCACCTGGTCCACCTCCATGATCTCCATGGCCTCCTCGCAGTCAAGCGCGGTTGTCTGGCTTACCAAAAGCGCGGTGCCGTAATACTTGTTCAACCCCTCCAGCCGGGAGGCCAGGTTGACGGCGTCGCCGATGACCGTGTAATCGAAGCGGCGGGCGGAGCCTAAATTCCCCACAATGGCCTCGCCGGTGTTAATGCCGATGCGCATGGCCAGGGCGGGCAGACCCTTGGCAGTCAGCCGGGCGTTCAAGTCCGTAAGGGCCGCCAGTTGGCGGAGGGCTGCCCGGCAGGCGCGCACCGCCTGATCCGGCTGTTCCAGGGGCGCCCCCCAGAAGGCCATGATGGCGTCGCCCTCAAACTTGTCCACCACACCCTCCTCTGCCAGAATGATTTCCGTCATGCGGGAAAGGTAGTCATTTAAAAGGGCCACCACCTCTTCGGGAGGGAGCTTTTCAGAAAGCCCGGTGAACCCCTCCAGGTCAGAGAAAAACAACGTCACCCTTCGACGCTCGCCCCCCAGCTTCAGACGTTCCGGATGGGCCAGGAGATGGCTGATGACCGTTTCGGAGAGGTAGTGGGAAAACATGCGGCGAATGGCCTGCTTCTGGCGGCCCTCGGTGACGTAGCGGTAGGATGCGGCCCCGGCGAAGACCAGCCCCAGGGCCAACCCCGGCGCCACCGGGTCGGCCCACCAGCTGAGGCGAAACGCGGCCGCCGTGCCCCCCAGCAGAAGGAGGGCCAGCCCTGAAACCGCCGCCAGAGTCACCCAAAGGCGCCCACACCAAAGGACCGTCCAGGCCACGGCCAAAGCCAAAAGCACCGTCCAGCCCCAGAACATTCCTGACGGCAGAGGCCGCAGGAAATCGCCCTGCAGCAGATTGTCCAACAAGGTGGCGTGCAGTTCCACGCCCGGGTAAATGGGGCTCACGGGACTGGCCTTCAGGTCCAGCAGACCCGGCGCCGTGAGCCCCACCAAAACCCATTTGCCGGCCACGGTGCTAAGAGGGTAGAGGGGCGGCTGCCCGTGGCGCAACCGTATCTCGGAGCTCACCACGTTGGCCCCGCTGAGACGAGGGTGGCTGCGGGTGGGCCCCCGAAACTTCAGGAGAAAGCGTCCCTGGCCATCCAAGGGGATTTTGAGGCTGCCGTTTGCCAGGGCACCGGGTTCAAACCGCCAGTCGCCGGGGGCGGCGATCTTCACAAAGGGAGCAAAACCCAACAGCGGCAGCCAGCAGTCCTGAAAGGGCGCCACCAATGGCAGGCGCCGGTAGATGCCGTCGGGATCGGGTCCGCACTCCACATTTCCCACCCCCAAAGCGGCGTTGAGCAAAGGGGCCACCGGGGGGATGACCGCCCGGTAGCGGGGCAGGCCCGCCGGCCCCGGTCCCGTAAGGCGCAAGCCAGCCTTGCCCAGGAGTTCCGGCGTCAAGGGGTGGGACTCCCTTTCCTCCCGGGTGAGGAAACAGGCCAGAAACGCCGGCCCGCCTTGCATGGCTTCGGCAAACTCCCGGTCGTCCTCGGTCCCGTAAAAAGAGGGCTCGGTGTGGAGCAGATCGAAAATGACGGCCTTGGCCCCGCCTCGGCGACAAAAGGCCATGATGGCGGCGTAGAGTTGCCGGGGCCAGGGCCAGTTGAGGCCCTGTTTCTGGAGGAAATCCACGTCCGGCTGGTCCATGGTGATAAGCACCACCTCGGAGTTGGCCGGCGTTTTATAGAAGTGCCGCTGCAAAAGGTCCAGGGTTTTGAGGCGGTATGGTTCGAGGACCCCAGCGGCCACCAGAAGCGCCACCGCCAGGCACACTGCCGCAGTCAGGCCCACCGCGGCGGCTGGCTTCCCGGCTGGCAGACGGCGGAAGAATTGGGTCACGGAATCCCTGCGTCAACTAACCCTGTAGATGGTCAATCTTTCCCCCCAAGGTTGGCCGGCGAATCCTGGGGCTCGGACTCCGCGGCCCCAGGCGGCCCCCGCCAACCGGGCGGGGACCGGGGCCGGGAATGGCAAGCGTCCTTCCCAGGACGCCCGATGGGGCGTCAAGGCGGGAAAGTGGCAAGCAGCGTTTTGGGGAAGGTGGCCGCACGCTTTGTCATCTGGCCCCTCTGGCCTGCAAACCAAGCCCCCCCGGATTCATCCTATTATAGCAGCAATGGAAAACTTTGGGGAAATTCCGCCGGGACTGCGGGTGGCAGAAAAAAAACGCCCCGAACACTCGGGGCGGGAAGGAAGGTAAGGAGAGGGGAACGCAAAATGGATCAGCGACGCTCGCCCTCTCGAGCCAGGAGGTTGGGTTAGTCCATCTCGTTCATCTTTTTGTTGCAGCAATCCGGCACCGGGGCATCAGCAGGCACGGACTTGAAGGTATTGCACTGGATGCAAACATAGGTCTTGGTTTCCTGCTCCGCCGCCGGCTGCTGGGGTTTGCTGGAACAACCGCAAGTGCACATAGACAAGGTTCTCCTCCCTCAGAATTAAGGATTTATGGTTTGGCGCTCGCCACCGGCCGCCCTTCGGGACAGCCGGGTTACTCCGCCGCTGGCAGGGGCCGTTCGTATTCCTCCAGGACCTCCCACCCCTTTTCCCGAAAGGCTGCCAAGGGGGGCGGGTCATAGCCCGCGAAATAATCCCGCTTGCCCCGGGTGTCCACCATGTGGACCTCCACCGAGACCTCTCCTTTGCGCACCCGGTAGCCCCACTCATAGTTGTCCGTCGAAGAAGGGCAGGTGGCCTTGCCTTCGAACACCAGGCTGTTTTTGTCCTGCTTTACTTTGGAGTAGGTGAAACAGCAGTCCTGCCCGCCACCGCCGCAACCGCACTTGCCCCGCCGGAATTCCAGGCCTTCCACGCCATAACCGCCGGGGATCTTGGTGATTTGCACCATGAAAAAGGGCTCCCTCGGGAACTTTTATTTATCAAGAATAATTACCCATGAAAGAAAATCAACCACCCCAGGAAAATTTTTTCTCCTCCCCCTGGCGCCGAGGGCCCTGATCAACAGGGTTATTATCCCAGACAGCCTGCCGCTGGCCTGCACTCAGACCGATTTTTCTTGACCGCCGGCAACTTATGGGTAATTCATAAGTGATAATTCTGCCGCTTCGGGGGAGTCTGGGCGCCTGGGCTGGGGAAACGGCCCCTGACGCACAAGGCAGGTGCAGGAATATGCTCCCTGGGCTTCAGGCGTAAAGGATTGACCATTGTTTCCAGAAAAAACGTTGCAGCCAGTCGGTTGGTGGCTGAGGCTCATCAAGCGCCTTGCCTGGCCGATCATCCTTTTCAGCCTGCTGACCGCTGGTCTGTCGGTGTATTACGCCTTCCACTCCCTCAGGTTCTCCACCAGCCGCTCGGAATTGGTGGCCAGCGACCTGCGCCTCATCCGCCTCAGCGACGCCCTGGAGCAGGAATTCGGCAACCGGGATCAATTCGTGGTGGTGGTGGAAAACACCGACTCCCAGCGTTCCATTGCCTTTGCCGAGGCTTTGGCCGCACACCTGAAACGGGATCCCCAGCGCTTCCGGGAGTTGTTCTACCGGGTGGACCCGGAGCCTTTTCGGTCCTGGGCCCTGCAGTACCTGGAGACGGGGGAGCTGGAACAGCTCAGGACCAAGCTGGAGGAGCACCGGGAAATCATCCTGGCCATCACCGCCCAACCCACCCTTGCCCAGTTCTTCCAGGTGGTGAACCGGGAAATCACCCGGGCCATGATCAGCGAGGTATTCACCTCTTTCCTCGAGGAGAAGGCGGAAGAGCCCATTCCTGATCTGACCTTGCTGAATGCCACGCTCAAGCAATTCAAAGATGCCCTGCACGGCGACCCGAACTATGTCTCCCCTTTGAAAAGCCTCCTGCCGGGGAATCTGGGGGATCTGAGCCAGGAGGGGTATTTTTTCACGGAAAACAAGCGCTACCTGCTTTTTCTGGTCACGCCCCGGGAGGATGGCTTTGCCACCTCTTCATCGGACCTGGAGGCCCTGCGCCAGGCGGTGGCGGAGGTCAAAGGCCGGTTTCCCGGCTTGATGGTGGGCGTCACCGGCCCGGCGGCCCTCTCCGATGATGAGATGGCCAGCGCCATGTCGGACATCAACCTGGCCTCCTGGCTGTCTCTTTTTCTGCAGGTGGCCATCATGGTGCTCTTCTTCCGCAGCATCAAGCGCCCCCTCGTGCAGGGTCTGGTACTGGTCATCGGCATCGCCTGGACCCTGGGGGTGGCCACGCTGGTGGTGGGACGCCTCAACCTCCTGTCCATTGTCTTTGCACCCTTGATGCTGGGAATCTGCGTGGACTTCGGCATCCATTGGTACTCCCGGCTGGAAGAGGAGCAGGCAGGGCGCCGCCACTGCCACGAGGAAATTTTCAACCGCACTATGCGGGGAGCCACGCCGGGCAATTTTTACGCGGCCTTGGCCGCCTTGTTTTCCATTTTGCCTTTGGCCTTTACCGGCTTCCAGGGGTTGGCGGAACTGGGCATCATCGTCAGTCTGGGAATCGTGGTATACCTTTTCGCCTGCTTCGTCCTGCTGCCGGCCATGGCCTACGTCACCGAAGGCTGCCGGAACTACCCGGAGCTGGAGGAGCCCCCGCCGGCCACCCCCGAACCATTCCTTTCCCTGCAATGGCGGCGCCCCGGCCTCGTGGTGGCCGGGGCGGCAGTGGTCCTGGTCCTGGGGGGTATCAGCCTGTTTTATGTCCCCTTTGACCTCAATCCCCTCCACCTGCAAAACCAGCGCACCGAGTCGGTGGTTTGGGAGCTCAGGCTCCTGAATGAGTCGCGCTACTCCAGCTCGTATGGTACCATGGTGGCCACCAGCCTGGAGGATCTGCCCCGCAAGGTGGCGGAGTTGAAAAAGAAACCCACCGTCTCCCACGTGGAATCCATCCTCTCCTTTCTCCCCGAGGAGCCCGAGGTCAAGCGGCAGATGATCGCGGCCATGGCCCCTCTGATCACTGCGGTGCATTTTGCTCCGCCAGCCGCCAGCCAGCAACCGGTGGACCTGCAGGAGCTCAAGGACGTCCTGGGGCGCATCCGCTTCAAGTTGGGGCAGGCCAAGGAAAGCGATTGGAAACCGGAGGCCAAGCCCGCGCAGGAGCAGCTGGACGAAGCCAACCGACTGCTGGCCGAGGTGGCGGTCCTGCTGAATTCACCCTCCGCCTCCCTGGCGCCCCGGGCGCGGGAATTCCAGCACCGGTTCTTCGACGACTTCCGGGACAAATGGGACCTCCTCGCCGCCAATGTGGCCGCGGCCAGTCCCACCGTGTCGGACCTGCCGCAGGCCGTCCGGGACCGCTTCGTCAGTCCCCAAGGACGCTACCTGATTCGCATCTTTCCCGCCATTGACATCTGGGACCCCCAGCCCCTGGGCCGCTTTGTCCGGGATTTGCAAAGCGTGGATGAAAATGTGGTGGGGGATCCCATCCTTCTCTATGTCTTTAACTTCGCCTTCAAGAATGCCTGCCTGTGGGCGGCCGGGGTGGCTCTGCTGGCCATTTCCCTGCTCCTGTGGTTTTTGTTGCGGAGCTTGAAGATGACCCTCTTGACCCTCCTCCCCCTCATCGTGGGCACCGCCATCACGTTGTGCCTCATGTGGGTGCTGGGCATCCCCTTCAATCAGGCCAACGTCCTGTTCCTGCCCCTTATCCTTGGCGAAGGGATAGAATATGGTATTATTATCCTGGTGCGCTGGAAATTGGAGCCCTCGGCCCGGGCCATCACCCTGCCGGCCAGCACTGCCAAGGGCGTGGCTCTGGCTTCCCTGACCACCGCCTTCGGTTTCGGCAGCCTGATGATCTCTGGGCATCGTGGCACCTTCAGCCTGGGCTTGCTCTCCACCGTGGGCAGCCTCAGCGTGCTGGTGGCCGCCTTAAGCGTGCTGCCTGCCTTCTTGCGCCTGATGGGACAGGCCCGGCAGCCCTCGCCCCAAGCCTGCCCCTGCCCGCAGGCGCTGGCCCAGGCCGATGAGTAACCACTTCTTGAGGATCCCCTGATGAAACGCGCCTTGATACGCATTGCACTGTCGCTGGTGTTGCTGGCGGGTTTGGCGGCGCCGGCCCTGGCGGGCCCACCCAGCAATTATGTGAAAGCCATTTTGGATGAGGTGATCCGCATCCAAAATGAACCAACGGAGGAAAAAGTCCGGGCCGAGGCCATCCGCCGCATCATCCAGCGGAGCTTTGACTTCCCTTTGATGGCCAAAGACTCCCTGGGGCCCACCTATGCCAAGCTGACCCCCAGCCAGCGCCAGGAATTCGAGCGGGTGTTCGCGGCCCTGTTTCAGGATTCCTATACCCGGCTGGTGTTAAACTTCCTTAAACGGGAAACGGTTACTTACCATAAAGAGAAGGTGGAGGGCTCCAAGGCCCAGGTGAGCACCTCCCTTATCCGCACCAATGAGACGATCCCCGTGGATTACCTGCTTCACACCCGCAGCAACTCCTACATCCTCTACGACGTCATAGTGGACGGCGTCAGCATCCTGGAGAACTACAAGCGGCAGTTCGCGCAGGTCATCAGCACCAAGTCCTTCGACTTCCTCCTGGACAAGATGCGCACTCAGTACAAGGCCTTGCAGTAGCGCGCCGGCTTCGCTCGGCCGCCAAGGACCGGGCCCCTTGGGCGCCGCCTGGACTTAGGCCGGCCCCGCGCAGACGAAGAGAAGGGGCCGCTGCTTGTCAAGAGGCGGGGTAGTGATTATCTCCTAAGAACAAGCGTCCGCGGCCGGGGAGCCAGGGCCACCGGCAGGGCGGCGCCCAGTTCAGGGAAAGACCCAGCGCAAAGGAGGACCTCCATGATCGTCGTTTGCACGGACGCCGACCGCAGGGAGCTGATGGAAGTCTTGACCGAGGAAGGGGTGGTTTATCAGGTGGGGCAACCCGCCAGTACCAGGGAGGTGGGCACCGGCAGCTATGAGCTGTTCACGATCCAGGCCAATCTGCCGGAAGTCAAGGTACCCCCGGAACACAGCCAGGGAGAGGCCTTCAACCTCAGGGCCTGGCGCCTCCCCTCCGGCCGTCTCATCATCACTGACCTGGAAGGGAACCTGGAGCAGATCGTGGCGCCGCGGCCCTAAGCCAGCTTCCACCGGGAGGGCCGCTCGGGCCGGGACCTGAGGCATGGGGTCCTCCCTCAACCGCCGGATTCAATCCCAGGGCTCGCCGGCCAGGATTTTCGCCGGCCGCCCCTGCACCATTTCCATGGCCCTGGCCTCCCCCAGCCATCGCCGCAGTTTTTTGAACGCGGCCGACAGGATGGGCGGGCGATGGCTGCGGTCATGGGCATCGCTGGCCACCACATGGGCCAGCCCATTTTTCACCAATTTTTTCCCAAACCGGGAGATCCGCCAGCCGAAGTCGCCCGTAAGGCTGGCGGCGGTAAGTTGGGCCAGGCAGCCCAGCTCCAGAAGCCGGATGAGTTTCTCCGGACTCTCCCAGAATACCGGGTTGCGCTCCGGATGGGTGATGATGGGGGTGATGCCCTGGGAGGTGAGGTGGAAGCAAATCTCCTCGGCAGCCGGGGGAATCGCCATTTCCGGCATCTCGAGACAAAGGTAGCGCTTTTGGCCGTTTAAGGTCAGCACCTGGCCCGCCTCCAGGAGGCTGATCATTTCATGGCACAAGGGAACTTCACAGCCCGCCGCCACTCTGAGGGGAATGCCGGCCTCCGCCAGGCGCTCCTGAAATTCCGCCACCTTGGCCAAAATCCGTTCCGGCGGATTGAGGCGATCCAGCTCCACGGTCCGCCGGGCAAACAGATGCGGCGTGGCCACCACGGTGGTCACCCCGTCGGCCACCGCGATGCGGGCCATTTCCAAAGCACTTTCCCAGGTTCGGGGGCCGTCATCCAGCCCCGGGAGGATATGGATGTGGAGATCAATCAACCGTGTGGCTCCTAATCCCACCGGTGCGGCCGTTGGCAGGTGAGACCGAACTGCTCCTTGCCGCCGCGGTCCCCGGCTCTCAGGCCACCTTCAGGGCAAAGGTCAGCCCGTCCCGCTCCGGCGAGTGCCGGGGCAAAAGACAAAGGAGAGGGACGGCCCGCCATTGGGGTGAAGCGAACAATTCCCGGTTGAAGTCAGCCGCGGCCGCAAAACCCACATTATCCGCCACCAAGAGGCCCCCCAGCCGGAGCAGTCGGTGGCAGTGCGGCAAAGCCGGAAGATACCCTTCCTTGTCAATGTCCAAGAAAATCAAATCAAAGGGGCCGGTCAGAGCGGCCAGAACCTCTCTCGCCTCCCCTTGCTGGACTTGCACCACCTCTGCCACGCCCGCCCGCTCGAGATTGGCCTTGGCGCGGGCCGCCATCATCGGATCCCGTTCCAGGGTGAGCAGTCGGCCGCCCGTTTTCTTAAGGGCCCGGGCCAGGAAAATCGCGGAGTAGCCGGTGGCGGTGCCCAGCTCCAGAACCGCTTGGGCCCGCATGGCCGTCGCCAGCAGGGCCAGCAATTCCGCCACCACCGGACCCACAATGGGGATGCGTTCAAAAACCGCCTCCTCCTCCAATTGCTGGAGGAAATTGTCCTGGCGGCGGACGAACCGGCGAAAATAGTTTTCCAAATCAGGGATCATGGTCATAATCATGGGCCTTCTTGTCGGCGCGGTCCGGGCCGCCGGGCAATGGACAGTTGAGCCCGGCCAGCTTATCCTTTACAATATCATTAAACCCCAAGGATTGGTTCTAGAAAACCACTTTGAGCGCCTTAAGCAAACTGCGAGACTGGTTTCGCCGCAAGCGGCCCCCCGCCCAAGGGGGAACGGTGGCGCCCTCCGTGGCGTTGCTGGAGCGCTACCGGGAATACAAGCGCCTATTGGCCGCCAATGGCGCCATCCTCGCAATTCTTGCTGATTTGCAAACCAAGCAGTCGGAAGGCTATCTGTTCGACATGGCCTATGTGCGGAATGCCGTCTCCCGGCTGAACCGCAAGATGGAGATTCTGGTGGACGCCCTCATCACCCTCTCCGGGGGTCGGTATCGGGGCCTCAGGGAGGCGCAGCAGCGGGTGGCCGCCCGTCTGGAGGCGGAGCTGGCCCCGCCGGACATCCGCCCCGGACCCTTGGCCCTGCCCCTGGGCAAAGTGACGGAGGGCGAATTTTTCGGCGGCAAGGCGGAAAAGCTGGGGGAGCTCAGGCGCCAGGGATTTGCCGTGCCCCGGGGGTTCGCGGTGAGCGCGTACGCCCAGAAGCTCTTTTTTCAGGAGTCGGGCCTGGAGGAGTTCATCCGGGAGGTCATCGGCCGGGCGGACATCCGCCAGCTGGCCAGCCTGAAGAAAGCCGGAGAGAGCATCCGGGAGCGTCTGCTGGCCACCCCCTTGCCGGGCATCCTCAGCCAAGCCCTGGAGGCCCAGGTCCGCCGTCTGGGAGTTGCCCGGGTGGCGGTGCGCAGCTCCGCGCTCCAGGAAGACGGTTTGCACAGCTTCGCCGGCCAGTTTGAAAGCCTGCTCAATGTGCCCGCCGAGCAGGTGGAAGAGCGCTACAAGGAGGTGCTGGCCAGCCAATTCACCCCCCGGGTGTTGTACTATTGCCATGCCCGGGGGTTCTCCTATCAGGACCTGGCCATGGGGGTGCTGGTGTTGGAAATGGTGCCGGCCCTGGCCGCCGGAGTACTTTATACCGCCGACCCCCGCAGCGGCGAGGAGGCGGTAATCATCAATGCGGTCTTCGGTCTGGGAACCGGCGCGGTGGGCGGCCATGTGGAACCCGATGTGTATCGGGTGGCGGAAGGCCGCTTGGTTTCCCGGCGGGTGGGGAAGAAATCCTTGGTCCACCGGCCGCACCCGGAGGGCGGGGTGGTGGAGGACGAAGACCCTTCGGCCGCCGACCGGGCTTGCCTTTCCGAGGAGCAGATCCTGGCGCTGGCGGCCCTGGGGCAACAGGTGGCCGAGCACTTCGGCGGACCCCAGGACATCGAATGGGCCCTTAGCCAGGAAGGGCGGTTCGTCCTCCTGCAGGCCCGGCCCCTGCACCTCAGCCGCCCGGGCCGTGGCGCCTACCTGCCTCCTCGCCTCAAAGATGCCCCCCTCATCGTGCAGGAGGGCACCATCGCCTCCCGAGGGGCCGCAGCCGGCGCGGTGTATCTCCTGCAGGACCACGACTGCAAACAGGTCCCGCCGGGCGCCGTGCTGGTAGTGCGGCGCGCCCTGCCGGAGTACGGTTTGGCCGTGGGGCGGGTGGCGGCGGTGGTGGCCGAAAGCGGCAGCTCCACCAGCCACTTGGCCACCGTACTGAGGGAGGCCGGCGTCCCGGCCTTGTTCGGGGTCCGGGAAGCCACCACTCGCCTCCTCCCGGGCCAAGTGGTGACGGTGGATGCCTACTACGGCAACATTTACGAGGGTCGGCAGGAAGCCCTGCTCAAGGCCCCCCCCGAGGATCCCATCCTGCGCCGCAGCCGGGCCTGGCAGACTTTGGAGCGGGTGCTGAAGCACATCACCCCCCTCCACCTCCTGGACCCCCGGGACGAGGGCTTCCGCCCGCGCAACTGCAAAACCTATCACGACATCACCCGCTTTGCCCATGAAAAGGCCATGGCCGAACTCTTTCAGGTGTCCCGGCAGGGCCCCGCCCGGGACTGGGGTCGCCGCCTCAAGACCGGCCTGCCCATGGAGATTTTCCTGGTGGATCTGGGCGGCGGGCTCCGGCCGGAGGCGGCGGAGGCAGCCGAAGTGACACCCGAGGATGTCACCTCGCGCCCCCTGCTGGCCTTTTGGCGCGGGGTGGCGGCCATCGGCTGGCGAGGGCCCAAACCTCTGGATTTGGCGGGTTTCATGAGCGTGGTCATGGGGGCCGCCTCCGACACCCAGGCCATGGACCGCCTCCAGGAAGACAACTACGCCATTATTGCCGCGGACTATCTGAATTTTTCCAGCCGCTTGGGCTACCACTTCACCACTGTGGACGCCTTTTTCGGCGAACCGGAACAAAGTTACATCACGCTGGTGTTCTACGGCGGCGGCGCCGATTTCAGCCGGCGGCAGCGCCGCGCCCGCTTTGTAGCCAACGTGCTGGAATATTTAGAGTTCCGGGTGGAGGTCAGGGGCGACTCCATCACCGCCCGGCTGGACGGTGTGGATTTGGCCACCCTGGAGGCCCGTCTGGAGGTCCTGGGCCGCCTCATCATGGCCAGCAAGCAACTGGACATCACGATGGGAGAAGACTCCCTGGTGGACCAGTACTTTCAGGAATTCATCACCTCGGGCTACCGTTTTAAGGACTGAGCAGCGGGCATGCGGACACCGCCCTTTGGGATGGTGTTCCAGGGTATGCGAATCAGGGGCCTCTGACGAAGCCCTCCGGACCAAAAAACGGAGGGTGATTAGGACCCGGCGGCACGCTTGGACGCCGCGCCTCCTACCCGCCTTCTGCACCACCGCGTTTACGTGAGGATCACGAATTATGGAATGGCTCTGGTTGGTCTTATTGGTTGCCGCCGTGTTGCTCTTTTCCCGGGGCGGCTGCTGAGGGCGGTAGCGCCTGCCGGCTTCGGGCAAGCCGGACATCACCCTCCTCCCCTCCTTTGGCATCCCTCGGGAGTGCTCCTGAGGGAAATTGACCTGAAGAAGTCCCCCCGCCTTTTTGATGGCAAAGAAAAAGGGCGGCCTGCGAGCCGCCCTGGGCAGAAAACTTAGGGAAGTCCCCCGGCTAGTCGGATGACTTCACCACCAGTACCGAACACGGCGCGGTGGCCACCACGTGGGCGGCGGTGGATCCCAGAAAAGATTTGGTTTTGGCGCCCAAGCCCCGGGTGCCCATGATGATCATGTCGGCTTTCTCCTTGTTGGCCGCCTCCACGATTTCGTCGGCCGGCGAAAGACCAGTGGCAATCAAGGTTCGGTGTGGCAGGTCCTTCCCTTGGAGGTAGGATTTGGCCTGGGCCAAGGCGGCTTCCGCCTGTTTCTCAAACTTCTCCGTCATATAGCGGCCTTCCTCCAAGATCGAGAAAGAAGGCACCGCCGCCAGCAGGATCACCTCGGCCGGGGCTTGGGACTTGGCCCAATCACAGGCCGTCTCCAGAGCTTTCATGGCCGAGGCGGAACCGTCCACGGGCACCAGTATCTTCATGGCACTCTCCTCATTTAATGGCCCATTTTCTCCGCTTTTTCCTTCACAAACCCCTGCCACAGCCGGATCATGATGACGACGCACATCCCCAGGGCGGCGCACATCACCACCCAGGCGGCGGCCAGGTTGAATTCGAACTGTTTCAGAGCAACCGAGATGCCGGCCAGGATGATCATGATGGCGAACAGCAGCCGGATGCCGTAGCCCCGGATGTATTTCACCGCGGTGACCCCGATCTGGGCGCCCACCGAGGCCCCCACCAGCATGTAGATGGCCGCCACGATGTCCACCGCGCCTTTCACCCCGTACGTCCAGCAGCCGTAAGCGCCGGAGAAGAGCACGGAAAACAGGTCGGTGCCCACCGCGATGGCCGTGGGACAGCCGATGAGATAGATGAGGGCCGGCATGCGGATGAAGCCGCCGCCCACCCCCAGGAAGCCGGAGAGATAGCCGGTGAAGAAGAAGACCCCCATCACCGTCCAGAAGGAGATGGTGATGCCTGAGGTGGGGAAGTGCATCATGGGCGGCAGGTTCCAGGCCTTGCGGGGGGGTGCGGTGCCCGCCGCCCGGGCCGCCGCCTTGGCCGCCGCGGCCGCGGCCCGCTTATCCTTGGTGGCATAGTCATAGAGCATGTAAATGCCCAGGCCGAAGAGCATAAACATGTAGGTGTAGCGCACCACCGGACCGGCTAGCCCCCCCCGGGTGAGCCACATGACCGTTTGGGCGCCGGCCTCCACCCCGATGACCGAGCCGATGATGGACCAGAGGCCCAGCTTCATATCCACGTTGCCCATCTTGCGGTGCTTGGCGGTGGCCACGATGGACTTGCCGAAGATGTGGGCCAGGTCGGTGCCGATGGCATAGGCCATGGGGAAGCCGAAGATGTTCAGGGCCGGGGTCACCACCCAGGCGCCGCCTACGCCGAAAAAGCCCCCCAGGACCCCCACGGAAAAGCCGATGGCCACGAGGATGAGGGCGTTGAAGTCCCGCTCCGCAATGGGTAGATACACATTGAAGAAATCAAGCATGGTGGCTGTCCTCTCCCGCTACTCGTGGTGCTCGATCTTGCTGACGTCCATGCCGATGGACTTGAGGAACAGGTCCGTGATAATGGCGATGAGGCCCCCCACCAGGCCCATGACCACGGTGACGATGATGGCGAAGACCAGCTTGTTGCTGTTGTACCAACCGGCGAAAAAGGCGTTGATGGCCCCCAGGCCCTCCACCCTGACCTGGCGGGCGGCCATATCCGGGACATCCTTTTCCCCTGGTCCGGCGGCCAGGGCCAGGGCCGGCAGGGCCAGCAACAGGAAGTTAAGCAACAGAATCCTGAGCTTCCTCACTGAAGTTCCCTCCGTCGAAAATTTTATGATGAGTCCAAAACAGGTCCCCGGCGGCAGCCGCCGCTGGGGAAATACGTCCTGCCCACGCTCCCCGAACCAAGGCCGGGGAGGAACCCGGCGGGCCGGAGCCGGATGGCGCCTCCCTGGGTGTCGGAAAACTTTGCAGTTTGTCAAAACCCGGCCCCTTCCTTAACCGGCTTGGGGGCTCCGTCGCGTTCCGTCCCAGGTTCCGGAAATTGGGCGGGAAAAGATGCTCGACCCCCCCCGCCGATTTTGCTATGCTTTTAGCAGAGATAATTCAGGTTTTTTGCTCCGTGTAGTTTGTGCAATAATTCACAATTATTCTTCGCTATGTCAAGGAAAATCTGAACGGTTGCTTGCATGGGTTGGCTGGATTTTTTCCGCCGGCGGCAGAAGCCGCCCCGCCCCTTGAGCCTGAAAGAGGTTTTCCAAGGGTTTCAGCAGGTTCTCGCCGCGAATAACGACGTCCTGGCCCAGATGGGCGACCTGGAGGAGACGCTTTCCGGCCGGGTCAGCCTGGATCTTCCCCGCCTGAGACAAGCCATCCACGCCCTGGATGACAATCTGGCCCGCCTGGTGGCGGCCCTGGCCCGCATGTCGGGCAACCGCTGGCCGGAGCTGGAAAAATCCCGCCGCCGCCTCCAGGCCGCCATCAGCCTGCGCCTGGCCGAACATCCGCCGGTGCCCCAAGCGCCCCTGCTGGTCCCCCTGGAAGAGGCGGAACCCGAACTGTTGGCTGCTTTGGGGGGCAAGGCTGCCAACCTGGCCCGCCTCAAGCAGGCCAACCTGGCGGTGCCCGATGGGTTTGTGGCCACCGCCTCGGCTTACCGCCTCTTCATGGAGCAGACGGCCCCGGGGGAGGCCGCCAGCCTGCAGGAACTTATCACGCGCCGCCTGGCCCAGGTGGAGGAAGGGGACGCCGCGGCCTTGGCCCAGGCCGCGGCGGACATTCAGGCCCGGGTCCTGGCCCAGCCGGTGTCGCCGGAGCTGGCCCGGGCTTTGGTGGCCGCCGCCACCCGGCTGGCGGGGGAGGGCGGCCGGCTGGTGGTGCGCAGCAGCGGCTCCCGGGAGGAGCTGGCCGCCACCTTTGCCGGCATGTACGACAGTTTCCTGGGGGTGGCGCCTGCTGAGGTGCCGGATCGGTGGCGACAGGTGGTGGCCAGTCATTTCTCCGCCCGGGCCCTGCAATATTTCCGGGACCTGGGCCTGGTCGCGGAGCAGGCCTTCATGGCGGTCCTGGTGCAGCGCCTGATCCCGGGGCGGGCCTCGGGGGTCATGTTCACCACCGACCCGGAGAGCTTTCGCTTCGAGCGCCTGATGGTGAGCGCCGGCTGGGGGCTGGGGCCGGAGCTGGTGATGAGCGAGTGCAGCCCGGACCTGTACCTGGTGGAGAAGCAGACCGGCAGGGTCATCTCCGCCCACCTGACGCCCAAGGAACGCCAACTCATCCTGCGGGGCGGCCGCCTGGTGGCCCAGCCTCTCTCCCCCGAGGTGGCCGAAGCCCCGGTCCTGGAAGAGCACGTCCTGAAGGAAATGGCTCAGGTGGCCCTGGCCCTGGAAGACCTCCTGGCCGGCCCCCAGGATGTGGAATGGGTGCAGGACTGGCAGGGTCGCTTTTTCCTGGTGCAGTGCCGCCCCTTGCGAATCTCCCGGGCCCAGGTCCGCCAGTTTCTGGATCTGGCCGGGAAGGAATGTCAGGCCGAGGTGCTCCTGGAAGGGGGGCTGGTGGGTTCCTCAGGGGTGGCGGCGGGTCCGGTCTTTTTTTTGCCCCCGGAAAAGAGCCTCGCAGAGGTGCCGGAGGGCGTGGTGCTGGTGATTCCCCGCACCTCCCCCCACCTGACCCCGGCCCTGTCCCGGGTGGCCGCCCTGGTGGCCGACGTGGGCTCGGCTACCGGCCATATGGCCCTGGTGGCCCGGGAATACGGGGTTCCCGCCCTGGTGGACACCTTCCAGGCCTCGCGCCTTTTGCCCCCGGGGGAAGAAGTCACCGTGGACGCCTACAACGCCCGCGTCTACCGGGGCCGGGTGGAGGAGCTGCTGCGCTTTCAAGCCCGCCACCAACCGCATCTCCTGGGGGCTCCGGTGTTCGAGCGCCTGCGGGCCGTCCTGGACCTGATCGTCCCCCTCACCCTGGTGGACTTCCGCAGCCCCAAATTCCGGCCGGAAAACTGCCGCACCTACCACGACATCGCCTTTTTCGCCCACGAGAAGGCCATGCAGGCCATGTTCGGCCTCATGGACCAGGTGGCCGCCGGCCGGGTGCCGGCCCTGCGCCTCCTGAAACTGGATACCAAACTGCCGTTGAACCTGCATTTGGTGGATGTGGGCGACGGCTTAGCCAGCCATGAAAACCCGGTGCCCCCGGAAGACATCCTCTCGGTTCCCTTTAAGGCCCTGTGGCAGGGCATCAGCCATCCGGGCATCTCCTGGGCCGGACCGGTGCCGGTGAGCGTGGGCGGCTTCCTCCATGTACTGGGGCAATCCGCCATCCGCCCGCCGGAAGACTTTTGGGACAAGACCTATGCCATCGTGGCCGCCAACTACGTTAACTACGCCTGCCGTCTGGGCTACCACTTCCAGAGCGTGGACAGTTATTGCGGACCAGTGCCCGGAGACAATTACATCAATTTCAATTTTAAGGGCGGGGCCGCTGATGAGTTGCGGCGCATCCGCCGGGCCAAATTCATTGCCCGGGTAGTGGAGGCCCTGGGCTTTGAGGTGGAGCAGCACCTGGACGTCATCCGGGCCCGCTACCGCAAGCGTCCCCTGCCGGAGACCGAGGAGCGTCTGGATCTGTTGGGGCGCCTCATGGCGTATGTGCGGCAGATGGATATGCTCATGGCCAACGACGCCATGATCGCCTTCCTGGCGGAGCGCTTCCTGGCCGGCCATTATGAGCGTCCCGGCCAAGGCGAGGCCCATGGGGATACCCTCTAGGCCCCTGCGTAAGGTCGGATTCCTGACCGCTCTGGCCATGGGGGGGGCGACCCTGGTCTTTGCCTTCTGGCCTGGGGCGGCCCAAGCCGTTCCCGCCGCAAGCGGGGCCTCCTACCCTTGGTGGGTGTGGGTAGTAATCCTCTTTTTCTTCAGTTTTTTTCTCGGGATCGTCTCCCTCCTGGGGGGCATGGGCGGCGGCACCCTGTTCGTTTCGGTGGCCTCCAGTTTCTTTCCGTTCCACCTGGACTTTGTGCGCTGCGCCGGGCTCCTGGTGGCCCTCTCCGGGGCCCTGTCCGCCGGCCCGGGCCTGTTGCGCTACGGCATGGGGGACTTGCGCCTCTCCATGCCCGCCGCCCTGATGACCTCCACCGGGGCCATCGCCGGCGCCCTGACCGGCCTCCGGGTCCCCGCCCACCTGGTGCAGACCGCCCTGGGGGTCACCATCCTGGGCATCCTGGTGATCATGGTGAAGGCCCGGCGCACCGACTACCCCGAAGTCCGAGAGGCCGACCCCCTGGCCCGCTTCCTGGGCATCCGGGGCCTTTACTTCGACCGGGCCACCCAAAAGGAGGTGGCCTGGCAGGTGCACCGCACCCTCCCCGGTCTGGCCTTGTTTCTGGGCATCGGTTTTCTGGCCGGGCTCTTCGGCATCGGCGCCGGCTGGGCCAACGTCACGGTGCTCAACCTGCTCATGGGGGTGCCGTTGAAAGTGGCGGTGGGTACCAGTAAACTCATCATCGCCGTCACCGACACCAGCGCCGCCTGGATCTTTTTGAACAGCGGCGCCGTGCTGCCCCTCATCGTGGTGCCCTCCATCCTGGGCATCATGTTGGGGAGCTGGATGGGCGTCGGCATCCTGCTGCGCACCTCGCCGGTGCGCCTCAAGTACATTGTCATGGTTTTGCTGGCCTTTGCCGGCGTGCGCTCGCTCCTCAGGGGCCTGGGCCTCTGGTAGGGAGGAACAGCGATGGACCCGACCCGGGAAGGCCGCATTGTGAAATTTTACGCCCGGCTCATGGACCGGCTCACGGTGACGGCCTTCGTGGTGCTCACGGTCACCTTCGGGCTCTATCTTTCCGGCCTCGTCCCCCCCTTCGTACCGCTGGCCCGTCTGCCTGATTACTGGGGCCGCTCCGTATCCCATTATCTGGGGGAAACCGGGGTGCGCTCGGGCTGGGCCTGGGTGGCCCACTTGGGCTGCGGCGACTTTCTCAACTTCCTGCCCCTGGCCTTTTTGGGTTCGGTCATCACCCTCTGTTATGCCGGGCTGGCCCTCCGCCTCCTTTTGGCCCGGAAGCGCCTCCTGGGGATTTTGGCGCTCGTCCAGATCATGATCCTGGTCCTGGCCGCCTCCGGCCTCTTCCGTCTCACAGGGCATTGACATGGAAACCACCCCCATCTGCCCCGCCCGTTTGGAAAACATCATGGTGTGCACGGACGGCTCCCCGGACAGCCAGGGGGCCTTGCAGGGGGCCATGACCCTGGCCCAGTCCTGCGGCAGCAAGATTTATATCCTCCGGGTCATCGAATTCAACCCCGAGTTCGAGGCCCTGGCCCCGGAGGCCGTGGCCCGTTGGGAAGCCCAGATGTACGAGCACCTGGAAGCCTGCAAACGGGAGGCCGAACAGGCCGACATCCCGGCGGAAGTCCGGGTGCGGCGAGCGGAAATGGCCTACGCCGGCATCATCGAGGAGGCGGAAAAGATCAATCCCGAGCTCATCATTATGGGCCGGCGGGGGGGCTCCCGCCTCTTTCGCCTCATGATGGGCAACGTGGTCGCCCGGGTCATCGGCTTAAGCCGCTTCAATGTCCTGGTGGTGCCTAAGGGAGTGGAGCTGAAATTCGCCCGGATTCTGGTGGCCAGCGACGGCTCGCCCCACAGCTATGCCGCCTGGGACGAGGCCCTCTTCATCACCCAGCGGGTGGGGAGCGAACTCTTGGCCCTGTCCGTGGCCCGGGACGACAGCGAGGTGGAGACCGCCCAGGCCATTGTCCAACGCCTGGAAACTGAGGCCAAACTGCGAAACATCCCGCTCACCACCCTGGTGCGCCGGGGCCGCCCCTATGAGGCCATCGTTCAGGCGGCCCGGGAGATGGCGGCCGACGTCATCGTTATGGGCGCCCTGGGCATGACCGGGCTGACCTCCCTCCTCATGGGCAGCGTCACCGAACGGGTCATCGCCCACGCCCCCTGCGCCGTCCTGGTGGTCAAGCGGGTCATGTGAGATTGTGACCTTGAGATGCGGGAGAGGGGGTTAGGGAGCGCAGAACCTCCCGGTTCCTTTGCCGAAGCCTCTTTCCCGCCCAGTAAAGCAGCGGGCCGCGGGCGAGCGGTTCCACACGCTCCCTGCCCCACAGCAACCCTTTGATTTGCAGAGAGGAACGCGTCATGGCGCGCAGCTTAGAGCGGCTGCTGGTGTGCACCGACAGTTCCCCGGCCAGCGAGGGGGCATTTCAGGCGGGCCTGGCCCTGGCCCGGGCCTTTGGTTGCCGGGTGTTTCTTTTGGAAGTCATGGAGGTCAACCCGGGCTTCACGGCCTTTGCCCCGGAGACCCTGCCCTTGTGGGAACGCACCGTGCGGGAGAGTTTGCAGGGTTTTCGGGAGCGGGCCGCCGCTTTGGGGGTGGCTTTGGAGCCTCTTTGGGCCACGTCCCAGTCGGCTCATGCCGCCATTGTAGCCGAAGCCCGTCGCCTTGCGGCCGACCTCATCATCATGGGCCGCCACGGCAAAACCGGCCTGGCCCGCCTGCTGTTGGGGAGCGTCGCCGCCCGCACCGTGGGCTACAGCCCGGTAAATGTCCTCATCGTGCCGGCGGAGGCGCCTCTGGCCTGGAACCTGCTGCTCGTGGCCAGCGACGGGTCCGTTTACAGCCAGGCCGCCGTAACCGAGGCCCTGGACCTGGCCCGACTCTTCGAAAGCCGGCTCTTGGGGGTGAGCGTCGCCCGGGAGGAAGGGGAGCTCCCCCAAGCCGAGGCCATCGCCCGAGAGATGCTGGCTCAGGCCAACCGGGCCGGCCTGCCCATGGAGACCCGGGTGACGGTGGCAATACCGGATGATGCCATCGTGCGCCTGGCACGGGACCAAGGGGCGAATCTCATCATCATGGGGAGCCACGGCCGGACCGGCCTGACCCGCCTGCTCATGGGCAGCGTCACCGAGCGGGTCATCGGCTCTGCCCCCTGCCCCGTGCTGGTGGTGAAGCGGGGAGCCGCCCCCGCTTAGAGAAGACCCCCGTATCTCCTGACGGCGGCCGCCCGGCGGAAAAAAGGAGCGGCTTCCGGGGCCATGTGCGGCCGGTCGTCAGAGGCCGGGAGATTCGGGCAGCCCCCTGCGCGGCAGCCCACCGCCTTTGGATCGACCGCCATCGCGCCGGACTGGCGGCCTGAGTGCCGCCCTTTCTCAATCCCGGACGAGCCCGAGGGCCCCTGCCCATGGAAACCCCGCCCCCCATCGCCTTTTGGAGCCTGCCGGCCGCCGAACTTCTGGCCCGTCTGGGCAGCGCGCCGGAGGGCTTGAGCATGACCGAGGCCACCGCGCGCCTGAGGCGCTTGGGGGCCAACCGCCTGCACACCGGGCCCAAGGCCGCCGGGGTCCTGGCCCTGCTCTGGTCCCAATATAAAAGCCCCATCATTCTGCTCCTGTTGTTTGCCGCGGGACTTTCCTTCGCCCTGGGGGAGCACACCGACGGTCTGATCATCATGGTCATCGTGGGGTTCAGCGGACTTTTGAGTTTCTGGCAGGAGCGGGGGGCCACCCAGGCGGTGGCCAAACTGTTGGCCCTGGTTCAGACCCGGGCGACGGTGAAGCGGGAGGGCCGGGAGATGGAGGTGCCGGTGGAGGACGTGGTCCCCGGCGACCTGGTGAGCCTCAGGGCAGGGGACATCATCCCCGGCGACTGCCTCATCCTCCAGAGCCGCGACCTCTTCGTGGACGAGGCCAGCCTCACCGGGGAGACCTTCCCGGTGGAAAAGCGACCGGGTCTCCTGCCGCCTGATACGCCGCTGGCCTTCAGGACCAATGCTCTGTTTTTGGGGACCCACGTGGTCAGCGGCACCGCCACGGCCTTGGTGGTTCTCACCGGCGCCGCCACGGAGTTCGGCCAGATCTCCGCCCACCTTCAGCTGCGGACCCCGGAGACCGAGTTTGAGCGCGGGGTGAAACGCTTCGGGTATTTCCTCATGGAAGTGACCCTCCTGTTGGTGATGGCCATCTTTGCGGTGAATGTGTACCTTGCGCGCCCGGTGCTGGATTCCTTTCTCTTTTCCCTGGCCCTGGCCGTGGGTCTGACGCCCCAGCTTTTGCCGGCCATCATCAGCGTCAACCTCGCCCTGGGAGCCACGCGTATGGCCGCGGCCCAGGTGATCGTCAAGCGGCTGGCGGCCATAGAAAACTTCGGGGCCATGAGCATTCTCTGCGCCGACAAGACCGGCACCCTGACCGAAGGCCAAGTCCGTCTCCATTCCGCCCGGGACCTGGCCGGCCGGGAGAGCGACCAGGTGATGCGGTATGCGTATCTGAACTCCACCTTCGAGACCGGCTTTGCCAATCCCATTGACGAGGCCATCCGGAGGCATTGCAGCCTGGACATCGGCGGTTGCCAGAAATTGGACGAGATTCCCTATGACTTTGTGCGCAAGCGCCTGAGCGTTTTGGTGCGGGAGGGCGGTCGCGTGCTGCTCATCACCAAGGGCGCCCTGCTCAACGTGCTGGCGGTGTGCGTCAGCGCCGACCGCGGCCAGGGAGGCCTGGTGCCCCTGGAACAGGTGCGCCCGCAGGTGGAGGAGCAGTTCGCCCGGTTCAGCGCCCAGGGCCTGCGCACCATCGGGGTTGCCTATCGGGTGCTCCCGGACGCCGCCGCCATCTCCAAGGAGCAGGAAGCAGAGATGATTTTCCTGGGCTTCCTTTTGCTGCACGATCCGCCGAAGCCGGACATCAAGGAGACCATCCAGAAGCTGAAGCACTTGGGGGTGACCCTGAAGATCATCACCGGAGACAATGCCTTGGTGGCTGCCAGCGTGGCGAAACAGGTGGGGCTGGCCGCCAACCGCATCGTCACCGGCCCCGAGTTGCGGCTGATGAGCGACGAGGCCCTCCGGCACCAAGCCCTGCGCCACCAGGTCTTTGCCGAGGTGGAGCCCAACCAGAAAGAGCGCCTCCTCAGCGCTTTGCGCCGAGCCGGTCAGGTGGTGGGATATATGGGGGACGGCATCAACGACGCCTCCGCCCTGCATGCCGCGGACGTCTCCATTTCAGTGGACAGCGCCGTGGACGTGGCCAAAGAGGCCGCGGACATCGTCCTCCTGGAAAAGGACCTGGGAGTGCTGGTTCAGGGGATTCAGGTGGGCCGGGTCACCTTCGCCAACACCCTGAAATATGTCTTCATGGCCACCAGCGCCAATTTCGGCAACATGTTCAGCATGGCCGGCGCTTCGCTTTTTCTCCCCTTCCTCCCTCTGCTTCCCAAGCAGATCCTGCTCACCAACCTGCTCACCGATCTACCGGAAATGACCATCGCCATGGACCGGGTGGACCCCCAGTGGGTGGAGCGCCCCCGGCGCTGGAACCTCAGGTTCATCCGCAGGTTCATGCTCACCTTCGGCCTCTTGAGCTCCCTGTTTGATTATGCCACCTTTGCGGCCCTGGTATTCCTCCTGCAGGCCGACCCGGCTCAGTTCCGCACCGGCTGGTTCCAGGAGTCGGTGATTTCCGCCGCCATGATTGTCCTGGTAATTCGGACCCGGCGCCCATTTTTCCGCAGCCTGCCGGCTCGTCCGCTGGTCTTGGCCACCCTGTTGGTGGTGACGGTCACCCTGGCTTTGCCTTACACCCCGGTGGCGGCCCTGTTCAACTTTGAGGCGCTCCCTCTCAAGTTCGTCGGGGTCATTTTTGTCATCCTGATTCTTTACCTTGCCGGCGCCGAGCTGACCAAACACTTCTTCTACCGCCGGGCGCACCCGTAACTCCTAGCCCCTGCCGGGCCAGGCAAATCCGGCCCGGCCCCCTGCCCCGTTCCGGCGGCGAAGCAGAAGTGAGGAATAACCAGTTGTTGCATCAGCGCTCGCTCCACGACCAGAGAGCATCGGCTCCCGGTGGGCAAGGGCAGGTTATTCTTCGTGGCTCTAAGGCGGGGGAAAATCGAAAATCGCAAATCATTGTTCGCCGGAGGGACTCATTGACAGCCGGAGCATCGGGTCCTTTGAAGACCTGAAGAACAGAGCTCGGTGTCAACATGCGGGTTATAAGTATTTTTAGCGCCTTTTTTGAATATTTTTATCCATTGCTCAAGATCATATGTCTCGGTAATGATGCAGCTCAACTTAAAAATTAGTCCAAGCCTTTTTATGGGAAATCCCACGTACAGGGGGCAAAACCGCGGCTGGGGGGTTTAGCTGTGAAGAGGACTCCACCGGCCCATCGGAGAATCAGGAGGTGAATACAACCAGAACATGGCCGCCGCGGGCAACAGACATCCTCTCACATCAGCCTTTTCCCGCAATATTATCGAAAGGGACGAAAAATGAATAAGCGAATGATGTTGGCCTTGGGGCTGGTGCTTTTGCTGACGTTCGGCGCCGGCTCCTCCTTTTCCCAAACCAAGACCCAGATTATATTGACCGGCGAGGCCGGAAAGTCCTCCGAGGGCTTCCTGGATTTCTTCGAAATGGATAGCCTGGGGAAGGTGGTGGTGAACGGCGCCCAGGGGAAATTGAGATACAACCTCTCCGGCCCAAGTTTTAAGTTCTCTTTCAACGGACGGAAATTACTTCCCGGCCTTGACTACACCCTCATCCGCAGCCGTGAGCCGGAAATCACCTGGCCCAACCGCTACGAGGTTCTCGGCAAAGCCACCGCGGATAGCTATGGCAACCTGACCATTACTGACTCGTACAAATTCGGCATGGACCTTTTGGCCGCCAAATTCCTGCTCATCCCTTCAAAGTTTGTGCCGGACAACCATGCCGATCCCAATGCCAGCATCCCCGTGCGCTACGCTTCCAAGTTCCTGGTTGGCCAGGGCGCTATCAGTTTTGAGGACACCACCTCCGACCTGAAATGCGGGGCCAGCTTGCGGCCCGAGGTCCTCGGATTGCCAGGAGCGAGCTCCTTTGATCTCCTGGGCCCGCAAACCGGGGACAAGGCCGTGGACTTCACCCTGTGGGGCATTGAAGGACCGGAAACGCTTACGGCCGGAAACAAGTCCCAACCCCTCACGCAGTACACGCTTTCGGAGCTCCTCAAAACCAAGCCGGTATTGCTGGTGTTCGGCGCCTTTACCTGAGCCCCGTATCGGCAGCGGGTCGCTGCCACAGAAACCTTAAAGGCCAAATATGGGGACCGGGTTCATGTCATTACCGTGTACATCACCGAACCCCATCCCAACGGTGTCCGCAACCAGTATCAGAAAACTGCGGATGGTTGGCAGGAATGGTGGGACAATTATGCCACCAGCATCATCAACAACGGCATTACCGACCCAGACAGCCCGCTTTTTGCCTCAGCCCAACATCCGCTGTTCCAAACCAGGAGCTTTAAGGAGCGGGTGGCGATGGCGAGAAGTTGCATCCGCCATTTGAACATCACCACCCCGGTGCTCATTGACGAAATGGACAACCCCTTGTGGTGCACGTACGGCTACCTGCCCAACTGTGCCTATTTCATCGGCCAGGAGGGCACCATCGTCCTGAGGGAGAGCTGGTTTTCCCGAAGTGATCCGACCGACCCAGCGGCCATGGAAGCGGCCATCAAGCAATATCTGGGAATCCCTTAACGATGGCCACCGGTTGATGAAACCGAACCGCACCCCCCAGGGATGCACCCGGGAAAGACCAAGCCACCCAAACCGGGTGGCTTAATCTTTGGGGAGGGGGTTCCGGCCTGAACCAGAGGCCGCTGGGGAACGGCTGGCTCCCCGCGGGTGCTCCTTTCCGACCCTCACGATTTAGGAGGCGCCAGCGCCGCCCGCACCCGGTCCGGCAGCTCCCGGGCCCGCCAGTCCCGGCTGATGGCCACCAGGGTGGCGGTGCCTTCGGCCAGGAGCTCTTCGCCCTTTTCCGGGAAGAACTCGAAGCGGAAGATAATGGCTCGCTCCCGGATTTCCTGAATGCGGGTCTTGACGGTCAGGAGGTCGCCGTAGCGGGCCGGCCGCCGGAAGCGGCACCAGGCCTCCACCACGGGCAGCCCGTAGCCCTCCTCCACGTTGCGGAAGGTGCCCTCGGGTTTGAGGCCCACCGCCCGCAAATACTCCTCGATGGACCGGTGGCACCAGCGGAAGTAGGTGACGAAATAGACGATGCCGTAGGGGTCGGTGTCGGCGAAGCGCACCCGCACCTGGGTGGTGTGGGTGAAGGCGGTTGGCGACTGTGGCGGCATGGGGCGACCTCCTGGGGTGGTTACCGGGGGAAAGACGGGAGGCTCCAGGTCCCTGCCCTCCTCCTGGCCCCCTCCCAACCCGTCAGGGGGGCCGTAAAGGGGAGGTTGAGAACAGCAGCAGGAGCCTACGAATTCCGGCCCGCTCCCCCAGTTCCTGGATTTTACCCGTAGAAAAGGCTAAAAGGGATTTTCTTCACACAAAGCCCATTGACAGGTCTTGAAAAAGAAAATACCTTTACCTATTCGTATACAAATCCCCTGAAGCGGTAAAGAATTTTTGCGTCTGCTCGCCCCGTCGGCCCGGGAGTTTCCTGGGCCGGCTGCGGGCGGGACAAGGAGTCACTTATGAAAACTGTGGCCGAGCGGATCCAGGAGCTCAAGGAAAAAGAGGCTCAGATCAAGGCCATGGGCGGGCCGGAGGCGGTGGCCAAGCAGCATAAAAGCGGCAAACTCACGGCCCGGCAGCGCCTGGATCTCTTCTTCGACCCCGGCACCTTTCGGGAAACCGACATCTTCGTCAAGCACCGCTGCGTCAACTTCGGCATGGAAAAGGTGGACATCCCCGCGGACGGCGTGGTTACCGGCTTCGGCCGGGTGAACGGCCGGCCGGTCTTCGCCTTTGCCCAGGACTTCACCAGCCGGGCCGGCTCCCTGGGGGAGATGCACTCCAAAAAGATTTGCAAAGTCATGGACCTGGCCCTGAAGGCCGGCGTCCCCTTCGTGGGTTTCAACGACTCCGGTGGGGCCCGCATCCAGGAAGGGGTGGATTCCCTGTCCGCTTACGGGCAAATCTTTTACCGGAACGCCATCGCCAGCGGCGTCATTCCCCAGATCTCCGCCATCATGGGGCCCACCGCCGGGGGCGCGGTCTATTCCCCGGCCATGACCGACTTCGTCTTCATGGTGAAGAAGACGAGCTACATGTTCATCACCGGCCCGGATGTCATCAAGAGCGTCACCGGCGAGGAGATCAGCTTTGAGGACCTGGGCGGCGCCATGGCCCACAATATGAAGAGCGGCGTGGCCCAGTTCGCCTGCGAGTCCGACGAGGACTGCATCAACCAGATCAAGCGTCTGCTCTCCTTTCTCCCCAACAACAACTTGGAAGATCCGCCCATCACTCCCTGCTCCGATCCCGTCAACCGGGAAGAGCCGGCCCTGGACAGCATTGTGCCGGACAACCCCCGGGCTTCCTATGACATGAAGGATGTCATCCGGGCCATTGTGGACGATGGCGATTTCTTCGAGCCCCACGAGCATTTTGCCCAGAACATCATCGTGGCTTTTGCCCGGTTGAACGGCCGGCCGGTGGGCATCATCGCCAACCAGCCCCAAATTTTGGCGGGCTGCCTGGACGTGGACGCGGCGGACAAGGCCACCCGCTTCATCCGCTTCTGCGACGCCTTTAACATTCCGCTGCTGACCATTGCCGACGTACCCGGCTATCTCCCCGGGAGCGATCAGGAACACCGGGGCATTATCCGGCACGGCGCCAAGCTCCTGTGGTGTTACTCCGAAGCCACGGTGCCCAAGCTCACCCTCATCACCCGCAAGGACTACGGCGGCTCCTACCTCGCCATGTGTTCCCGGGACCTGGGGGCCGACGTGGTGCTGGCCTGGCCCACCGCCGAGATTGCGGTCATGGGCGCCTCCGGCGCGGCCAACGTCATCTTCCGCAAAGAAATCCAGTCCGCCCCGGATCCCGAGGCCAAACGCCAAGAGATCATCGCGAACTACGAAAACCTGCTCTACAATCCCTACATCGCCGCGTCCCGGGGGTTCGTGGATCAGGTCATCGTGCCCCGGGAAACGCGGCCCCGGCTCATCGAAGCCCTGGAAATCATGAGCACCAAGCGGGAGTCCCTGCCGGCCAAGAAGCACGGCAACATCCCGGTGTGAGATTAAAGAACGGTTCAAGGGGCAATTTTGAGCTTTGCACTTTGAACGTTCACCTGCTCAGCTAAGGAGAAAATATGCCCATCAAACCGCAGATTCTGGCCGCCATCAGCGCCGCCATTCAGGCCTACCTCCTGGATGAGGAAGCCATGTTGGCCCAGGCGGCCATGGCCCAGGCTGTGGCGCTGCCCGCCCCGCCCGCCAATCTCTGGGGCATCAGCGGCCGTCAGTGGGTCATGCAGACGCGGCAGCTCATCCAGCGCCGCGCTTTGAAATAGCGGGACGCGAGGGGAGGGCCAGGGGGTTGAACTCACTGCCCTCCCCCGCACCCCCCTCCCACCCCGCTTACGGGTTTGGGGGAGGGGGATTGGGGGAGGGGGTAAGGGCCTGTGGCCCTT